>Ga0209536_100004834_pt1 | contig 21181 bp, 29 predicted proteins | sample DeeMarSeWOR28_12_FD_187461 | JGI IMG/M metagenome (GOLD analysis project Ga0209536, IMG submission 187461) | Marine sediment microbial communities from White Oak River estuary, North Carolina - WOR-2-8_12 (SPAdes) (version 2) | ecosystem: Environmental > Aquatic > Marine > Intertidal zone >... | reverse complement strand
CTAGCGGTCTAGGATACCGGCCTCTCACGCCGGAGACACGGGTTCGATCCCCGTTGGGACTACCAAGTGATAACAGAGGGTTAGCCCATATTTGCTAACCCTTATTATTTAGGGCACTTTTCCCCCGCGCTATTTTCCGCAAGTTCTTCACATTTCCCAAGGCTGAGACCATTTCAGACATTTGTCAGGACATGATTCTATAGACCACGTAGGGGGCTATAGTTATCGCGATGAGAACAATAGACCACAATCTGCCCTTGAGAATGTTATAATCACTGAGGAGTCTACTCCACGGGTGTTTGGCGACATAGTGCCCAAAGAGAAATTCGAAAGCAACGGTCAGTCCCAGCCAGATCAGGCCTACGGTAATGGCCTGGGTGGATGATTGAAGTGGCCAGCGCAGGCTCAAAATCCAGACATAAAGGCCAAAGAAAATGATTCCCGTCACAGATGATATCTGATGGGAGAGCAACTCTCCTAATAATCTCCCGTATCCGAACTGGCGGATGGCCCCATTCGCTATCCCAATTAGGACCATAGGAATCCAAGCAAGTGTATACTGAAGCACCATATCAGTCTTCTATTCGTTAGGGCTATCATGCACTGTACATATTCTTTAATATTTATTAAGGTCGATGTTTTTGGAATAGCACAACGCATAGATCTAATTATCGATGAAAACACTTTATTTACTGACAGAAAAAATGGTCGAGGTCAATTCACGTTTTTCCTGCATATTAATTAAATAAGTTAACCGGGCATTTTCGCTTGAGGGATGGTGCAACATGTATTACTTGCAAATCGCAGCAGGATTAGCGTTATTAATCTCCTTCATCGCTAACAGGGAAAAAACCCTCAAGGCAGTTAAAATATCCCTCAAAAGATTTTGGGCTATCTTACCTGCTTTCTTAAGTATGCTTGTTCTTGTCTCGATAGTCCTTTTTCTTATCCCGGATACACTGATCACTGAATATCTTGGAAGCGGTGGTAAATTAACTGGGGTAATCATTGCCTCTTTTCTTGGCTCGATAACGATGATGCCCGGTTTTATCGCATTTCCATTGTGTGGAGTTCTATTGGAAAAAGGAGTGCTCTATATGGTCCTTTCAGCATTTACAACAACGTTGATGATGGTGGGGATTCTAACGTTTCCAATAGAAAAAGCCTACTTTGGCCCTAAAGTAACCATACTAAGGAATGTCCTCAGCTTCTTTGTCGCCCTTATTGTTGCTGTAATGACCGGAATATTCTTTGGGGAGATTCTTTGATGAAGCCACGGAATATTATCAGGACAGCCGGACTCTCATGCTATTTCATTTTCATCGTCCTTTCTTTTGCATTAGGGTTCAGTCCGGGAAAGGCTATTGGGTATAATTTATTCTCATTTTCATTGGATATGCTTAAGGTGCTACCGTGCGCTTTTATCCTAATAGGTCTGTTTGAAGTATGGGTGAAAAGAGAGACGGTTGAAAAACATTTCGGGGAGGAGGCAGGAATCAAAGGATACATGTGGGCGGTGCTCCTTGCCGGAACCATAGTGGGGCCCTTATATGTTGCTCTCCCACTTGCCTATTCCCTCCATAGAAAAGGAGCCCGGCTGGCTGTTATCTTTACCTACATAGGTGCTTCAGCTATCTGTAGAATCCCGATGGCAATATTTGAGGTGTCTTTTCTGGGACTAAAGTTCACAGCGATCAGGTTTCTAGTCTCCATACCATTAGTGATTTTGAGTTCAAAAATACTCGGAGAATATTTGGCCAAGGGAGGCTATCAGATTTCGGATGGAACACAAGTAACGACTGAGTAATATAAGTGAAAGCAATCATGTATATTATGAGGTCCGGTCCTTGGGATTAGGTGATATGACTCTTTTTCACAGATCTCTTTCTGTCATAGGAATTTGTTTTAGATTTACATCTAGCCAATAGAATATCACAAGATACAAGGGGGTGGAGGCACAATAGAGATGCCAGAGATTTTTGATACTTGGCCTGAGAGGTATGATCAATGGTTCGAGACTCACATTGGAAGACTGATAAGGGAATATGAAAGCAAACTTATTTTTGAGATGTTGAGGCCTGGTCGGGGGGAAAACATACTGGATGCGGGGTGTGGGACAGGAATTTTCACCCTTGATGTGCTTGCTGCAGGAGCAGACGTCGTCGGAATCGAACTCTCTCTACCTATGCTTCTATGGGCAAGAAAAAAGTTAGAAGGGCATTCCTTCCGAATGGTTCAGGGTGATATGAAAAACCTTCCATTTGTCGATGATGCATTCGAGAAGACGATTTCAGTGACCGCCATTGAGTTCATTCAAGATGCAAGGAGTGCACTTAGTGAGTTATTTCGCGTCACCAGGCCTAGAGGCCGTATTGTGGTCGCCACCCTGAACAGGCTTAGCCCTTGGGCCACCCGGAGGGAGGCAGAAGGAAAAAAGGGACATTCCATATTCAAACACGCCTTCTTCAGGTCTCCGGAAGAGATAAGTGCCTTATCCTCGGTTGAATGCGTAATCAAAACGGCCATACATTTCCAAAAGCACGACGACCCCGAGCAGGCCAAGAAAATGGAAAGCAATGCTGAGTCGAAAGGTCTTGCTACCGGAGCATTTATCGTGGCACGCTGGGATAAACCCGACCAAGCTTAAGGAGGAACAGCGAAGAAGGAGGCGCGGCAGGTACGAATCCCAGTGCGGCCTATATTTGAGAAATGGAGACGAGGTGTTCTTAGGCTGAAACACTTAATTCAATCCTGTTGAGAATCCTTCAAGGGCGGGTTAGAAACCCGCCCCTTTTATTTATCAGTATTTCATAAAACATGTAGCCGAGAATCGATTCTTGTGGAGTTCAGAATCAGGCGAATAATATACTTTCCCTTGCAAAATGCCGCCATTGGAGGTAACTTTTTGGGAAATTGGACGGGCGGGATTGTCTCCTTTTTGTGAAAGCGCAAAACCGATGAGAACATCGATCACTCCGAACACTGAAACGTAAGGATTAAATTGAAGCAAGAGGAAGAAAAAATAGAGCGCCTCAACATGGTGTTGCGCGCCATCCGAAACGTCAACCAACTGCTCATCAAAGAAAAGGACCGCACGAAATTACTTCAAGGCGCTTGTGACAACCTCATCGAAAATCGAGGATATTACAATGCCTGGATGGCCCTGTTGGATGAGTCTGGAGGATTAGTTGCAGGCGCCGAATCAGGACTTGGCAAAGACTTCCTCCCCATGGCTGAGCAATTCGAACGCGGGGCAATGACTGAATGTGCTCAAAGGGCGCTGATGCAATCTGGTGTTGTTTTGACTCAAGACCCGTTTTCTGAGTGTACGGACTGTCCGCTCTCGGATAAATATGCTGGCCGAGGTGCAATCACCGTTCGATTGGAGCACGCTGGAAGAATATATGGAATATTGTCCGTGTCAATACCAAGAGAAATTGTGCCAGATGAGGAAGAACACGGGTTACTGGAAGAGGTCGCCGGGGATATTGCCTTTGGTTTGCATACGATTGGGCTTGAAGAAGAGCATAAGAGGGTAGATGAAGCCCTACGTAAAAGCGAAAAAAGGTTCCGAGATCTGATAGAGAATTCAGTCGTCGGGATTTCTATAATCCAAGATGACCAAGTCGTTTATCAAAATCCAGAACAGGAGAGACTCCTTGGGCCTTTACCTCGATCACCCAAGCTAGCAGACTCTGAGAGCATCCATCCCGACGATGTTGAAAAAGTCAGAGGGTTTTATCAAAAAATAATCTCAGGGGAAGTTCAAATTCAGGAGACGGATTTTAGATTTTACCCTATGGATGAAGATGGTAATAAACTCGATATGAAATGGGTCCATTGCCGAGCCAGCACAATTGAATATGGGGGCAAAAAAGGCATCCTTATCAATATGATGGATGTTACGCGTACCAAGCAGCTGGAAGATTTTTTGAGAATTCAGGATAAGATGTCCTCTCTGGGGCGGGTGGCTGCTGGCATTGCCCATGAAATAAGAAATCCGCTTTCTGGTATCAATATCTATTTGGGCACCCTGGAGAAGATGTACGATAAGGAGGGTAATCCAGAAAAAGTAAAACAGATATTTGACCAGCTCAAGTCGGCGTCAAACAAGATTGAGTCTGTGATCAGGAGAGTCATGGACTTTTCCAAGCCGAGTGAGCCCAAGTTCGTCTTGACAGACATTAATAAACCTATTGAAGAGGCCATTAACCTCTCCCTTGTCACCCTTCGCAAAAGAGGGGTAAAGCTCGAAAAAGTTCTGGCCGAGGATATGCGGCCTTGCCGAGCGGATCCGCACTTGATTGAACAGGTGATATTAAACTTGATTACCAACGCCGCGGAAGCCATGAAGAATGTGAATGGACCCAAAGTAATAGAAGTGACTTCCTCTATGGAGAATAATCTCGTTATAGTGAAGGTCTCTGATTCTGGTCCAGGGGTACCATTGCATCTGAGAGAGAAGATTTTTGATCCTTTCTACACCACAAAGAATAGCAGCACAGGGATCGGCCTCAGTCTCAGCCACAGAATCATCACAGATCACGGGGGATATTTGAACGTGTATCCGAGCAAATGGGGTGGGGCCGAGTTTAAGATTGAAATTCCACTCGGAGAAGCGAGAGCGGAGGGATGATTCAGTATTCTATCTACATTGTGGATGATGAGGAAACAATAAGGGAAGGGGTAACGATGGCCCTCGAGGCGGACTACCAGGTAAAGGCCTTTTCCAACGCGGAAACTGCAATTGACGCCATCAAAGACAATCCCCCGGACCTGGTCCTCCTTGACATAGGGTTGCCGGGGATGGACGGGATTGAAGCGCTTGGCAAAATAAAGGATCTTTACACCGATATACTCATTATTATGATAACAGCTTACGAAGACATCAACACCGTGATCTCCGCCATGAAACTTGGTGCTTACGACTATGTGGTGAAACCACTTCACATGGATGCCTTGGAGGTCACCGTTCGTAATGCCCTTGAAACAATAAGGCTGAGAAAAGAAGTACAGACCCTCCAGGAAGAATACCTTAAGGAGAACCTCCCCTGCTTCATTGGAGAAAGCAACGCCATTCAGGACGTGATGGAATTCATAGGGATGGTGGCTAAAAGTCCTGACACCCCAATCCTAATTATTGGAGAGACTGGCACAGGTAAGGAACTGATTGCCCGTGCCATCCACTACAGGAGCCCCAATTTCAAGGGTCCATTTATGACCGTGAATTGTGCGGCCATTCCAAAGGACCTTATCGAAAGTGAGCTCTTTGGGTATGAAAAAGGCGCTTTTAGCGGTGCACGTTTATCAGGCAAAAAAGGTCTTCTAGAAGAGGCGGCTAACGGGACCTTGTTCCTTGACGAGGTGGGCGACCTGAGCTTGGAGGCTCAAGCAAAGCTTTTGCGATTTCTTGAGGATGGCGAGTTTAACAGAGTAGGTGGGACAAAGAAGCTGCAAATCCAAACCAGAGTGATCTCTGCCACAAACAAAGAGTTGCACACTATGATCGAAGAGGAAAGCTTCAGAAAAGACCTTTATTTCCGTCTGGGAGTTGTGAGGGTACAAGTCCCATCCTTGAATGAACGGCGTGATGACATTATCCCAATTGCTAAGCACTACTTGTTGGAGTTCAGCAATAAGTTTAGCAAGACCTTCACCAGGATTTCACAACAGGCTGAGACTGCTTTAATGGCGTATAACTGGACGGGCCATGTTCGTGAACTAAAAAACCTTATCGAAAAGGGGGTTCTAATCGGTAAGGGACCAGAGTTAACAATCCGGGATCTTGCTATAGAAGGAGCGGATAAAGCTAGGACAAAGAAACAAGCCGAAAATGGATTTGCTTTTCCCCCGCTTTCTGAAACAGGTATCGATCTTGCCTCAACGCAAGAGTCCTTAGAAAGGTACTATTTGGGGGAAGCACTAAGAATGGCCGGAGGCAATGAAAGTAAGGCCGCTAAACTTCTTAACATGAACCACCATACCTTTCGTTATCGCAGAAAAAAGCTACAAATAGAATAATCCCCACCCGCTGAAAACAACCCACGCATACCTGCATTCCTCCACAAGTCTTCCCCAGCGTCTATTCTTCCCGACCTTTCTCAAACCGTATGGTGTGAACTCCTTTTTGATTTCGAAAATTTGCGAAAACAGATTTCGAAATTTTTCTAACAAAACCTATGAGCAAAGATGGGTTTCAATTGTCCAGCCGGCTAAGCAGCTGAATTTACAGATATTAGTTGGCTCAAATCCTCATGGCATACTTCCTGCTGTAGGGAAGGCAGGCGTATAACCTGCGTGGTTCGCAAATATGTTAGCCAAGGAGTCATGGAAGAGAGGGCTTCTCTGGCGGAGCCCAGATTAGAATAACAACAGGGGAGGGAAAAACCATGCTAGTCAAAGATTGGATGAGTAAGAATGTTATTACCGTGGATGAAAATGACTCCATGTTTGATGCCACAAAAATTATGAAAAAAAATGATATTCGCATGCTACCAGTGATGAAGAAAGGCAAGCTGGTAGGGGTCGTCACCGACCGGGATCTGAAACGGGCATCCGCCTCTGATGCCACTACCTTAGAAATTCATGAGCTCATATATTTCCTTTCAAAGATTAAGGTTAAGGATATCATGGCAAAAGATCCTATCACCATACCTTCCGATTACACCATCGAGGAAACAGCAGAAGTTCTCCTAGAGAACAAGATATCCGGTGTTCCCGTGGTTGATGACCGCCGCGAGATCGTTGGTGTGATTACGCAAAGTGACCTATTCAAGGTGATAGTGTCCTTGACCGGACTCAAAAAGAAAGGAATCAAATTTGCCTTTCAATTAAGAGACGAACCGGGATCTATCAAAGAATTGGCTGATGTAATTCGAAAGCATAATGGTCGCATGGCGACAATCCTGACTTCCTACGATAGTGTCAAGGCGGGGTATCGCAAAGTCTATATTCGCGTGTACAACATCGATCGATCAAAACTCGACCAGTTGAAAGAGGAACTGAAGGAAAAGGGAACCCTACTTTACATGGTGGATCTCCGTGAAAACAGGAGGGAGATCTACGCTATATAGATCTCCATACTTCTCTTCCGATGTGGAACTAAGAAGGAGATGCTCCATGGCAAAGCAAGCAAAAAATACTATGGGGTGTTGATGGATCTGATTACGCCTTAGAAGCATTCAAATATGTGGGTAAAATTCCATCATTTCGTCACATGAGTGTGGTCTTATTTAACATATTTAGCAAAATACCTGAGTCTTGCTGGGATATCGAAAGAACGGCTTTACCAGCCTGGAGAATGAATGAAGTCAGGGCCTGGGAAATGGAACAGAAGAAGGCGATTCAGGACTACTTGGAGAGAGCGAAAAAATCCTTTTGAGGACGGGTTTTCCAGGAGATTTAATGAAAGTGAAAATACATGAAAGAGAAATAGGCATTGCCCGAGATATCGTCAGGGAGGCAGAAGGCAGGTACGGTTGCGTTGTGGGTGGCAGAAGGGGACTATCCGAAGTGCTCGACTTTTTCATGGGACGCGTGAGCAAGAAAGTAGTCCACATGGCGGAGAAACAGGCCGTTTGGGTGGTGAACCGATGATGAAGGTATACATATGCTGTCCAACAAGAGATATGTGTCAGTTAATTTGATTGAATCAGATCTAAGCAAAAGAAATCAAGATCTGTCTTTTCTTATCGAAATGAGCGACTATCTGTCCGCCTCCATGAACTTCCAGGACCTCGTTTCAGGTGCACTATCAAAGGTCTTGGAATGCTTCGAACTGGACGCAGGAAGGATATATTTCATGGATACTGGGGGCAGATACCTGTATCTTGCTGCACATCAGGGCATCGACTCGAGGGGTTTTGAAAAATTGCATATCAGTGAGGGCTTCTCAGGTAAGTCCGTTAGAACCAAGTCTTTCATCGCCCAGTATGTTACGGAATTCGAAGATAAAAAGAGGGCAGCCTTTCTTTCAAGCAAAGGATTCAAAATTATCATTTGCGTTCCTTTAATTTCCATGAACGAAGTGCGGGGAGTTATGAACCTAGCAAGTTCTAAACTCATTGGCCTTGACCAGGAAAAAATCGACCTTTTCACAGCTATCGGTAACCAAATAGCGGTGGCAGCAAACAATGCAAGGCTTTATGAAGAGCTTAAAGGCAAGATGGAAACCCTCAAAGAGAAAAAGGAACTGATAAAAATTTTTGCCTATTCAATTTCGCACGATTTGAAAAGCCCCGCCACAAGCCTTTACGGCCTTACAAAGCGCCTCCAAGAAAAATACGGGGCCAGCCTGGATGAGAGAGGCATGGCATACTGCAATCAGATCTTGAAGACAGCTGAACAGATCGTCACACTTGTGGAAAAGATCAATGGCTATATTGTGACAAAGGAAAATCCACTGACTTTAGAGAAGATCAACGTCAAGGAGATCACGGAAACGATCAGGAATGAATTCTCGGACATATTGAAACAACGTCAAATAAAGTGGTCAGAACCTGAGATGCTACCCGAAATTGTGGCGGACAAACTCGCCCTTTCAAGGGTTTTTCGAAACTTGTTAGATAACGCCTTGAAGTACGCTGGAGACGAACTGTTTCAGATTAAGATCGGACATGAAGAGAACGAGCGATTTCACATCTTGTCTTTCAGCGACGATGGCGTTGGCATAAAAAAAGGAGAAAGAAAAAAGGTTTTTGAGGCGTTTCAGAGGCGTGAGACTTCTAAAGGGATAAGCGGATCAGGTTTAGGATTGGCCATTGTGAAGGAAATAGCCGAAAGACATCAGGGTCGGGCCTCGATAGATAGCAAAGGCAAAAAGGGAACCACATTCTATATATCAATTTCAAAAGAGCTGAAAACCGCGGGTTAGCCTGTTATTTCTAGCACGGGTATTTTGTAAATCCTTTATGATAATATTTAAATAAAAGGAGGAATCACCATGAAAGCAATTAAAAAAATCTTGTTCCCTGTCGATTTTTCGGAAGTTTCCCCTAGAATCGCTCCATGGGTACTGATGGTAGCAGAGAGTTTTGAGGCCGAGATTCACCTGCTATTTGTTGCACGTGGACTCGAATACTTTTCCGACATTTACGTCGCACCCGTTGCAATCGAAAATTTCGCGGGGGAGATTATACAAGGTGGAGAAACGTCGATGGAAGAATTTGTCGAGGCCCATTTTGATAAATATCCGGCTCTTAAGACCAAGGTCGTACTTGGAGATGCAACCGAAAAGATCTTAGATTACGTTAAATCGGAGGGAATTGATTTGGTCATCATGGGGACCCATGGGCGAAAAGGGCTTGAGCGGGTCTTTTTCGGAAGTGTGGCTGATAGAGTAATCAAGATGTCTCAGGTTCCTGTATTGAGCATCAATCCTCATAACATAAAGGCCCCTTGAAGGCATGCGCTATCGTGAAGAGCCCGTTTTTACAAAACCATGAAATTCAGAGGGGGCCACCGTGAGCACCCATAATCTTGAGAAGAGCTTCAAACCCAGTTCAGTGTCTGTCATTGGGGCCAGCGAAAAGGAAAGGACCTTCCTTCCGTTCCCCCAACTTTCTATGTCTAATCCAAATTACTCTGTCGGTTCCTTTAAATTCGAAAATTTGCGAAAAGGGATTTCGAACTTTTCCTAACTCCATCTATTTCGCCGTTCTATTCATCCCCTCGATAAAAGCTAACCCCTTAGAATTACGCCGCTTGTTTGTGCCCCATCCAATGGCATGCTTTATGCTCTCTAAAAAGGAAGAGAGGAGAAGCTATTAAAGCCTCCCAGGTAAAGGAGCTCTGATCACGTTTGGACATAGCCAAACATATAAGGAGGTGATTGAAGTGCAAGCATTCAACATCCTATTAGGTTACGACGATCCTCGGATGCTCCCACCGATAGGCTGGGCTCTTGAAGACAAAGGCTACAATGTCGTTAGAGTGTCAAGTGGCAAAGCTGCCCTTAAGGTGTTGGCTAGAAATGATTTCCATCTTATTCTCATAGACCTAGACCTTCATAAGACTAATGCCATCGAACTAGTGCGCAAGGCAAAGCAGCTTAACCCCGAAACGATGGTGATCATCTTATGCTACAAAGAGGATATTACCTCTTCTCACGATGCTCTTCGAATCAATGCGGATGATTATATTTTCAAACCATGTAGCAAGGCCAAGCTATGGAAACGCGTGTGCAATTGCCTCGAAAGCGAGGAGCTCAAACGAAGTATTGCCTCCTTGGAGCTAGATATAGAAGGAATAGATGAGCCGGTCCTCGAGAAACTGAGGACCTTGTTAGACAACATTCAGAGTTCGGTTTCTCAAATGGAAGAATTCTTAAAGCGAAAAAGGGGCTTAAATCTTCATACGGACTACGACATGGCAACTAGACTCAGAGAACTGGACAAAATTATTAGGAGACTGAACGATGCTGTGGCGGCGTTAAAGGGTGACATTTCAGAAACGAATGAAGACTTGAGTGTTAAGGAAAAGACACCAGCTTGGAAAGAGGAAGTGATTAATCCACTCTTGGGGAATTTCCCCCATTAGGAGATCATAAGATGCAAAACATACCGCATGCTCATTCAAGACTAGAGCCTGCCCAACCGGAATGGGTCACAATTCTGACCACCTTGGGTGATCTGATTGAGGCAATTGAAGAAGAAGTAGAGCCCAAGGAAGATTACCTAGTCGCTGAAGTCGTGCTTCACCTGCTTGAGACTGGGCGAATCAGATTTCTGAACCCAATGGGAGAACTTGAACTTTTTTGGCTATCCTAAAAGTCTGCGATCCTCATAATAGCGAAGCCGGCAGGACAAAGGGGATATGTTTTTAGCATGAAAGGAGATATCCTGATGGCTCACAATTTCAAAATCCTTTATCACCGTAACGCTGAAAATCTGCATCTGAAATTGTTGGGGGACTTTGATGGTTCCTCAGCATGGGAGTTGATAAACGGCCTGAAAAGGAACTGCTTTGGTATCAATAGAATTTTCATCCATACCAATTCTCTAAAGCACGTTCATCCTTTTGGCCGAGAAGTATTCCAGAGACACCTCTCTCCTCCCCTTGGGAAATCCATCCGAATTGTATTTACAGGAGAAAAAGCTTCTGAGATGGCTCCAGAAAGGGAGAAGGAGAAAGGGATGAAGTTTGGTACGAGTGGCATCATCTGAGCACACAATCCGTCCTTTGACATTTCAGAGAAAATAAGAAGGAGGCCTTGGATCCATGAAGATCATAAATTGCCCTAAAGGGGGTAGAGTTCCTGAAGGATATTGCAGGGAATCCTGCTTAAACTATCCGGGTAAGGCCGCCATAGAAAAGCGGGTTTCAGTACGAAAACCGAAAGATGGTTTCTTAACCAAGGGACATTCTTAGATTCAGCTTTATAAAATACAATGAGATGTCCTAATTGTTCTCTTGAGGGTCTTGAATAGGCTCTGAGCTCTAGGATTCTACTGGAAGCCTTTATTCTATTCGGAAGGAATCAAAATGTTGGAAAAACAGCACAGAATAAGGCCTGAATGTACATTTCGATTCTGCGAGACGCCAGGTAAGTCAATCTGCAACTTGCAGACAAGGTGAGGATATGACCTGTAAGGATGCATCCGCTGTATTGGCGAATGCCCGCAGGGCACCCTTTCATTATGTCCCACATGGAATGCTGAACAAAGAAAGACGATAGAAATCGGGGGCAAGCAAAGACTGCAATGTAGGAGGTATCTCAATGGATGATATATCTTTTTCAGATATTGCCATTGTCTCTTGTGGTACCTTGAGCCTGGAACTCAACCATTTGAAAGAGACCGGTTTCCTGGACGCCAAGCAAGTATTTTATACGACTCCAGGCCTTCACGAAAACCCCGGGGACCTGGAAAGGCAGCTTCTGCATCAGGTTGAAAAGGCTAAAGACAAAGCAAAGAAGGTGATCGTTGTTTATGGGGGGAAGTTCTGTTATGTGAACGCGGATCAGCCCACCCGTACGATGAAGACCATCATCAGTGAATTGGGAGCTGAAGTGGGAAGAATCCAGGCTAGCCACTGTGTAGACATGCTAGCAAGCGAAGCCGAGCGACAAAAAATCGTCCAGGATATGGCAGGCGGTGAAAAAGTCTGGTGGATCACACCTGGCTGGATCAAGTTTCGCTACCATGTATTTAAAGGTTGGGATCGGGGCTTAGCCAACGAGAACTTCCCCCGTCACACTGGGGGAGCCATTGTTCTTGACGCTATCGGCTATGTTGAACGGTATATGGCCGAACACCCGGAGGACTTCCTGGAGTATTCTGATTGGATGGGCATTCCGATCCAGCCATATCCCATCCCGCTTGACCGGTTCAAATCCCTGCTCTTGGACCAGGCAAACCACCTAAACGACAAATGGGTTTAAAAGAGGGCTTTGTCCACCTTTAAACGGGCAACGGCAAAGGTAGAAAACCTGCTGCATTGGGCGCGGCACGCGCTGGCTGTATTAGACAGGTTGACAGGTCTTCGAGAAATCACGGAGTGATAAAATGCAGTCAGAGATTATCAGCGAAACGCTCAGGAAATGCCAACTTTTCGCTGGGCTCTCTGATGAAGAGTTGAATCCCATCGTTGAATTGGCAAAAGTGGAAGAGTACAAGAAAGGAGACATAATCTACGAACAAGGCCACTTCGGGACAAAATTATATTGTCTATCGAAAGGACAGGTGTCCCTACTTAGGAGAATTGGATTGAGTGACGGTACGACAGCCACATCTACAGTCTATATCTTGAGGCAAACCCGTCGTAGAAGAATCATGGGTTGTTGGTGCACCCTTTTAGGGGAAAATCATATCCAAATGTGCTCTGCCAAGTGTGACAAGCCAAGCAGGGTAGTCTCTATGGCCTGTTCGGATCTGAGTAAGGTCTTTCACAAGAACCCTGGAATGTAAACAAAGATCCTAGAGAAGTTTGTTCTCATCCTGCGAGATCGTTTAGAAAGCTCTTATGCGGCCATGGAAACCCTATAGGGAGCATCCTAAATACGGAAGAGCTCATTATCAAAGAAAAATTAACATTAGCTTCGAAGGATTTCAAAGAGAGCTTTGAAAAGTCCAAGTTACACTAAGTTCCCAATGGTCAAAACAACGCTTATCGGCCATATGGCGAGGAGGTGAAGATCAATGATTCCAGAGATTCGGAAGATCCTTTATGCCACTGATCTATCCGCAAATTCTGCCTATGCTTTTCGTTATGCCATTAACTCCGCAAAACATCATGATGCCCAGCTCGTTATTTTACATGTGCTTGAGCAATTGTCATCCGGTGCCCGCGCGTTGGTGGGTGCTTACATTGGCGAGGAGGAGCAAGAGAAGACTCTAAAAGAGAACATAACCTTCACCATGGATCGAATCAAAAAGAGACTAAAGACATTTTGTGAGACGGAGCTTAAAGGAGATCCCGACTGCGCAGATAGAGTCGAGTCTATAGAAGTGTGTGAGGGTTTCCCGGCAGAGGAAATACTGAAGAAGGCGAATGAGTTAAGCTGCGATGCGATCATCATGGGAACCCATGGCAAAGGCATCATAAGACATGCCTTCTTGGGAAACACTACCAAGAGGGTTCTACGCCGAGTGAGAAAACCCGTTTTTATTATCCCATTGCCGGAAGGAGAGACTGATATCACATTCCACGATAAGTAGAGAGAAACATTGATAGAAGGTGAAGGCCTCCGGCTCCTTGCAAAGACCTGTGGGTGCATAGGGGCGGGTCTCCATGGCCCGCCCCCAAATACTAACTTGATCTCCCACTTCTCATTACTCCTGTGTTTCCCGCCTACCTCAATTATCCCTATCTGTTGTTTAGTCCGTGCGATCTTTTCGATTCTGAACATTTGAGAAAAGCGATTTCGAAATTTTACTAAGGGCTGTTTCGAAAATCTTCTAAATTTGGTTGGCTAGTAGAACTGTCTGCCGATACCAATAATGTTAAGTATATGAATTTGTATCATTTATATGAATTTTACCTTGGTGGCATGTTTCATGCTTAAAGGAGGTTAGAGACAGAAAAAAGTGAAGTTAACCGTTACGTTCATCACCGTTTTTGGGGAAAAAGTGGACCTATTTGGCAAACTGAAAGAGATGAAAGTGCTGCTTATCGATGACGATGAGTGGATAAGAGATTCCCTGAGCTTATTCTTTGAGAGCGAGGGATGCCATTTGGTGGCCGTTGAGACGGCTGAAGAGGGTATGGAAGAACTGAAAAGGCGAGGCTATGACGTTATCATCGTCGATTACCGTTTACCAGGTATGGATGGCCTAGAGTTTCTAGAACGAATTAAAGCCTCCCACCCGGAGGCCTTGAAGATACTCATCACAGCTTATGGAAGCAAAGATGTCTATCTGAAGGCGAGTAGAATCGGAGTACAGGGTTTCATTGATAAACCGTTCACAATCAGGACAATTGAGGATTCTCTATCGTGCTTGATCGAATAATGCGTGAAATTAGTGTCTGCAAAATTCATCGGATCCAGGGCCACCATGTACACTTATTTTCAGTAGGGCTTGAAAGAGGGCTTGAATGGAGTCTGACAATCTCAATAGCCCCTGTCGGTACGTGGTTAATTAAGGTGAAAGTTATTTGAGAGAGGTTTGCGAGGCTGTAGTTTATGAACTCTCATGGAACATATAAAGAAGGGGGCTAAGATGACATATAAAACGTCTAGAGAGGACATACTTAGAGAGCTTGAACAAAAAGCAAGTGAATACCTTGAAATCTCTGGCAACTCCGCCCAATCCTCTTTTTTGACGCTTCAAGAGCAGTTTGGACTCGACGGCGGCCCGATGTTGAAGGCACTCGCTGCCTTCCCTGGCCTTGCTTTCAGGGGCGAGGTTTGTGGCACAGTCGTTGGCTGCACAATGGCGTTGGGCCTCGTCTTTGGACGAGAAGGGCTCGATGACTGGAGCGGGTATATTCAAGCAATCCCACCCGTTAGAGCGTTTTTCCGCCGCTTTAAAAGTGAGGTCGGCAGCATTATGTGTGGTGATGTTGTGGAGTCGCAATTTGGCGAAAGTTTTGACGTGGTTGAGCCAGCCGAGACCAAGAGATTTCTGAAAGCGGGCGCTGTCGACAAGTGTGGTTCTGTGGTTGTAAAAGGTGTTCGAATTGCCGCAGAAATAATATTGGAAAAGACATAACCGACGCTAAACCAAAAAAATCCCGGCTATGAAAAAAGGCTCTAAAGGAATCCATAGGCAGGCAGACCATAAAAACAGTGAACTCATAGAAATACTCGGCAAGGAGGTGAATTGAATGCCTAGAGGCGATGGAACAGGACCTCAAGGCCGAGGACGCGGCCAAGGTAGAAGGATGGGCAGAGGTAGCGGTCAGGGCAGAGGCGGTGGTTTTGGTCTTGGGCACGGCGGTGCCTGTATTTGCCCAAACTGTGGGACAAAGGTCCCCCATGAGATCGGAGTACCTTGCTTCAATCAGACATGCCCGAAGTGCGGCGCTGCCATGACACGAGAATAGGCCTTTTTTGAGGGTCTTTATAGGGAAAGCAATCTCTTTTCCTTTAGTCATCCTCGTATCCTCATTATTTGAGGAACATCGGGAACAGCGGGTAAGCCCATCCCTGAGTTTTCCATAGTTCTTTGAATCTATCACTGCGTAACAATGACATTCGTTTTGGCTGGCGAAACAGGCTTTATAGGAGAACAGCATGGAAAACACGTTCTGGACGGCCCTTGGCGCTAGCACCCTGGCGGCTTTAGTAACTTCGCTAGGTATATATGTCATCCGTCGATTCGAGCGATGGGGCCGCGAGCATACCATCTACTTCATCTGTTTCGCAGCTGGTGTCTTGATTTCAGTCTCATTCCTGCACATCATCCCTAAGGCCTTTTCCATGAATCCTAATGCCCCATTCTATTTGTTCGCCGGTTACCTTGGTGTACATTTGTTTAATCGCTTCATTAACGCATTTGTATGCGACAAGCGTCCAGATGCCCATTACGGGATCGGCCTTGTTCCCATGCTGGGGATTGGTTTCCACTCCTTCATCGACGGGTTTATCTATGCTATCACCTTCACTGTTAGCATGTTCACCGGGCTGCTAGCAGCTACCGGTATGGTTCTCCATGAATTCCCAGAAGGAATCATCACCTACCTGCTGCTGATAAGAGGCGGCTTCAGGGAGAAGACATCGCTACTGCTTGCCTTCTTGGCTGCAGCCTTGACCACGCCACTCGGCATGCTCGTGTCCTACCCCTACATCAGTAGAATTGACAAGCCGTTCTTGGGTGCTCTGCTCGCGTTCTCTGCCGGTGCTTTAGTTTACGTAGGGGCCACTCACCTGCTGCCTCAGGCGGAAACGGAGCATAAGAGATATAGCCTTCTTGCCCTGACTGCTGGCATTTTGGTTGCCGTTATCATTATCTTCTCCAAGACCTAAGGAATGCCAGTTCTTACGGCTACACAGGGAATGAATAGGACATGGATTATGGCAATTGTTGCGCAGGAAATCGAAAAAATAGGAGGTCAAGAAAATGGAAAAGAAAGAAGAGAAATGGATATGTGCCCACTGTGGGTACACATCTGACGGTAAGTTCGTAGGCGACATCTGTCCCCAGTGCGGGCTGACTTACTGGAGATGCGCCAAATGTGGTTTCACAATTACCGCTACAACGCCCCCTGAGTTCTGCCCAGGATGCAAGACCAAGTCCGGTTTCCTTAACGTTACCTGCTATACGCCTAAATGCGGAGGACCTGGAAACATCGATCAGCGTCTGTACCAAGTGAGCAAATATTGAACAAAAAGGCTTCTGAGGCTCATTATTAATCTTCTTGGATTGAAGTTCTCCAGTGGACGGCCCATGACCAGTCAAATCAGCCAGAAAGGTCAGAGCATCAAGGTTGACCATGGAAAAGGAAAAAGTGAACCAACCAAACAATAAGGGCATGTTGGTCGAAGAAGAAGTCTTTAAGGATGGACTTGAGGATTTGAGGGGCCGACTCACCAGTCTTAAAGATTCTCTTTCAGGCTTGAACCAGTGCTCCCATTTAAGCAATCTTTTACAAAAAATACATGAAGTACGCGATGGACTCAACAACTTAGAGCAGAGCCTACTGCAAACCCATCTCAAAGGATGCATTTCTCCTACCCTCAAGGTCCCAGAGGTGGTGGCCCTTGCGGTTTCCAAGCTGAGCAGGAAACGTCGTGGTGGAACCATTGTGATCGAGCAAGAGGACAATTTAAATGATTATTTTCAGGGTGGAGTCTTTATCGATGCCGTGGTCAGCGCAACGATTCTTGAGAACATCTTTTACCCAGGAAGCCCACTGCACGATGGGGCCGTGCTGATCAGAAACGCGCGCATCATTAAAGCTGGGAGTTTACTTCCCTTCGCACCCTACCCACATGGATTTGAGGCCCTCGGCCTGGGAACCCGCCATGCAGCTGCAGTTGGCCTGAGCAAAGTAAGTGATGCCTTGGTCATCGTGGTCTCTGAAGAGAAGGGCTGGATATCATTAGCCCTTCGAGGGCAGTTATATCCGAATCTGGGCACATTTGCTCTGCTTCAAAGACTTGAGGGCAGCATGGAGGAGGGGGGCCGACCAGTAGCCAATGACTGAAGTAGAACTATCGTACGGCAGACCGATTCTTTTCTGATTAGAGCAAGGCTTATATTTTTTCCTAAACAAACCGAATGTCAGGTTGAAATTTAGGCTTTGGTTCTCTAAGGTTTAATATGATGTTTTTTCATCAAGCTATGGAAGTTAGGTCTTTTCATCCCCGCCATGGCGGCCGCTCGTGTTATGTTCCCATCACTTGCCTTAAGTGCATTCATAATAAATGCCTTTTGTATACGTCCAAAATAATCCTCTAGGAGATGCTTCTTTATGGCATTCAGTTCTTGAGCGGTTTCCGGTATAGAAAACCCATTCCAGGAGCTTTTCATCGGCACGTCGCCAATAAAATCGAGAGAATCCAAAATGTTCCTGTCGGACATGATAACCAGCCTCTCAACCACATTCTTAAGCTGTCGAACATTACCTGGCCACCTGTATTTCACTAACGTCGCCATCGTATCGTCGGCAAATCCTGCGACTCGTCTCCCCGTCTTGCGACTGAAACGCCTTAGGTAATAATATAAAAGCTTAGGGATGTCTTCCTTCCGCTCCCTCAGTGGTGGAAGATAGATAGGGAATACATTTAGGCGATAAAACAGGTCTTCCCTGAACTCCCCATCCTCCACCAGGATCTTCAGATTTTTATTGGTTGCGGCAATGATCCGCACATCAGTCGATTTAAATTTGCTTGAACCGACAGGCTTATATTCGCTCATCTCAAGGACCCTCAACAGCTTTCCCTGTGTTTCCAGACTGAGATTCGCCACATCATCCAAAAATAGCGTTCCCCTGTGGGCCACTTCAAAAATGCCCGCCTTGTTTTCAATAGCGCCCGTGAAGGCGCCCTTTACATGACCAAACAGTTCACTCTCTAGGAGTGTGGAGGAGAGGGTTTGACAGTCTATGGCAATGAATCGCCGTGTTGCCCTGGGGCTGCGGGCGTAAATAGCCTTTGCAAAGAGTTCTTTCCCTGTTCCGCTCTCTCCATAGATCAAAACGGTGGTATCCGTCGGAGCCACCTTCTCCACCTGGCGGAATACCTTGAGCATTTTGGGGCACGCCCCAATGATGTTATCAAAGCTGAAGCGATCGAGAATTTCTTTTTTCAAGGAGATGTTTTCTTCTACCAGGATTTTCTTTTCAATAGCCTTATCCACTGCAATGGCAAGTTCATCATCTGTAAAAGGTTTTGGGGATAACGACGAGGCACTAGTCGAAGATTTTGGACAATTGCACGATCAAACCACTAAGATCCACAAATTTCACCTGAAGATCCCCGTATGACTTTTCAAACGTTCTGTCCACATCCTGTGCGACAACAAGGTTTTCACCCTCTGGGTACTGTTTTCTAAATGCTTGCATTCCAGAAGGATCCAAATCTGAGGCTGACCATTTACATTCAATCGCGATCGGGGGGCGAACTCGAGGGGCAATAATAACGTCGACTTCATGGCCTCGTTTGTCGCGCCAGTAGTTTACTCGGCGGGTTTGAAAATGTGCATGAATTTCATTGAGCACATAATGCTCCCATAAAAGTCCCAAATCCTCAAGTCGCAGAGAAAACCAGCCCTTGTAATAACACACAAACCCAGTATCAAAACCATACACCTTCGGAGCTGCCACAATCTCCGTCGGTCGATGTGTGCTGTAGGGACGGATCACATTGACCACGTAAGTCTCTTCTAGAACTGCCAGGTAATTGCTAATAGTGGTTCGGCTGACTTCACAAGGTCTTGCAAACCGGGTGGCTTCGAATATTCCACCGCTTTGAATCAGTAGGAGTTCAATGAATTTTTGAAATGAGTACCGGCGTTCCAATCGGAAAAGCTCTTGGATGTCTTTGGCCCAGAAAGCATCAATCCATTCTTGAAAATCTTTTTCAGGAAGCTCTTTTCCCAAGAAGAAGGGGGGCATCCCACCGCGCAACATTCGAAATGACAAGTCCTCGTTGCCAAAGTCACGCAGGTCTTCACTCATCATCGGTGTCAGCCAAAAATCCGTTTTACGCCCGGCCAAAGTATCTTTGAATTTGGCAGAGGCACCCAAGCGGGATGATCCCGTGGCTATCACCTTGATATCCGGATAATGATCTGCGGCAACCTTCAACATTTCCGATGGGTTTCCCAGTCGATGAATTTCATCCAAAATAACTCGCTGACCCCTCAATCCATTCCAAAAGCCTTCGGGATCCTCCATCATCCGGCGGACTCTTGGCAATTCACAATCAAAGTAGTGAATGTCCGGAATTGTCTGACACAGACATGTTTTCCCAACACGGCGAACTCCGGAAATCCATAGGATGGACCTTGACCAGTGTTTTTCGATGCTCTGCAGCCAAAACAGTCTGTTCTTCATGTCGAACATAATTGCATATAGTAGCACTATATGCAAGCTTATTTTTATCTGGTAAATCGATTTCTTCCAACTTGACCCGGCTTCAGCCCTCCGGCTCGCAGCCCTACAGCTCCTAAGTCGATTGTGAATCGATAGGCACAGAAGTTTCGACTACCATCATTAGTCTTTACTTTGACAAGGATTTTCGGGTCAGAAATCAGACGGCTCTTTTGACGGCTTTTGTTTCCTGTAAATGGCTTTTAACGGCGGAAAAAGGCGGTAAAATTAGGCAGAATACGCTTCCCGGCGCTCTCTCACGCCGGAGACACGGGTTCGATCCCCGTTGGGACTACCATAGAAAACATAACCCCTTGATTTTCTTCAATGGAGTCAAGGGGTCTTTTATTGGATTTTAGATTTCAAAGTCCAAAAGGTGGCGATTCCCTAGATAACCCATCGGTAACCGCTAACTGGATTCATCTTCAATAATACTCCTCCCGTCTATCCACGCCGAGTGGTGGCTTGCATCCAGGCTTTTCCTTTCACCAGCCGCCGCCTGAGGTTATCTTCGCTCAAGAACTTGCTCTTATCATAGCGCTCGTAGTGAACAATATCCTCCGCGGCCCTTACTGGTCGCGGCCTTGGCTTTGATGCTGGATAGCCCACCAACATCATGTCATATATTGCCATTTCTTTTGGTATGCCCAGAAGCTCCTTCACCAGAGTTTGTACAAGAGGCGTGGCCACGGCTGTCAGCCATTTTGAGGCGAGTCCCAAGCTGGTAGCCGCCAGAGTCATATAAAGGAAGGCAGATGCCAGGCTGGACTGGAAAATCTGATCGCCCGTCGTCAGGGTATAGATTAGTGGATAGAAGTCTTTTGTCCTCGTGTCACCACATACAAGGATGAAGACCGGTGCGTCCCTATTATATTCCTTAGCCGGCGGCCCCCCTTGTTCAAAAAATCGAAGACCTTTCTCCCGCGTTTGCTCGATTTTATAGCTGATAGGCGTTTGCTCAATGGCAAAATCAATGATCTTGTTCCTGAGTCTCTTTTTTTTGATCACAATGAACTCCCAGGGTTGTGAGTTGGCGCCTGACGGAGCCCAACGAGCCACTTCAATGATCCTATCCACATACTCATCAGGTATGGGCTTTGGCTTAAATTTCCGAATGCTCCGTCTCCTCTTGACCAGGTCCAGCAAACCTTCGTAATCCATGAGTATCCTCCCTTTCATTAGATACGTTTGTTAGCAATCAAACTTA
>Ga0209536_100004832_pt1 | contig 21197 bp, 18 predicted proteins | sample DeeMarSeWOR28_12_FD_187461 | JGI IMG/M metagenome (GOLD analysis project Ga0209536, IMG submission 187461) | Marine sediment microbial communities from White Oak River estuary, North Carolina - WOR-2-8_12 (SPAdes) (version 2) | ecosystem: Environmental > Aquatic > Marine > Intertidal zone >... | reverse complement strand
ACTGGCATGATGAACGCGTGGCCTAACTTGTCAGGGTCCTCAGCAGCGATTGAAGAAATGACACGTCTTAGTCTGATAGGATCATCTCTGGCTGCTAGAATCACAGAAGCTTCCCAAGAGCCAACAAGACTCTTCTGTCGCAGTGAACTCTCAAGTTTTCTGACGGCATTATCAGGTGAATCTACACCCTTCTCCACATTGTAGTTCGGTCCCTTTTCCAGCTTCCAGTGATCAATGTCAGCTAGGTGAAGAGCGAGGCGCTCAATCAGCAACTCCTGAATGGCAGCTTTTCTATCAGCATTGATAGGAATCCTGATTGAATCTGTTGAAGCATCAGGTGCAAGCCCTGGGTGATTTCCAAAATCCTCTATCATTCCATGAATAGAGTTTACAATGATTGTTGAATGGGGTGTGTCATATGTCTGCTGTTCGTGCCAGGCTGCTCCGTGCATGAGAACAGCCCAGATTGCAGATGGACGTGCTGAAGGAAGCATTTTCCTAATGGCGTTCACGGCCTGTCGAGTATCGGCCTTCAGACATGCCTGAAAGAAGTCCATCAATACTCACCTATGGTAGTACTATGAAATGATGAAGGACTCTTTGCACATCGTGCAGGTCACAGTTTCTCCTTTCACAGCAATTCGCTTCAAGTCATTTCTACAGAATGGACAAACAGCAACAGTCTTTGGTGGAGGTCCAGAACCAGTACCCAGAATGAAGTCCCCTCGATCATGGTCGATTCTTCCTGAAAGTTCTCTTCCATCTAGAAGATCAGATAGAATCTTGGTGACATTCATAGTTGAAACACCCGCTTCTTGAGCTATCCTCTCCAAAGCAATACGTCTCATACCTTCTACACTTCTTTTCACTGCTGAAACAGGATCTACAGTTGCTTTCCTCTCAACTGGAGGGGGATGAAGTTTAGCAGCCCTGATTTCAGCTGGTTCGACCTCTATTCTCTGAACCGAAGTTACATCCTTAGGTGACCCACCAGCTTGTCCCAGCTGCAGTTTCAATTCATTCAATTTCATGTTGTACTCTTCTTCAGAAACAAGTCCACGCATGTAATCTAAATCGAGATCTTTAATTTGTGACTCAATCTTTGCGATATTATCATTAGGAGGAGCGGTCAAGATAGATTTTCTCCGTCAAGTCGTCTATCTTTTTCCAGACATCTTTCAATATAAGAAGAATTCAGTCGAATATATCCTCAGTTAAAATGTAATTACTGGGTAGAGGTTTCCTAATCATCCAGACGCTTGCCTTCAGGTAGTTCATCTAAAAGTAAACCATCTTTCTCAGCTTTTGCGACCGCTTTCTTTGCCTTAGAACCTCCGATGTTCTCAAGAGCACCTGCCACAGTCTGTCTGACAAACATCGAGTCGTCGCCGAGTGTTTCTATCAGTGCGTCTACGGATTTCTTGTCCTTTCGCTCACCCAACTGAGCTGCAGCATGAATCCTGACCATGTATCTGGGGTCTGCTAGGGCAATAACCAGCACACGAGTCGCATCTGGATGATTAAGAACACCAAGACGTTCGACCGCCCCAAGACACACTTGCTCATCCTCACTATGTATCTCTTTTTCCAGCTCACCAAGCATTTCCTTGTCCTTCTTACTTGGTGCTTTTTTCGTTGGTTTCTTCTTCGCAGTCTTCTTAGGTTCTGTCTTCTTTGGAGGAGTCTTTTTAGCAGGGGCTCTCTTTGGTTTGGTAGCCTTCTTCGTTGTTGTCTTGGTTTTTGGTTTCGTTGTCTTCTTCTTTGCTGCGGGTTTGGTTGCTGCTTTCTTGCTACTCGTTGTCTTTTTCTTGGTTGTCGTTGCCTTCTTTGTTTTGGCTTTCTTGGACAAAATGACTCCCTCTATCATCGCAACTAGACTATCCTTCAATTAACACTGGTTCATATAAAGAGTCTGACCTTTCGCCATAGCGGAAATGCCTTAACAAAACTGCATCCATGCCCATATCGGTGTGATGATGCACGAATTCTCCGCAGCCTGCTCAATTGTTGACACTGCTGTAGAAGCAGCAAAGAACAACAACGCAACAAGGGTATCTGTAGTCAATGTGGAAGTAGGAGAATTCACATTTCTTATTCCCGAGCAACTAATCTTCAACTTTGAAATTGCCAGCAGGGACTCAATCATAGAAGGTGCAGAACTAAGAATCAAGACAGTTAAGGGAAGACTACTCTGCAATGACTGTAAATTTGAAGGTGAGTCATTAGTGGACTCAAACGTACCCAATGAACTAGCTGCTTTTGCACCAATGAAGTGCCCCCAGTGCGGAGGAAGTTCCACAAAAATCACAGGTGGAAAAGACTTCGTGATAACCAGCATTGAGGCTGAAGTAGCAGGTTCTGCTACATGATAGAATGAATTTCTTCTGTTGGAAAAGAGCTGATTAGATCAGTATTGCATTAAGAATGCCATCTTGACCAGGTCTGCTTGTGACCATGGCACGACCCTTTGAGGTCTTGATGATGGTACCTCGGGTGATTACTTTCCTACGCTGATAGTCCATGTTTGCTGGGTTTTTCTCTACATCTTGCAATTCAGCACGGAAAGTGACATTCTTTGAAGGATCTGTTACATTGACCATGTTAAGACGAAGAGCTGGTGTCTTCTTCGCTTTCCTCCTGCTGTCGATTGTCCTCCTCTTTTCATCTCCCATAAGTGTTTCAGTTGGAGTGCGACCCATTTGGTGTTTCCTCTTACTTCTGAATCGCCTCAATCGAGCTCCAGTGGAGGTTCGTGTTGATCTTCTATGCCAGACACCCATTGCTGACTACCTCTTGGTTAGGTCAATGAGGCTCCTTGTAGATTCGTTTTAAATGTTGCTTAGTGTCCATGTTCTTTCCATGTCTAGAGCGACCTCTTCAAATACTTCCGAGGTCTGCCCCAAGATACCCTACAGTCGGAGGATGGATGATGCCTAAGATTGAGTCTGCTCATGGAGCTGGCGGAAAGATAATGCAACGTCTACTGGAGGACGTGGTGATTCCTTCGTTTGGTCGTAGAAAGATAGGCGAAATCGGTCTCGATGAGATGGACGATGGTGCTACACTCCATATTGCTGGTGTAAATCTGATTGTGTGTACTGATGCTCATACAGTACATCCTATTGTGTTTCCGGGCGGTGATCTGGGTATACTTACCGCATGCGGCACTATCAATGACTTGGCAGTCATGGGAGCTCAGCCTATTGCGATGACAAACACTGTGATTGTAGAAGAAGGGGTCGAAATCGAAACCCTGCAGACAATGCTCAGGTCTCTCAACAGTATCATCGAGCCATTGGGTGTTGCAATGATTGCTGGCGACACTAAGGTAATGCCTCCGGGCACTCTCGACGGAATTGTAATGTCAACCACTGGAATAGGAGTTCCCTATCTAGACCATCCAATCTCTGATAGTGGAGCAAGGGTTGGTGATGACATAATCCTCAGTGGACCAATCGGTGACCATGGGACTTCCTTGCTAGCCCATAGGGAAGGTCTGAAGTTTGAAACTGATCTGAAAAGTGATGTCGCACCTCTCTGGGAACCTATCCGTGCATGTCTTGATGTTGGAGGAGTCCATGCCATGAAGGACCCAACTCGCGGTGGTACTGCAGTTGCTCTTAATGAGATTGCATCAAAGTCTAAGGTTGAGTTTGAACTCGAGGAGAACCAGATTCCTATACGTCCAGCGGTTCAGTCCCTGTGCAATGTACTCGGTCTCAATCCACTTCACATGAGCTGTGAGGGGATCGTAGTGATGAGTGTTGATTCGAAACACACTGACGATATACTGAGTGCACTATCAAAACACAAAACCACAAGCGATGCCAAGATCGTAGGGAGAGTCCTAAAGGGAAAGGCTAGAGTAGTCATGAAGACATTTATTGGAGGGCGAAAAATCATTCAGGTTCCCTATGGTGAACCTGTTCCACGAGTCTGTTAGTGTCTAGTCTGAAGAGATTCCTGCAACCGCTTCAACCTCACGCTGATCGTCCAGTATCTTCTTCATTTTAAATTTGAGCTGAGCTTTGAGCCGCACTCTATCACTGTCTAGACCGAAATAGTCTGCGAAAAGCTGAGTCGTTGTTAATAACTTAGATCGACCCTCTGGAACAGCGTCGATGAATTTCTTGTCTACGAGGTCTCTTATGTGGTCATAGGAATGCGTTCCGCGCTGAGCCACCAACTCAGATTGAATGATTGGTTGTTTGAGGGCAATAAACACCAGAGTCTGAAGAGTCGCAAAGGATAGGAGACCTCCAGGTATCAGCTTACCAACGCGAGGTGTGAGCTCGGGCTTCAGCTGCATCACATAGCGATCCTTTGGTAATGCAACCACCTCAAGTGCTCCTTCTCGTTTGTTGTACTCGAAGCTCAGCTCATCCAGTATTTTCTGTGCTGTAGATTGTGACTTTCCAATGATGTCCGCTAACTCTTCCAAAGTCAGCGCTCTACCAGACACATAAAGGGCTGCTTCAAGAGTAGTCATGTCATCATCCAAGATTCATCACCTTAGGTCTTGATTTCTGGTTTAATCTCCTCTTCAGTAGCATCATCCTCATCGCTTATCTTGGGAGGCTCTTCAAGTTTGACCCAGATGATATTCTCTTCATCCATCCAGATGTCAATATAGGCCCTAGCGAAGAGGAAGAGTAGTGAGAAGAATACACGCACTATCTCCTGTCTGGTGTTATTCATGAGGACATCTACAAACTTGGCCACATCACCGACTTTCATTATTCTACAGAGGTCCTGATATACATCTGCTATTGTTTCCTCAATATTGGCTTGGTCCACATTCATCTGAAATGTTAGTGGATCGGCCTTTGAACTATACTTCCGCTTGGTCGGAGTTGTGCGTTGTCTAACCCCCTTGCTGAGAACGTGGTCCATTGCTACAAGAAGCTCTTCAAGTGTCACACGACGATTGGTTAGTCTGAAAGGTGGACGAATGAGTGGAATCTCCAATTCTCCTTCGTCTTCTTCCTCATCTGGTGGCAGGAGTCCAAGTTCGACAAGTTCTCTGGTTTTTCTCATGAAAATTACAGAGGCTGAATATAGGGCATTTCCAGAGATGCGAAAATCTATGTCACCCAGTCTCTTCATCTCGTCAAGGAATCCGACTACAAGCTTGCCAACGTCCACATTCCATGGCTCAACTTTGTCTAACTGGAGTACATCAGTAAGTAGAATGTAGGGTGGGGTTGCCCAGAAGGGAGAGTCATCTTCCATCATGCTGAAGCAGCAACCTCCTCCAAGTCAACAGCAACAATCCTTGAAATTCCATCCTGATTTGATACTCCCACCAACAAATCAGCTTTTCGAACTGTAGTGTCTCTCAAGGACACAACAACGAACTGGGAGTTCTTTGACATATCTGAGATCAATAGAGCCACATTGTGAGCATTGACATTGTCAAGTGCAGCATCTATCTCATCGAATATGTAGAAACTTGCTGGACTGTACATCTGAATTGCGAAAATCAATGCCAGTCCTGTGAGAGTCTTCTCTCCACCGCTCATAGCATCAAGAGTGACTAGTTCCTTCCCTCTTGGTTTTGACCTGACTGTTATTCCTCCCATGAGAGGATGTTCTGGGTTCTCGAGCATGAAATTAGCTTCCCCTCCTGGTGAAAGCTGCGCAAACACTGTGGCAAAGTTGTCTGCTATTTCATTGTAGACCGTTAGGAACTTCTGTGTTTTTTCTGCCTCAAGCTCTTCCATGAACGCAAGTATCTCATTACGTTCATTCTCTAGTCTAGCCTTCTTGTCAACGATTTCCTCGTACCTGTCTTTCTCCATATCATAGTCAGTAAGCGATTTCAGGTTGACTGGACCCATGGCTTCGAGCTCACGCTCTATCTCCTTGATCTTTTCCTCTAGGTCCTCAATCTCCTTGTAGGTCAATTCACGCTCATCTTTGCGTTCATCAAGCTCCTCTTGTGCATCAGTAACCTCGTTCAGTTCTGCTAAATATGTCACAATATCCATGTCTAATCTATTCTGTTCAGTCTGAAGTCGGTATACAGCTTTCTCATTGGATGTCTGAGCCTCGCGAATCTCTTCATGTCTCAATCTCAGGTTTCGTAAGTCTTCTTTCAGGTCAAGTTGGCGAACTCGCTTGTCCTTGACTGCATCATCAATTCGTTCTCTCTCCTCCCTGAGTTTCTCAAACTCACTCTCTCTCTCGGAGAGCCCCAACTGTAATCGTTTAACTTCCTCCTCAAGACCAGGAATGATGGCATCCTTAGATTGAATTCTGGATTCTATCTCTATCGCCTTAGGTCCAAGTCTTTCATCAAGAGCCACTCTGACTGATGTTATCTCGCTCTGAAGCTTCTCTCTTTGCCTCTGATACTGTTCTTGGACCTCTTTCAAGTCTTTGATTTCTTGATTGAGCTTGTTTGCATCAGAAGTGACTAAAACTTCGTTAGCCTCATCACGTTGAGCCCTGACCCTCTCTCGTTGAACAGTGAGTTCCTCATCCCGTTCCTGAAGATTCTTCACCTGTGCCTCCAGTTCTCTGATTGTCAAGTTAGCCTTGCTGATTCTTTCATTCAAGATAGTTGACCGAGACTCTTGCTCTTCAAAACGCTCTTCTAACCTATCAAGTTCCATTCCAAGTCGATAGTTCGTCTTTGAGAGTCCTTGAACCTCTTTTTCGTATTCCGAACGTTCTTTCCGAAGAGTCTCCTGTTTACTGCGAAGTTCGATTAGTATCTCCTCTAACCCTTGAAGACGTTCAGCAATCTCAGGGCTTTTGTCTTCAACCTGAAGTGATAGTCCCACCGCTGCTTTCTGGAAGTATCCTCCTGTCATGAGTCCAGAACGTTCAACGAGGTCTCCATCGAGTGATACAGCTCTCTGTCCTCCGAACCCAAGCTGTTTCGCTGAATCAAAGTCCTCTGTCACTATAGTGTCTGAGAACACAAACTCGAATGCTGGGCGCATTTTAGGATCGAACTTCACTAGATTCAACGCAAAGTCTATGACACCATTATCCTTGGGAAGTTTCCCAGGAGCACTGGTCTTTATCTTATCAAGTGGAATGAATGAGGCTCTACCAACCTTTTCGCTCTTCAGGACGTTGACACATTCTGTAGCAACGTGCTCATTTTCCACAACAATGTGAGAGAGTCTATTTCCTCCTGCAATCTCTAGAGCAACTGAGTAGTCAGGATCGATTGTTCCCAGTTCTGCTACCGTGCCATGAATCCCACTGATGGCACCAGCATCTCTGAGTTCAAGAATTGTCGCAATCGCACGGCGTCGTTTGAGAAAGGCATCCTCAGCTTCTTTCAGAGCATCTTGCCGTGCTTGTACCTTGATTAATTCCTCCCTTGTTTGAGCCACAATTTTCGCACTTTCTGCAACCTCGGCATCCACAGTTGATAACCGTTCAGTCAGACTGTCTATTTCTGCTTGCTTTGTCTTCTCAAGATTCTCTGATTCGCTGAATTCAGACTTCTTCTCAGGAATGGTTTCTTTCAACTGTGAGATTTCAGCCTCTGTCTTCTCCAGACTCTCTGTGGCATCCCTGAGTTCTTCATAAGCTAGACCGAGTTCTCGGTTGTCTGACTTGATTGTTGACCGAATCTCGGAAACACCTTCATCAAGATGTCTCATCTGATTGTTCAAGTCTTGAAGCCGCAATGTAGTTTCATAGTAGGCTGTCTGAGCTCGTTCAGCCATCTCCTCAAGTCGAATTATCTCGGCTGTGGTTCCCGCTATTTCCTTTTCAAGTTCTGTAAGACTGTTGGTCTTGTCTGCAAGTACCTGCTCATTGTGACTAATCTCATCCTGAACAGTTTCGAGTTCATCTTTGAGACCAGTCTTCTCACCACTTGCTCTATCAAACTCGGTCTGAGCGCGTTCCAAGTCTCCCTTAGCATGCGACAAAGCTGCAGAAACAATACCGTATTGTTCTGATACGCGAGTAGAGTCTCCACCAGTAATCTGGTCAATCTCATGGTCTATCTTGTCAATCTCTGTTTCTGTAGTGGTGGTCCCGTTTTCCACCTCTATGAGTTCCTTTGCAAGGCTTTCTGCTTCTTCTGCACGTTGCGCAAGGGTTTCATTGATGGTTTCTACTCTCGATTTCCCTTTGATAGTACTCCAGGCAAGAATGTCAATTCTGTGTTTTCGAATCTGTGCATGGAGGTTCTGATATCTTCGTGCATCAGACATGTCTTCCTCCAGCTTCTCAAGATGTCTTCGACGCTCTTGAAGCTGCATATCCACCTTGCCCAAGTTACTTTCGCTCTCAGCTAATTTCTTCAAGGCACGATCTTTCTGTTCGTCATAGGCTGATATGCCTGCTATCTCTTCAATCAACTTACGCCGCTCATTCGGACTTACCTTTACCATCTGAGCAATTTCACCTTGGAGAACAAGGTTGTATCCATTAGGGTCGACTCCAATGGCGCCTAATACATCCAAGACTGCAGTACGAGTCACCACTTTCCCATTTATTCTACACACCGATTTACCCGAGTCATCCAGCTCTCTCTCAATCACAACACGATCTGCATCAATCTGTAGCTTCCTATCCTTATTGTTGAAGTGAAGTTCTACGACTGCAGACTTAGCCTTTGGTGGCATATTCGGCTTAGGAGGGGAATAGAGTAGGTCAGAGAACACATTTGCACGAAGGGTCTTTGCGCTGAGTTGTCCAAGTACAAAAAGAATAGCATCAATCACGTTGGATTTGCCAGAACCATTTGGTCCTACAATACATGTGAATCCTGGGTTAAGCTTGATACTGACTGAATCTCTACCGAACGATTTGAAGCCCTTGCATACAAGCTTCTCAATGTGAACCAAGTCCCGTTCCCTTCCGGCATTTTACAGTCAGAACAACCCTGGCGTGACCAAGTGTGTTATTCCGATGTTACAGAGGCCTAAATACGGTTGGTATGACCCTAGTATTACTCCAGCTACATCTGGATTATGGTATTCAGGCTAGGAAGGCATCATCTAAAGTGTTGAAAAGTGTAACTCTGCTGACTTTTTCAGGCGCGTACTACCCGACTATCTTCAAGAGCGCTCTTCGTAGTGCCATTCTGAGAAGTCCAAGTGACTCTCTTGCACCTTCGCCTGCAACCCCTGCCAGCACGATTTTCACGTCACCAAGAATGATGATGAAACCGTTATCAGAAGCAATACTGACTTCCTTAAGACCTCCCTTGTCCAGACCGGCAGAAAGCTGGGAAGAGTTTGCTGCTATCTTTACAGCAAGGTTTGCAATATCAGAGTGTTTGGTCCCCCCACTGATAGTATGCCCAAACAGAACATTTCCCTTGGCATCGCATACGACAACGCCTTCTAAATCTGCATTAGCAGCCATTGTTTCCTGTACAACTTGTTCAATCTTAGCTTGGTCCATCTGTGAGTTTTCCTCCCGAGAGGGCTAAATTGTCTACTCTGCTGTTCAGTAACAGGTGTGTAAAAAGATTACGTCTTTGTATGTCATCCCGTTTTTTGGGTCTGTTACGGGCATATTTGTTAGGACAGCACTTAAAACCGCTCATGCAAAGGTCAGACAACAAATTTTGGAGGCCAATGTTAGATGCCTATGTTGAGAACTAGCTCAGAGGCTTTTCCTGCTTCTAAGAAAGTCTTGAGCGACATTCCTTATGTCTTGCGCGTAGAATTTGGTCATCTTGCGCATGAGACAACAAAGATTGTAGGGAAACCAATAGCATGCCACAAGTGTAACGGTTTCCTTCTTAGTGTGGACCAAATCCAAGAGGACCCAAAGGTGGGCAAGCATTTTGTGTGCCCGTTCTGTGGGACTCTAAACGTCATAGAGGGCGATGTTGTAGTAGCTGGTGATGATACGGATTTCGTTGTGAAACCACCACCAGATCCTGATACAGCCACAGAGGATATTGCTATTGGTGGTAAGTCCTTCTTGGGACTCATTGATGTCTCAGGCTCAATGGCAGGGGCTAACCTTTCTGCGGTGAAGCGCAGTCTGAACACTTCTATTGACAGTCTTGCTGCAAATGCACCTGACACCATGTTCGGACTAATAGAGTTCGAGAGTAGCGTTGTTGCTAGAAATCTAGAGAATGGGAATCCCGTCGAGTTACCCAGAGACTCTTTTGCCAGTCTAAATGATATCATGGATTCGACAAAGAATCTCCTAGACCAAGTGAAGCTGATAGGTGTAGGTAAGAACAAAGACAAACTGAAGAAGCACGTTCAGGCACTACGTGACCAGGGTGGCACTGCTCTTGGACCTGCTGTAGGTATGGCTTATGTAATTGCCAAGCACCGGAATGTTGGGAGAGTAGTTCTTCTCACAGACGGACTTGCTAATGAGGGAATTGGCGCTCTTGAGGGATACCAAGTCACTCCTGCAAGCAAGTACTACGAGGACCTAGGTAAGATGTTCATGGAACTAGGTACCGCTGTTGATGTCGTTGGTATTGCATCTGGTGGGGGAATGGAACTTCAGACATTAGGACTCTTACCAGAGGCTACAGGCGGTCAGATGTACTATGTCACACCGAATGAGCTTGATAGAAGCCTTTCAGAACTTGCAGGCGCTTCTCTTCTAGGTAGGGATGTGGAAGTCAGACTAATCACACCACCAGGAGTCAAGGTCAAGGACGCCTCTGGAGTTTCTCGAGCTGTAGTCGACCAATTAAAGAAGTCGAGTGAGAGCAAGATTGGAGTCGTCGGTGAAGACCACGAGCTTTACTTCGAGGTTGAACCCGAAAAGGAGATCAAAGAGCGCGAGGTACCCATACAGGTCCAGGTGACCTACACTGATGAGGAAGGTGCCAGAAGGGTCCGTGCAGTCACAACCAAGCTCAAGGTTTCTAAGAGGGAAGAGGAAATCATGGAAACCCTTGATCCAACCGTCGGTGCTACTTTTGTAACACAGAAAGCTGGTGAGGAATCATTCCGCGGCGACCGCGAAGGTGGTCGCAAACGAATTGCTTCATTCAGAAAAGCTCTGAAAGAGAAGTCAAAGGGAGCTCCAAAGGCTGTTCAGGCTATGTTGGACAGGACCGACGATGTTCTGAACAACGAAGAGGAAGAGATTACCCGCCAGGAGGAGATGTTAGAAGCCGCTCCTGCGTCAGCACCTTCTAGAGCTGCAGATGAAGCCTTCACAGGTAGCCTTGCTCAGAGCAAACGGAGTTCCAAGAAACTCTTCGAAGACGAGGAATAATACATTACAATCATAGGTCGTGCGCCTTTTTTCAAGCACGACCACACCACTTTTTCCATGTAACACAACCCCAAATATTCTTCAAATGCGCAAACGGTGTGTGTGGAGTTGTAACATATCTCCACAAGTCTAAAATAGTCAACTGCGGCGTAGATGATACGGCACAGTTAATTCAGCGAGGCTTCTAGACATTGATTAGTCAAGAAAAACTTCAAGGGATCCTTTCTAAAATCAAAGAGCAGGAAGGAGTACGAGGGGTTGTTGTGACTAACATGGACGGTCTACCACTCAGTAGTGATTTAGATCCTGAAACGACAGAGAACGTCGCTGCAATAATCACCTCCCTTGTGGGAAAAGCACTAGACGCTGTGCGTGAACTACGAGAGGGGTCGTTGTCATTCCTGACCTTGGACACAACCAAGGGGCAGATAAATATCGCACCGGAAGTGAACGAGGGACTCATCCTAGTAGTCCTTAAGAACACTCAGTAGGTAAGAAAGATAGAGGTGTACTATAATGAGTGATCCAAAAGCCTTCGATAAGATCCTCACCGAAATCATTAGGCAGGATAAAGGCATCAAAAAAGTCATACTAGTTGACAAGACAGGTCTGACTATCGCTAACGTTAGCAAGCTAAGCTACTATCCTGTAGATGTGGACAGTATTGGGGCAATCGCCAGTGCGGTCTTCTGTGCAAGTGAGGAGCAGGGCAAGAACCTGCAGATTGGGGAGCTTGAGATAGTCACTTCTGAGTTCTCTGAGGGCAAGATCTTCGCCTCCGCCTGTGGTAAAGGTGTACTCTGTGTAGTTTCAGAGGCAGAGGTCAATATTGGTCTGATCCGGCTTGTGATGAAGAAGCAAGGTGTGCAACTGGCTGACGAGCTTGACAAGTTCTTAGCTGTTGAGCCACTATCTCCAAAGGATAGCGAGCTAGACGAGGAAGACTTGAAGTCAGCTCTGGCTGAACTAGAACGAGTTTGAGTCTAGAGTTGTATTCACATCTGGTAGATTTGCTCTTTAGTGAGTATTAGTTCTGGAGAACTATTATACAGAACTCGACCAAAGTTTCAGATACAAATCCGCTAGTCGAATCCAATTGTTCTTTTCAGCAAATTCTGCTGCTTGTTTCGAAAGTTGATTGTAGAGGGTTTTAGAGTTAAGTAATCGACTTATTTCTATAGCAACTCCTGAAGCAGTTGTTTGGATTGAGATGTTCCCTCCTAAGATGCGAACTGATTTGTAGTACTGATTCTTCAGAGTAGTTCCAGAGTGTGCAATCACAGGAAGTCCATATGACATTGCTTCAAGTATAGATAGAAAGCCTCCTGCCAGTGCAACATCTGCAGTTAGGTAATATGGTGTTGGATCAGGAATTCCTCCTAGAAATTTTGCTGAAATCCCTTTATCTAGACAAACTTGCTCCAATTCTTTCCTCAGACTGCCATCTCCACAAACTGTCAACTTCAACTCAAGACCGTATACATCTGCTGTAGAAGCTATTGCATCTATATAGCCAAGTATTGCTGTATCTGGTTCCAATCGACCTACATAGATTGCATGATGTTTTCCACTTGCTTTTCTTTTAGATTGTGCAACAGCTCCAATAGGAGTTGCAAAACAATTGGTTCCGTAAACCCCCTCAATGAATGACCCAATACACAGAGAATTTCGAACTAAACGTTCTGCTACCTTTCTGATATACTTGAAGTGAGCTGGTACAGGGTCATCCTCATATCCGTGAAATGTTGCGAAAATCGGACGAGATGGTAGGACCAGCCTGAAGGGGGTAGCCCAGAACAATATCGGTATGAAATCGTGACAATGAATAATCTGGAATTTGCTTAACATCTTCTTTTTAGAAATGAACCATCTTAGCAACTTCAATGGGTTTCTCTCGATACCCTTTGGGAACCTTATGATTTCTGTGGCTCCGATTCTCTCAATCTCTGGTAATTTGTGATCAAATCTAGGAGTGAGAACAGAAATCTCGCAACCACTATCTACCAAAGTGTCAGATATCATCTCAATGTGCTTTTCAACACCACCAATATATGGCTTGTATCTTTGTGCCATCATCAAAATTCGTGGCATGCTCTCACTACTCTGTATCTGTTTTGCTTAACTATTACCAGAAACGCATCCTCGCTGGAATCGTCAATTATGTGAACCCGAATTTCTTGTTAACTATGTTTCTATCTTTTCTTTGTCTTTACCAAACACATTCATAAACTCACCATTATCAATCGGGTATATACTCTATTTCGGAACGCTATGTTAGCAGGGCATCAACATGAGAAGCATGGCAATCATTATCTCAATAGGTTTACTAAACATTCTATTGTTTGCCCTAGCAACAAGCATCAGTTTCTTCTTCACTCTTCTTTGCTCCCAACTAATCCTAGTATCTCTTCTTCTAAAGAGTAAGAAACTATCCAAAAGAGAATATTCTCTTGCACTGCTCTTTGGACTTGTTGGACGTTTCCTTTTCATAACCAAAGAACCACTATTGTCCTTTGATGTCAATGTGTATTCGCAGTTTGCCGCACGGATGATGAGTGGTGAGACCCCCTATCTAGACTTTTATTTTCCATACCCTTTCTCAGTGGCTTTACTCTTTGCTGCTATCTATTTTGTATTTTCTAGCCCTTTGGCTTTCAAAGTTACATTTTCATTGATTGATATCCTGAATGCGCTCATTATACCTCGCGTCATCTCAGACAATGCTGAGAAAGATTATGGGCTCATTGCGTCCGCTGTATATCTCCTAGTACCTGTGACAATTATTGAAGCTTCTTGGAATGGTCATTTTGAAGCAGTCGTGATTTTGTTCATGTTACTCAGTATGTACTTCTTTTTACGCGGACACAACTGGAAGGCACTTCTTTTCACAGGTCTTGGTGCATTGATCAAGTATGTTCCAATTGGTATCTCTGTTGGTATTCTCCGTGCTACCAAAGGTTTCAGTCGGCGGTTGTTAGTTATCTTGTTTGCAGGTGCCACATTTTTATTAGCATATCTCTCTATGATCTTGCTAGGTTCTAGAATCAATGTAATGATACAAGGTTCAACAACTGCAAGAATGCCCTTCTATGACTACTCCTTTTCTGCATTCGTCCAAGTAATCACAGGAATTACAGGAACCATTGGCAGTATTGCACTCATTTTGGTTGGTGGTATCCTATTTCTTGGAATTCTAGTGGAAAAAAGAGTGCATAACATGATGGTATCTTCAATTGTCAAGTACTCACTAATCATTATTCTTGCAATAGTTGGTCTAGGTATGGTCCTTTATCCAATATCCCCTTTCTACTCTCAGAGCTATTGGCGTCGTCTTCCAGAGATTTGCTTTGCTCAAGGCGTTTCCCTTCTCTTCCTATGCTCGGTTCTTGTAGCAAAATGGGAAACCCTTTCCTTTACAGAGAATACTCACCTGATTCTGTTCGTCTTACTACTTCTAATGTTCTATCAGCCAGTATTCTATGCTTGGTATGTTTTGTTCCTCTTTCCAATAGCTCTACTGTTTCAATCCAATGAAGCACGGGTTCTTTTGATTGTGTGTCTTCTCTTGTATCCTACTGCATCAGTCGGTGTATTCACGCCTGCTGATTCAGATAACATGTGGGTCTTCGGGTCAGATATATCTCAGGATAAGCTGAATGACGCAAATATATCGTTCAGTACACACGACAATCACAGTACAACAATATCTGTAGCAGATGGAGTACTATCTTATCAAACAAACTCAAGTTCTACACAAGGATACACAACTAGAATCCAGTGGAATGTGACGAATCACCGTATAGATCCTAGTATGATACTACGGACAAGAATGGTGTCCTCTATTGATCCCACTTTCTCTAAACCACTCAGCATTTCTGTAGTTTGCGGACTCTACAACTCTTCTGGTGGAGAGTATGGTGAACAAGTTTTGATAGGAGGCATCTCTTTCATCAGTAACATGACTTGGCTGACTTACCATTACCAACTTCAATTACAACAGCCTATCACTCCAGATTACATCTCTCTCATTGTTCAAAAAGTCGAGAATGCTACAGGGCTTTTTGGACTTTATATTGATAGTTGCATGATTGAACATGACTTGAATACACCCTCCTTCTCTTGGTTTGTTACAATACCACTAAGTTTGATAGGTATGGTCACTCCCGTTCTAATCATGTTTCCCGGTACGCTCTCCGAACTCTATTACGCACTACGTCGATTCCGACTTAGATTTATAGCTCGAAAGAAAGGAGCGAAACTCCACTTAGGTAAACATGTGAAGCTCTGTCGTGGATCAAGAATCATTATTGAAGGAGAGAGCAAGCTCTCAATTGGAGCAACAACCACAGTCTTGGATGGCACGGAAATCATTGTTCATTCCAAAGCCAGCATCAACATCGGGAGTAATGTATTCATCTCACGAATGTGTACAATAAGTGCCCATGAACACATCAAAATTGGCGATAACTGTTCAATTGGTGCATTTAGCTTCATACTTGATACAAACAAGAGCTTTGATGACGTTCAAATGGACATACGTGGTCAAGGCTATTCATGCAAACCAATCTCACTTGGAAACGATGTCTGGCTTGGAGCACATGTCGTTATTTTGCCAGGGTCATCCATTGGAGATCATTCAGTAGTCGGAGCAAACTCAACAGTCCGGGAAACGTTTCCAGAAAACTCTGTTATAGCAGGCAATCCTGCAGAGATAATACGTTCCCGTGGTGAGAGGTGATTACAATTTGTCTGTCACAGAAGCTACCTCTGCTAGTAGGATTGCAAAAGATTCCTTTGTAGTGCTTATTGGAACCGCAGGTTCCATGGCCCTTCTTTTTGTCACTCAGATTCTGGTCGGTCGACTCATAGGAATCACAGCTTTTGCCATCATATCATTAATCATCTCTCTCGCATACATCATATCTGATCTTGCTGATTTTGGTTTGAAATCAACTATTGTTCGTGATCTCTCTTCAATAAATGTAAACAAACCCGAAGAAGCACCTGATTACATTAGTACTATTTTCACTCTTAAAATTCGAATCACAGCTTTTGCAATTGTACTCTCTCCAATAGCCGTCTATATCGGAGCCTTGACAATCTTCAATGACTCCTCCTGGTTTGATGCGGTAATATTTTCCATAGTGGGTGTTTCTACTGGTGTCCTTCTTACAGTTAGCTGGTTTTTACGTGCCTATTTCCAATCATTGAAGAAGTTTCTTCTTTACTCAGCTTACTCCTTGGTTGGTAATGGAATATTCTTCGTTCTTGTAGTCTTCGGATTTATTCTAGGGCAGAATGAGTCATCTTTGCCATTTTTGCTTCTTCTCTCATATGGGATTTGGTTTCTTGTAGGATTATTCCTTCTTAGAGGACGTTATCAAGGGGGAACAAACAGCTCCGAAATTAGAAAGAGAATTCTCTCATTCTCAAGATGGATAATGGCGAGCTCAATTATTGTTACAATTGTGAATAGAGTGGATCAACTCATTGTAGCAAGTTTACTACCTTATGCGGACGTAGCAATGTATAGCGCGGCTATTCTAATTGCACAACTGGTTCCACTCCTCACAACTTCAATCTCTACGGTTCTCTATCCCACCGTGTCTGAGATTCGAACCAAAGTTGGTATGAATATATACCTCAGGAAAACTTTGGCTGTTTCAATCGGTCTGTCTGCACTCCTGTTTTTCCCTATACTTCTCTTTCCAGTGCCGGTTTCACTATTTTTTGGAGTGGCATATGTCACAGCTGATGCTCTGTTTCCAGTAATGGGTGTCGCATTCTTGTTGGGACTTGCTACTAGTCCATTATCGTTGGTGCCTTTAGCTGCTGATAGACCAGACACACTAGCATTCATGAATCTAATCCAACTGTTACTGACTTTGCTTCTCCTCCCGGTATTGATCCTAACAATAGGACTTTTTGGAGCCGCGCTCAATGTACTGATAGTTCGGTTGCTAACACCTGTTTATCTTGGTGTACTCACCTATCTAATAATGCGGCAGAAGATACGAATCAAATCATGGGTAGAGTAGGGAGTATATTCTGATCTAAGACAGGACTCTATCGTTGTTGATTGTTTTCGTAATCAGAGTGGCTAGTTCTTCTGTAAGGATTGACCACGTGAATTTCCGTTCAACCAAGGCTCTTGCTTTCTGGCCAATATCCTCTCGCTGTTTTGGATTTCTGCATAACTCTAGTACCTTGTCGCATATCTCGTCAGTGTTTCCAGGCTTCACAAGAATACCTACATCCTTAGTCAACGCTTCAGCAGTTCCAGCTACAGATGTTGCAACGATTGCTTTTCCACAGCTCATGTATTCAAAGAGTTTCAGGGGAGATGCTGCGTGGGAAACAAGAGTGTCTGGAAAAATGCACAATGCAATATCCACTGCAGAAACAACTCTCGGCATTTCACTAAATGGTTTGATTCCACCATATTTGAACTGCTTCGAAACTCCTGCGGTCTCAACTACTGCAATCAACTTGTCAACTGATTCTCCCGCTCCTACTAAAAATACGAGTCCCTCTGGTGTTTCTGATGCCATGCGCTTAGCCAAGGTCTCAATAATTTCCATTCCTGCCCAGTCTTCTATGTGTCCAGTGTAAAGGACAACTGTTCGACCTTCATTACCATATTCTTTCTTTAGTTCAATACTGTCCCCGTCACTTGAGAATTGATCCGGATCAACACCGTTTGGTATTACCTTGATGGAGTCCGCTCTTATCCCTAACATAATCAAAACTTGTTTCATGTAGTGCGTAACGGTAAAGGAGGACTTTGCGAGTTTTATTAGAAAGACTTCAAGTGTATTCAGAAGGAGCGGACCTAGGTTTGTCATCTTTTTCCCTGACAGCTGTGCAGCATATGCTGCCATCCAATCTGGACAACCCATGATGAGTGGTCGGCGAAGGAGCTTTGCAGAAAATACTGCGACTACACCTGTGATTGGTGTTGCGTGAGCAGAAATGACAACATCAGCTCTGAATCGAATTAGTTGGATTACCGCCAATAGGAAGAAATACATCAATGTCAGAGGAAAAGCCAATATTTTCGTTTTCCGCCATAATCTATCAATCAAATTAGGAACAAGGAGATACTTTACAGAAATATTCCTCCCAATGTTTGGTGGAGCCGTTTGCCACACTTTCTTGTATTCCCAATTATCAGGACGCCTACCAAGGAGATATCTGAGAGGTTGGGTAGCAATGAACTGAACCTTGTATCCGTGCTTTGGCAACCGTCTACCCAGTTCGTAAATAGACCTATCCGAGCCAAGATAGGGTGGGACGTGTTCCACAATTATTGCTACGTTTCTATGTGTCACTTTACCTCCGCCCTCCAATTATTTTGAGAAATACTTCTTTATATCATATTGTTGATTTGTTTCCTTAGATTGTGTTCAAGATTACATTGTTTAGTCCAATAACTGTCTTAGCAGTTCTACATATTTCTTAGAGGTAATTAATTGTTGTTCAGATATGACCCGTAATTTCAGAGAAATCTCATCTAGTTTGTTGTTTACACATTCAAAGCTATCATGATAATCCTTGAATGAAGGAATGCTCCTTTTCCACTGCGACCCATTTCCCACATCAATAAGACAGTCATCTACTCCTAACTTATGTAAAAGCTCAGCTGATTTGTGATGATAGATAAGCGGAACGAATGGTGTTTCCAATAATGATCCCAAAACCATCGCATGATATCTCGTGAGTATCGCGACTTTGGCTAAACTCAGCTTTTCAATGGTTGCATTGATATTTTGAAGGGGGAGTGGTCGTATGTTCGAGGACCTGACTTTTTCTGCCAATTTTCTGTGAAACTGCCAATCTGAATGATGAAATGGAAGAAGCTCCACAATATTGTTCTTTGCAGCGTCTTCAAGAAATTCAATGATACCCTGACTGTAACCATCGGCGAGATCAGGAAAAGGCACAAAGTTCGCCACAATCCGTTCTCTTTTTCTCGGACGATTTCCAATCACATCACGAAGGTAAAAGACAAGATCTGGCAGTAGTTCAACTTCTTTTGTGACTCCTGCCTGCTCTTCAAGATACTTTTTGGACATAGTATCTCTAGCAATGATGAGATCCACATCCTTGTTTATTATATTGCCAATCCGTTGTGCAATAGCTTTGTTGAAAAAAGGACCTGCACCAATTCCCATCAGAACTGTCTTTTTGCCCAGTTTCTTGCATATTGATATGAACTCAAGCCACCGATGAACTTTGCTCCCTCTCCAATCGGAGAACATCCCTCCCCCTCCGATTACGACACATCCTGACTCAACGACAGCAGAGATAGTTCGAATGAAGCTCTTAGACATCAGATCTCTTGGTTGCATTGATGCTGGCCATCTGACGATTTTTGTTGTTTCATCAGGAATCAATTCTGATAGGCTATCTGATGTGATTGTTGGATTCACGCTGGCGATTATTGGGGGGCGACCGAAAGCATCCCCAAGTATTTTGTATGCTGCCACTGATAGCAATTCATCGCCAATATTGCCATGTCCATACCAGCCTACGATGAGAGATCTCAATCTATTCCTCTCCTCTCATTTACTCTCTGCCCCTTCGATTCCAAGGGTTTTTCTATAGTAAGCAATGGTTCTCTCTGCAGCTTTATCCCATGACTCTGATTTTGAGTATTGAATTAGTTTATTTTGGATCTCTTGGGCGAGCTCTTTGTTAGTTAATACAAGCTTCAGTTTCTCACAGAAACTGTCTATATTTTCTTGATCATATGTGACTATATTCCCTCCCAGTGCTTCTCCAATATGCATCCCCGCATCTGACGCTACGATAGGTCTGCCATATCCACCTGCTGAATGAAGTGGACCGCTTGCTCCAATACTCTCAGTATACGGCGCAAGAATGATTGACGCAGCTGAGAAATATACTGGTATTATTTCCTCAGGGATGTATTGGGTATCGAATCTAACATTGTTGTACAGTTTTTTCTCCCTTCGTAACTTCCTGAGTTCTCTTAGATATTCTGTACCATCCTCATCGAAAGGCTTTCCAGCAACTAGAAGAAGTATGTTTGGAATAGTTTCTCGTAATTCTTCTACAGCTTTCATTGCTAGATGTATTCCCTTATCGCGTCGTATGAATCCAAATACAAGAATTATTTGTCTGTCACTCACTCCCAATTGACTCATTGCGTCTTCTTTGGATAGATTTGTCACCACCTCTGTACAAGCATGGGGTATTTCAAGTACATTATCTGGATTGAATTTGAACTCATTCAAGAATCGTCTTTTCAAAACTGACCCGATTCTAACAGTACTCAATTGAACTGTATTAGTCCCCCAATATAGCAGTTTCATGAATATTTTGAAGATCGCTGACGAAAAAATTGAGAATATTGAAAATCTTGGTGTTTCTTCAAGTCGCAGCTTTACTTGTTCAAGCATCCAAGTACTATGTAAAGTAACTGTTGTCTTGACGCCTGTATACTTCAAAAGGAGTAAGAGGAAAAGCATGACCTCCCCAAAGAGTCCTCCATATACTTCTCCATGTGGACCATATTGAACATGTACAAGTTGTATTCCTCTTTTTTTGATAAATCGCCAGAGTGCAAATGGATACAGCAAACTTTGACCATTCCAAATGGATGCAGTCGTTACGTTATTCCATGGGATAGTCAATGGCATAGATGACAGACCACCGATGGCAGTGATTTCGATATCTCTGTGTTTAGCCAGAGCCTCTATCAATCTCGCTGTGTATATTGATTCACCAGGTTTCTCTGGTGGTAGAGGCGAGATAATAGCAACCTTCATTGTATGACTAATCCCCACATTAAACGAATTTACTTTGACTTGGTTTTGATAAATTATTACCTTGTTCGACTAACCTGGCTGATTGTTGCTCTCTCTCAAGCTCAAGATTTAGAAATGCAGCTGCAGCTATGGTGATTCCGATGAGTGATGGGATGATCAAGAAATATAGAGGATTGATAATCCCTACATGTGTAGTGTAGAACGAATCAATATGATAAC
>Ga0209536_100004830_pt1 | contig 21199 bp, 17 predicted proteins | sample DeeMarSeWOR28_12_FD_187461 | JGI IMG/M metagenome (GOLD analysis project Ga0209536, IMG submission 187461) | Marine sediment microbial communities from White Oak River estuary, North Carolina - WOR-2-8_12 (SPAdes) (version 2) | ecosystem: Environmental > Aquatic > Marine > Intertidal zone >... | reverse complement strand
AACCCGCAGTGTGGTTTGCTGTAAGAAATTTGGCGGAGCGGACGGGACTCGAACCCGCGACCCCCGGCGTGACAGGCCGGTATTCTAACCAGCTGAACTACCGCTCCAATTGGTGGGTGCTGAGGGGATCGAACCCCCGACATTCGCCTTGTAAGGGCGACGCTCTACCAGCTGAGCTAAGCACCCCTACTGAAAGAGCGCGCTAGTTTACGGTATCTTTCAGCGCTTTGCCAGGCTTAAATGCAGGTACATTTGCTGCCGCAATCTGGATTTCTGCGCCTGTTTGCGGGTTACGACCGGTGCGAGCTGCACGCTGACGAACTAAAAAAGTACCAAAGCCAACAACACTGACCTGATCGCCAGATTTCAGTGCATTTGAGATAGCACCAATAACAGCATCGAGTGCACGAGCGGAGTCAGCTTTTGACAAATCTGCTGCGTCAGCAACAGCGTCAACCAGTTCGGATTTATTCATTGATAGTATCTCCCATGAGGTGTAGTAAATCGTTATTATTTTGTGTCACTTGAAAATCAGGCAGCAAAAACACTGTAGATGTAAAAGGCTGTGTTTTTATACCGTCAGCAACGCGTTATGTCAATGATTACGTATAAAAAAACTGCTATTTTGCCGGGAAAAATCGTGATTTAGTAATAACAAAACACATGCAATAGTGTGTGCTATTGCATGTGTTCGTTATGTAATACTAATTATTAGTGATGTCGAAGGCCATCCCTGTTCTTTTTGCCTTTGCCCTGATTACTTGCTTTTCTGTCACTTGCCGACTTTTCTTCAAGTGGAGTCGGCAATTCGAGTAATGCGAGCTCAAGCACCTGGTCAATCCAGCGAACCGGTTTGATGTCCAGTTTAGCCATAATATTCTTCGGCATTTCAACAAGGTCTTTCCTGTTCTCCTCCGGGATCAGAACCGTCTTGATTCCAGCCCGGTGGGCAGCCAGTAATTTTTCCTTCAAGCCGCCTATCGGAAGCACTTCACCGCGCAGTGTAATTTCACCCGTCATCGCGACATTGGCATGAACAGGTATACCGGTTAATACGGATGCGATCGCGGTACACATACCAATACCAGCGCTTGGACCGTCTTTGGGTGTAGCGCCTTCAGGTACATGGATATGAATATCGATATCATCCTGAAAATCCGGCTCAAGACCCAGTGTAGCTGAACGGCTACGCATAACTGTCATTGCCGCCTGGATAGACTCCTGCATGACATCGCCCAGTTGGCCGGTAAAAGACAGCTTGCCTTTACCTGGCATAACGGCTGATTCAATGGTAAGTAACTCACCACCGACTTCTGTCCAGGCAAGGCCATTTACCAGGCCAACCTGATCATTTTCTTCAGCCTCACCATAACGGAAGCGATGAACACCCAGGTATTTCTCCAGGTTACGAGCGCTTACCGAGGTCGCTTTTTCTTTTGGCTTGAGTACGGCGTTCTTTACAACCTTGCGGCAAATTTTGGCGATTTCGCGCTCCAGGCTTCGCACACCGGCTTCACGTGTATACAGACGAACGATATCATGCAGGGCTGAATCACTGACCTGTAACTCGTTATCTTTCAGGCCGTTGTTTTCCATCTGTTTTGGCAACAGATAGTTACGCGCAATAGCGACTTTCTCATCCTCGGTATAACCCGGCAAACGAATGACTTCCATGCGGTCAAGCAGCGGCGCAGGAATATTCATGCTGTTCGCAGTAGCGACAAACATGACATCGGATAAATCGAAATCCACTTCGAGGTAATGATCAGCAAAGGTGTGGTTCTGTTCCGGGTCGAGTACTTCAAGCAGTGCTGATGCAGGATCACCCCTGAAGTCTGCCGCCATTTTGTCTATTTCATCCAGCAGGAACAATGGATTACGCGTACCCACCTTGCTCAGGTTCTGAATCACCTTGCCAGGTAAGGAGCCAATATAGGTTCTGCGGTGACCGCGTATTTCTGATTCATCCCGCACACCACCAAGCGCCATACGTGTATATTTACGATTAGTCGCTCTCGCGATGGATTGACCCAATGATGTTTTACCAACACCCGGGGGTCCAACAAGACATAGAATCGGGCCTTTGAGCTTTTTAACGCGTTGCTGTACTGCAAGATATTCCAGAATACGTTCCTTGACCTTCTCCAGGCCATAGTGGTCGTCATTCAGAATCTTCTCGGCCTCGCTAAGATCGTTACTGATCTTGGTTTTCTTCTTCCATGGACAGTCCGCAAGCCAGTCGATGTAATTACGCACAACGGTCGCTTCTGCAGACATCGGCGACATCATTTTCAGCTTGTTGAGCTCATTCATTGCCTTCTTCTTGGCTTCCTTGGGCATGCCGGCCTTCTCGACTCGCTGTTCCAGCTCCTCGATTTCATTAGGCGCATCTTCCATGTCACCCAGTTCTTTCTGGATGGCTTTCATTTGTTCGTTCAGATAGTACTCACGCTGGCTCTTCTCCATTTGCTGCTTGACGCGCCCGCGGATGCGTTTTTCAATCTGCAGCAAATCGATTTCACCGTCGATCAGCTTCATCAGGTATTCAAGTCTTTCATGCACATCGATAATCTCGAGAATCTTCTGTTTTTCATCGAGTTTTAACGACATGTGTGCTGCGATGGTATCTGACATGCGCGATGGCTCGTCTATGCCAGACAGCGAGGTCAGGATTTCAGCCGGTACCTTTTTGTTCAGTTTTACGTATTGATCAAATGCACCCAGAATTGACCGGGAAAGGATTTCCAGCTCCTTGTCATCGAGCGACACCTCGTTTTCGAGCAAGCTATATCCAGCGACGAAAAATTCATCACCATCCCTGAGGTTAATAACAGCCGCACGCTGTACACCCTCGACCAGGACCTTGATAGTGCCATCAGGCAGTTTCAGCAGCTGCAATATAGTTGCCATGGTGCCGATTTCATGTACATCATCGATTGTAGGCTCATCGATATCCGCACTTTTCTGGGCAACCAGCAGGATCTGCTTGTTGTCCTGCATGGCAGCATCGAGTGCCTTGATGGATTTTTCACGACCGACAAACAGGGGGATTACCATGTGCGGGTAAACCACGACGTCTCTTAGCGGTAATACGGGAACTTCGGTTGCGTGAGGATTCGAATCGTTCTGATCAGTAGCTGTGGCCATAGGTGCCTCAAAAGTTTGTTTCCTTGTTTATGTGGTCAGTTTCGGAGACTTCAAGCCTGCCGGGCCACCTTATTATTATTCTTGCGACGCCTGAAGGCTTTCACCACCCTCATAAACGAGGAAGGGCTTGTTGATCCCTTCAATTACAGATTCATCGATCACCACCTTGGCGACATCTTCCTGTGATGGCAGCTCATACATGGTATCGAGTAATACATTTTCCAGGATAGTACGCAGACCACGAGCACCCGTTTTGCGTTTCATTGCCTTCCTTGCGATCGCTCTCAAGGCATCATCGCGCAGTTCAAGCTCACAGCCTTCCATCTCAATCATCTTGGAATACTGTTTGGCGAGAGCATTTTTAGGCTCTTTCAGGATGGTAACCAGTGCATCCTCATCCAGTTCTTCGAGCGTAGCAACAACTGGCAGACGGCCGACAAATTCCGGGATCAATCCGTACTGGATCAAATCATCTGCTTCCAGATTGGCGAGCACTTCGGAGGGACTCAACTGATTATCCTTGCTGCGTACCTGTGCACCGAAACCGATGCCGCTTTTATCCGAGCGGTCTCTGACAACCTTGTCGAGGCCTGAAAATGCGCCGCCGCAAATGAACAGTATCCTTGCAGTGTCAACCTGCAGGAACTCCTGCTGCGGATGCTTGCGCCCGCCCTGAGGTGGAACAGAGGCAATGGTACCTTCGATAAGCTTGAGCAATGCCTGCTGTACACCCTCACCCGATACATCACGCGTAATAGACGGGTTATCTGACTTGCGTGAAATCTTGTCTATTTCATCAATATAGACAATACCGGTCTGTGCTTTTTCAACGTCATAATCGCATTTCTGCAAAAGTTTCTGGATGATATTTTCAACATCCTCACCAACATAACCGGCCTCGGTTAATGTTGTGGCATCAGCGATGGTGAAAGGCACATTGAGCAGGCGCGCCATGGTTTCCGCCAGCAGGGTTTTACCTGAACCAGTGGGGCCGATCAGCAGGATGTTGCTTTTTGAAAGTTCGATATCGTCTTTTTTGTGCTTCACTTCAAGACGTTTGTAGTGATTGTAAACCGCTACTGACAACACCTTCTTGGCACGTTCCTGGCCAATCACATAATCGTTCAATATGGCATTGATTTCCTGCGGGGTGGGCAATTTCCGGATTGCCGTGGTGGATTCCTCTTCCATCTCTTCGCGAATGATGTCATTGCAAAGCTCGACACATTCATCACAGACATAAACTGAAGGTCCAGCAATCAGTTTCTTAACCTCGTGCTGACTTTTGCCGCAGAATGAGCAATAAAGCAGCTTTTCGGTGTCGTTACCTGAATGGTTATTGTCGTCGCTCATGAATACCCCTTAGTTATGACCACAACTCTACATTGCCAATTTCGCGTGGCACTTGCAAGTATTTACGAAGGTTTACGATATTATATAGACAATAGCGCAATTCGATAATTTCATCAGGGATTTCCTGACAAAATAGCCATTTTTCCACAGCGAACTGCCACAATACACCCTCTCGGGCGTATTTTTAACCCATTTAAGTACGGGTATTTAGCACTTCGTCGATTATTCCATACTGAACGGCATCTGCGCTGCTCATAAAGTTATCGCGTTCGGTATCATCCCCAATCTTTTCAATAGGTTGGCCAGTATGATCGGACAAAATCTTGTTCAACTGGTCACGAATTTTGAGGATTTCTCGGGCATGAATATCGATATCCGAGGCCTGACCCTGGAAGCCGCCCAGTGGCTGATGAATCATCACGCGTGAGTGCGGCAGGCAGTAGCGCTTGCCCTTGCAGCCGCCTGCCAGCAATACCGCGCCCATGCTGGCCGCCTGGCCAACACACAAGGTGCTGATGTCCGGTTTTACGAACTGCATGGTGTCATAGATCGCCAGCCCGGCAGTAACAACGCCCCCGGGTGAATTGATATAGAGCGAAATATCCTTGTCCGGATTCTCTGATTCCAGGTAAAGCAACTGAGCAACAACCAGGTTGGCCATATGGTCATCTACCGGTCCGACGACGAAAATAACCCGCTCCTTGAGCAAGCGTGAATAGATGTCGTATGAACGTTCCCCTCGTGAGGTTTGCTCTACGACCATTGGAATGAGATTCAACGCCCTGGTATTCAGCGCACCTTCAGAATGATCTATATGTTGCATTTCAGTTACCTGTTAATTAATTTGGATACAGCCTAATATATAGCTGATTTATACTGCAGCATTCATTAGATCATCGAAAGAGCGTTCAGTTTCATTAACATCTGCCTGATCCACAATCCAGTCAACCACCATGTCTTCCATTACCAGCGTTTCGATGCCCCTTAATAACTGCGGGTTGCTCTGATAATAGCGGACAAATTCGTCCGGGTCTTCATAATCCTTCGACATTATTTCAACACGTTCACGTACTTTTTCGGCATCGGGCTGGATTGCAGCTGTTTTTACCACTTCCGCCAGTATCAGGCCAAGTTTGACGCGTCGCGTAGCATCGTTGGTATAGGCTTCAACCGGTTGCTCAGATCCAGGCATCTGGGTCGCCGTCTGCTTCTGCAATGTTTCGGCTTCCTCGCGAACAATTGCTGCAGGAACATCGATCGGATTTGCTTCAACCAGCTTGTCCATAACAGCGTTTTTCATTTCGGTTCGAATGCGGTTTTCCAGTTCACGCGTCATGTTACCGCGAATATCTTCACGTAATTTCTCTGTGCTGCCATCTTCAACACCAAATGATTTGGCAAATTCTTCATCCACTTCCGGCAATGAGGATTCTTCGACAGTTTTTACCGTAACCGCAAACTCGGCTTCCTTGCCCGCAAGATGCTCAGCCTTGTAATCATCAGGAAAATTGACTTTGAATGTCGTTTCATCGCCCGTTTTCCGCCCCTTCAGGTTGTCCTCAAAGCCCGGGATCATGGAGCCTGAACCAATGACTACTGGCACGTTGTCAGCACTGCCGCCATCGAACGCTTCACCATCGATCATGCCCTTGAAGTCGATGACAACCTTGTCGCCATCACCGGCGGCACGTTCTACTTCACTCCAGCTGGAGCGTTGTTTACGCAGGGTCTCGATCATTTTTTCGACATCCGCATCGGTCACTGAAGATTTGATCTTTTCCAGCTTCATGCCGGCAACAGGTGCCAGCTCAACATCAGGATAGACTTCAAATGTAGCGGTAAACTCGAGAGGCTCACCCTGCTTGAGGCTCTCAGCGGAAATGGACGGATCACCGGCCGGATTCAGATTTTCCTGTACCAGGGCATCGCGGAATGAGTTCTGCATTAATTCACCGGCCACTTCCTGGAAGACCTGTGCACCATAGTGCTGCTTGACGACTTTCAGTGGCACCTTGCCGGGACGGAAACCGTCAATTTTCACGCGTGGCAGCATCGACTTGAGCCGACTCTCGACCTGCATTTCTACTGTTTCGGTAGGAATCTGTATTTTCAGCTTGCGCTCGAGACCTTCGCCCGCTTCGACTGACACCTGCATAATAACCTCTGAACTATTTGTTTTAATATGGAATATGGTGCGAGAGGAGAGACTCGAACTCTCACGTCAAAGACACTGGAACCTAAATCCAGCGCGTCTACCAATTCCGCCACTCTCGCAAAACCTGGGGGCGAATCATATCAAAAAAGCCCGGGTTATGCGGGCTTATTGACATCAGCGTATGTGTATATTTAAGGTCAGATCATTCTGACCTCAATGCCTCAACCGGATCAAGCAGCGCAGCACGCCTTGCCGGCAACACGCCGGCAAGCAGCCCGATCACGACCGCTATTGCCTCTGCCAGCAACACATAAATCACCGGTGTATGTACAGGGAGGGCGGGCAATGCAAGATGCAACAGCTGTGCGATACCGATTCCCAGCACCAGGCCACTCAAACCGCCGACTGCCGCAAGCACGATGGCCTCGCCCAGAAACAGGCTCAAAACCTGCGACTGCTTGGCGCCAAGCGCGCGTAATAAACCAATTTCGTTGGTGCGCTCATTAATCGCTATCGTCATGATAGTTACGATTCCTATTGCACCGACCAGTAAGGAAATACCGCCGATGGCACCTACAGCAAAAGTCAGAACATCCAGCACCGAACCCAGCACATCAAGCATCTGCTGCTGCGTTGTGATAGTTACATCCTCCCTGTCATGCCTCGCCTCAAGCAGACTTTTGATACCTTCTACCACAGTATCAACGTTCGTTCCCTCTTCATACATCACATCAACCTGGAATAAGGTATCTTTATTGAACAGGCTCAATGCGCGTGCAGCAGGGATATAAACCGTATCATCAAGATCAAATCCCAGTACTGTGCCCTTCGATTCCATCACTCCTATCACGCGATAGCGACTACCACCGATCGTGATGCGCTGTCCCAAGGGATTACGCTCACCGAACAACTCCTGTCTTAACTTGCTGCCAAGCACAGCAAAAGCACGAGGTGCCACCGGATCATCCTCAGGTAAAAAACGCCCGAATTTAACCCGCATATTGTAAGCTTCCGGCCACTCGGAACCTGCCCCATAAATCGTCGTACGTCGACGTCGATTATCTGCTTCAACCTCTGCATTACCCTGTACCAGCGGTACAACGGCACGCGCATAAGGCAAGCGTTTTAATGCTTCAGAATCTTCAATAGTCAGAGGGCGCTCGGTTCCAAATCCACCCACGTTGGCGCCGGAAGTCGTTGTCTTGCCCGGATTAATACTGATCAGTGTTGTGCCAAACTGGGTGAATTCAGATAGCACAAACTGGTGCAGGCCTTCGCCAATGGAGGTGAGAAGAACCACTGCCGCAATGCCAACTGAAATACCCAGCGACGTCAGAAAACTGCGCATACCATGTGCAATCAGTGAAGTACCGGTCAAATTGAGAAAATCCCGGGTACGCATGTTGTTTAGCCCGCATATTGCATGAAGGATTTGGAATTTAGGGAATAGCTGGCTAAGCAGGTTGGACGATTGCCCGCAGATTCATAGCAATAGCTATGGATCAAGGGGGATCGTTCAAGATGCGACGCCAGCTTGTTCATAAAACCAAATAGGACAATCTGTAACAACTTAATCCCCATATAATTGGCTGTAACTTCTTGTGAATGTTCACATCGATCATTACGCATCCGCCTTCGTGCAATATGCGGGTTAGCGCCCTGACAAGGCCAACACGGGGTCCAGCCGCGCTGCACGGCGTGCTGGCATTAAACTGAATAGCAAGCCTGTTATTACAGCAACTGCCAGCGCTATAACAACTGCCCATGCAGGCGCGTAGGCCGGCAGATCCGGGAAAGCATAGCGTATTGACCAACTACCGAGCTGACCCAGTAAAAAACCGACGATCGCGCCCAATGAAGACAATATAAAAGCTTCAGACAGAATCAGCATGATTATTTGCCGTGGCGAAGCACCAAGCGCTTTGAGCAAGCCGATTTCTGCGGTGCGTTGCGACACCGCAACCAGCATTACATTCATGATCAAAATACCGGCTACCGCGAGGCTGATTGCAGCAATACCGCCCACCGCATAGGTCAGCGCTCCTAGTATACGGTCGAATGTCTGAAGTACGGCATCCTGCGTAATTACAGTGACATCTTTTTTCCCCTGATGCCGTTCTTGCAGTGTATCGATTATGAACTGCTTTACCGGTTCGATGGCTTCGCGTGTCTTTGCTTCCACCAGGATACGAAACACCGATGAAGTATTGAAGATTTGCTGTGCCGAAGCAATCGGTATCATGATAGTTTCCTGCACATCAACACCGATTGATCGCCCTTTTGATCCCATTACACCTATTACGCGAAAACGACTGTCACCGATACGGATCCAATTACCCAGAGCACGTTCTGCACCAAATAATTCATCGCGTATCTTGCTCCCAATCACTGCCACCGGTGAAGCCCGATCAAGATCGATTGCCGGCAAAAACTTTCCTTGCGCCAGTTCCCAGTGTCGAATAGCCAGCATCTCATGAGTGGTGCCCAGCACAACGACTTCGCGCGAGCGGCTTAAATAGCTGACGTCTGCTGAACCGACGTTAATCGGCGCTATTCTTCTGACCTTGTAGCTGCGTGTTAAAGCCAGTGCATCATTCAGCGTCAGATCACGCGGTGTCTCACCCATCATCGTGGTTGGATTAATGCCGGCCGTTTCAGAACGACCCGGGAAAACAATAACCAGGTTGGTGCCCAGTGATGCGAACCGGTCCATGACATACAAACGCGCACCCTCACCCAGCGATGTCAGCACCACGACAGCCGATACCCCAATCGCCATCGCTGTCAGCATCAGCAAGGTTCGTGTCGGGTAACCGCGTAACGCGCCCCATGAAAACCATGCTATATCGGGACTATGAAGCGCCATGATCCGGATGAATATGATTACTGTTCAAAACATCACTGTGCATACGCCCATCTATCATGCGCAATTGACGCCTTGCACGCTGACCCATTTCGGGATCATGCGTAACCATAATCAGAGTGATGCCACGCTCGTTCAGTTGCTCAAGAATACGGATCACATCCGTTCCTGATTTATGGTCGAGATTACCGGTGGGTTCATCGGCGAGTAACACCCTGGGTCCAGTCACGGTTGCACGCGCAATCGCAACGCGCTGGCGCTGCCCTCCTGACAACTGATCCGGCTTATGATGACTACGATCGGTTAGACCAAGATCTTCAAGCGCATCTGCAACTTTCGTTTTGCGCCTCTCTGGCAACATGCCGGCGAGTATCAGTGGCAGCTCGACATTCTCTGCTGCTGTAAGTCTGGGCACGAGATGAAACATCTGAAATACGAAGCCAATCTCACTGTTGCGCACCTGTGCCTGCTCTATATCGCTGAGTGAAGTAACGTCCCGCCCATTGAGGTAATACACGCCTGAAGTGGGACGATCCAGCAAGCCAAGCAGATTGAGCAGCGTCGATTTACCAGAACCGGACGGCCCCATGATTGACACATACTCGCCTGATTCGATAGTCAGGGTGACATCATCAAGCGCATGCACCACCTGGTCGCCCACCAGAAAATCACGATGGATTTCGGCCAGCTCAATCATCGTGATTCATCGTCGCCCTGTAGTATCACGTTGCGCTGCCACCCCATCCTCCACACCTTCGCGTTCAACCGATACCACTACCTCTTCGCCTTCGGACAATCCTTCGATAACCTGTGTCCATTCCCAGTTACTCAAACCGGTTTTTATTTCACGTTGCTGCAGCAGGTTGTCGGCAGTAAACACCAGCACCTTGTTGCCCTCCAGGATCGCTTCCGTTGGAATTCGCAGCACATTGTCCTGCTCATCGAGAATGACTTCGATATCAGCACTGTAGCCGGGCAGCATGTTTTCGCAATCCTGCTGACATATAAAATCCACTTCGACATCAACGGTACGCGCCTGTTTTTCCACTTCCAGCACGTAAGGCGCGATGCGTTTTACAGTACCTTCAAATACCTCGCCGGCCAGGGCATCGAGTGAAATATTGGCCTTCATTTCGACACGTATGCGCGGTGCATCCACTTCATCTATCGGCGCCGTCACATAAAGGCAGCTGATATCCATCAGATCCACTGCTGGTGGTGTAGGAATACCCACCGGAGATGGTGTAACGAACTCCCCGATCTCGCCATTGACTTCAGCAACAATACCCGCAAACGGAGCACTCAAGCGTGTTCGCTCAAGCTCTGCCCGTATGACTTTCAGTTTGACTTCACTGACTTCGGATGTTGCCCTGGCTGCATTGCAGGCAGCTTTCTGGGCACGCGCCTCTCCATCAGCCCTGTCAACGGCTTCTTCAGAGCTGAGGTTTTTCTTTTGCAGTTTTTTCTGCCGCTCGGATTCCCTGTTAGCAACCTCAGCTCTAACACATACCTGGCTGGCATTCGCGCTTGCTGCCTTGGTTTCGCTTTGGGCCAGTTCATACTGGGCCTGGATATCCTGGTTCCACAACTCCATCAGGACCTGCCCCTGCTCGACAATATCGCCCTCCTTGACCGGCAGGCTGGAAATCTGCCCGCCTATAGACGGAGAGATGCCTGCCCGCCGACATGCTTCAATGGTGCCTGCACGAGTATTCGCAACCGTTTCCTGCACTGCACCAATATCAGCCTTTTTGACGACAACATTGACAGGCTTTTCCCTGCTTAACCAGACAAAAAGCGCCGTTACCGCTGCAGCAATAAAAACAAGCGCTATAAACAGCTTGAAACGTTTAGCAAGCATTAACCTGTCCCCAGTTTCACTGCATCCTTTTTATGCGACTATATTGAAACAGAAGCCCTAAGTTGCGCCCGCGGTTTCCTGGTAAAGATGAACATCGCGCTGCGGAAAGGGTATTGAAACACCTTCAGCATCAAAGCGGCGTTTAACCTCGCGTGTAATATCCCAGTAAACATTCCAGTAATCTTCAGGCTTGACCCATGGACGGCAAATAAAATTAACTGATGAATCTGCAAGCTCATGAAGTTTCACAATGGCTTCAGGTTCTTTTTGAACAAGCTCATGCCCGTTTACAATGTCTTCCAGTATTTTCTGCGCCTTATCAATATCATCGCTATAACCGATACCGAACACCAGATCTACACGACGCTGCGTGATGCCTGTGATATTTGTAATGACATCACCCCATACTGAATTATTGGGAACAATCACAAGCTGGTTATCCGGTGTCCTTAATTGTGTAGACAGCAGGTTCATTGATTCAACCTTGCCAAGCACACCTGCCACGCTGATAACTTCGCCTACATCAAACGGGCGATAAATCAGCATCAGGATGCCGCTGGCGAAGTTGCTGAGAGAGTTCTGTAATGCAAATGCAATCACAAAGCCGGCGGCGCCGATGATGGCGAGCACGGGACCTATATTAACTTCGAGCGCCGAGAGACCAACAAAGAAACCGATGAACAACACCAGTCGACGCGAACTCATCACCAGGAACTCTCGCAGCAACGACGAGAAAGTCTTTGATTTTGAAAGCGCTTTTTCTGTGGCTTTTCCTGCAACAATCGACAGCAGGTAAAACACAATCACAATAACGAGAAACTGGATTATGTTGACAGCCCAGCGAAATCCGCCCTCTGGCGACATGAGCCAGCCGGTAATCGTTGTCCATGTTGCACTTGCGTCGGTAACATCAACCTTGATCCCGGAAACGGCTTTAATGTATGTATCATATTCCTCGCTTTCGCCGCCCTTGGCAGTCAGTTCAGCCAATACCACGTTAAAACGGTCTATAAGCGCCGTTCTTTCTGCCATCAAGTCGGTGACGTGCTTGATTAATGCCTTTTTGAGATCGGCCTTCGCCTCTGTTGTCTTATCCGCTGCGGTGACAGCTTCACCTTCTTCCTTTGCCTTGGTTTCCGCAGCCTTGATGGCCTTTTGCACCGAGACATCCTGGGTGGATTTCTTTTCAATCTCCTTTGCTTCCTTCAAGGCCTCTTTTGCATCCTCAGTAGCTTCCATGGTCTCTTCGCTATCTGCATCCTCTTTTGCTTCTTTTACATCTTCCAGTGCCTTTTCAACTTTCTTGGCCTTCTTTATTTCTTCCTTCTTGTAGATCGCGGCGACTTCAGCGTTGCTGATTTCAGCGACTTTTTCCTGCAACAACAAAAGCCATGCCTGCGCCTCGGCTTCCAGCTCGCACTTTGTCAGCGGTTTTACACGGTGGGACAGCACATCAACGGGTACCTTTACGTCTGAATTTGTCACTGCTTTGATATCAGAGGGACAGTCAGCAGCAACAGCAAGGCTCGACATCATGGTAAAGAGAATAGCCGGCAGCAGCAGCCAGCTCCAGGCGATAAATTTGTTGTTCATTTAATTACTCCTAATTACTCCGCAGATGAATTTCGTGAATAAATTGCAGTCTGCACTACTTTCTCAAAGAAAATATTTTTCTACAACGCACAGACTAATAGATTAACACTAGAGAACTGTAAAACAGTTGCTAAAGATCAATATATTGCAGAAATCATTGATTTAAAAAGTGCATTGATTGCATTATGTCGAGTAAGAGAAAATCCGGGTTTGGCAGGCAAGGAGTCAAATCCGGCAGATTGACCCAGATACTCGACTACAGAAGCGGATACACAACTATCAAGCGTAGCTTGACAGAAATTCTGTGAAGTCGGCCTTGCTCAATGGCTTGCTATAATAGAAACCCTGTATTACATTGCAGTTATGTTGCCTCAGAAAATCCAGCTGCTCAACGCTTTCTACACCTTCTGCGATGAGGTTCAGGCCAAGGCTATGGGCCATGGAGATAATCGCTTTGACAATGGAGTTGTCCTCGTTTATTTCCGGAACATTTGTCAGGAAAGAGCGATCAATTTTCAGCTCGTGGATTGGAAATTTTTTCAGATAACTGAGTGATGAGTAACCGGTACCAAAATCATCAAGAGAGAATCCGACCCCCAGATCAACAATATGTTGAAGCAGAGTGATGTAGTGTTCGACATCCCCCATCAGCATACTCTCTGTTATCTCCAGCACCAGATTCTGCGGGTCTAGTCCACTTGACCGAATCGCAGAGGCGATCGATTTTCTCAGGTTAATTTCATTGAACTGCTTCGGTGAAACATTTACCGAGAGTTTCAGATTTTTGTAACCTGACTTAATCCATTCACTCGTGGTCTGACACGCCTCTTTCAGCACCCATTCCCCGATTGGAACTATAAGCCCCAATTCCTCGGCCGCAGGGATGAATGCCGCCGGTGGAATAGAACCGTTTTCAGGATGGTTCCAGCGCAGCAGGCACTCCATGCCAACAAGCTTATGAGTTTCAGCATTTATTTTAGGCTGATAGTGCAGTTCAAACTCATTGTTATCCAGTGCTTTTCTGAGATTAGACTCCATTTTTATGCGTTCCTTCGATTGAGCATTCATCTCACTGGAAAAGAACTGGTAGTTATTTGAACCCTGTTTCCTGGCAAAATCTTTTGCCGATCCGGCATGCTTCATAAGTGATTCGACATCTTCACCGTCTATGGGGCAAACAGAAATACCGATACTGGCTGTCATAAATATTTCATGCCCATCAACTAATACTGGTCGCCTGACTGCATTAATTACTCGCTGGCTGACAAGGTATGCTGCCTCTATGCTGTTAACACCAGACAGAATTATCGAAAATTCGTGGTCACCAATACGCGCAAGTTCCCCGGTTTTAATCGTCTCATCCGTATGCCCAATGAAATCACAGCCTCGTATAAGTGAACTCATTCGCTCGGCGACGGCTTTCAGGATCTCGTTACTAGTGTACATTCCCAGTGTCTCGTTGATCTGTCGGAATTTTTCCAGGCCGATCTCCAACACCATCAAGGGAACCCTCTCTCTTTTAGACAGTTCGATCCCCCATCCAAGACGCTCAATAAACAGTTTCATATTAGGCAACCCGGTCAGGCTGTCGTAGTAAGCAAGCTTGTCCTGATAAGTTTTTGCGAAAAGTATGTTTCTCACACGCAACACAAGCTCACTTGCATCAACCGGTTTGGTAAGAAAATCTGTAGCACCAAGCTCGAGCGCTTTCAGCTTATCGCCAGGCTCAGTTAACGCGGAGAGAATAATGACCGGCAGATGTTGATAATCCGCACTCGAACGAATCGCTGACAGAACCTCGTAACCATTAATTTCGGGCATATCCAGATCCAGCAACAATACATCAGGATTGAACTCCATGACCATGTTAATGGACTGGCTAGACCTCTCGACCGGAATGAAATTCTTGTATCCCGCATCTGCGAGCAAGGCCTGTATTATTTCGAGCATGATGGGCTCATCGTCGACCATCATGATTGCGGCGTTTTTCAGCTGCGAATAATGCATTTCATCGTGAATGACCACGTTGTCTACTGCAAAAAGCTCTGGTTTATTATTGGTTTTCATAGTATGCCATGTAGCACTCGTACACTTTTTATTGTTCCAACTATTTGCCAAACATTTTTAAATGCAGGCCGTAGCCAGACTATTGCTCGCTTATCGGCGACACAATACGCTGCTGCATCTCCTTGATTATGTCAATCATATGTTCAATGATATTTATTTGCTTTAGCGCTTGCCTCGATATTTGCCGAAAAGTACGAAAGCAAATCAGCCTGGCTTGCAGGCTGGAATCATCCGGCATAACAACTCTAACCATGTCTGTAATGGGGCGGATTCCCTCAATTCGACCTCGTAAATACTGACATATTATGCGCGCAACTGAATTTCATTTTGGGGAGAACGACCGATGGCTGCGACGACAGCCCGCTTCAACCCCGGCTAAATGACTGTGTATCCACGATCGATACTTCATATATAGACTAATAGAAGGGAATCATCTACATAACAAAGCGAAAGGCGGCCGGCCCTCACTCCGTTTACATAAGATCGTCAGTGCATGGTAATTATCGGACAGGCTGGTGAAAAACGTGACTCAACACTCCATCTTTTACTCTAAAGAAAAGGTTTTGCTTTGATCCGTTGAAGTTGCCGTTGTAAACAATCACCCAGGCACAAAAAAGCCCGCATAAAGCGGGCTTTTCCATTAGCTAAAACCGCAGAACTACTTGGCTTGAGAAACCATATAATCAACGGCTGCTTTAAGCACATCATCTGACAAATCAGCACGACCGGCCTTGGGAGGCATAGCTCCTTTACCTTTCAGCACAGAAGTATACAGTGCATCCATACCCTGGGCGATACGAGGCTTCCATGCGGCTTTGTCTTCAAGTTTGGGGGCGTTAGCAGCACCAGTCATATGACAAGCCTTGCAGACTTGTTCATAAGTGGCCGCACCATCAGCCATAGCGGTACCAGAAGTAGCCATTATCAGGCCGGTACACATTGCGATTGCTGTCAGTTTTTTCATTAAATAATTCCTCAGTTGTTATTGCCCGATTTACAGACATTCAAAATAAACTAATTATCTGTCTCACTGGGCAAGGTAATTGACACTTGTCATTTTTGACAAAACTAAAAACTACTAAGAGTAGACAGTATACATACCAGAAACAGCCTGACCCCCTGTCTGGTTTGACCCCGGTTTTTCGAACCATCTAACTTGGCGCGATAATACGCAAGTGGGTGACTCATATCAAGCATTCAAGGGGTAAAAACGCCCTAAGCTGTTGATTAAATTGGGACTCATCTATTATTCGAACCCCGGGCCAGGCGATTGAGAATCGCCAATATTCCAATAACCGCAACCAGCCACAATTAATAACAATAATAAATACAAACAGTTACCATTATTTAATTGCTGTGTCTTGCTGCCATAATTTGACCCTTATTGACAGCAGGTGCGCCGTGAATGCGTCATATGATCGCCAAAGCCACTCCAGGACTTAACGCGCGCTTTCGGCTATGGACTCCCTGACTGATTATGTACTTCATGCTCGATCAGGTGAATCGTTATACCAGTTGCGGGTGATCAGCTTCAGTCAAAATCAGATTGGCGTTCTCACCGCCAGGAAATTCCACTGTATATTTGCCTTCAATTTCTCGGCTTAAACGCTCATAGTCATACCATGTCCATCTGCCAGAAATCGGTTCATCCAGGATGGGCGTCATGTATTGAAGCCGCTCCCAGTCTTCTATTGTTAAAGCACCTTGTACCAACGGAAACACTTCCGTCTCTTCAGTATAAATGTGTTGCCGTTGCCCAACGAGGAACTCTGATAGTTGTTGCTTGAATTTTTCATTAGAAGCAGTACATTTTGGCAAGGATTCGAGTGACTCTCTTAATTCACGTGTAACAACTTCCAGTTGTGTATGCTCTGGTATTAGTTTTCGCACAAATTCATCATCATCTACACGCTCAAGATAAATAGAGTAAATCATATCTTCCAGCGGATGGTGTATTTGTTCCGGGTACTCTTGAATATAAACAATAATGCTTTGCATCAAGGAGTAGTCGGGGATCTTGCTGCGACACATGTCCAGGTATTGCCGTTCTAACAAGTTTAATTTTCTTAGAATCTGCCCATGCTCGACCTTTAGCCTGTCAAGCATATGGTAACGGGGATTGGGACTGTATTGTCGGATGATGTTTATATTACGGGTGGTCATGTTCTATATCTGCAGGATAAGTTTGATAATATTGCCAGCCTGAGTAACTGCCTAAGTACTTTAATTAAAAAAGGTTGATTTGATATCCATGTAAATAACAGCTATGACAATCAGCCATACAACTATCTCAAAAACCATGTCTCGTCGCTGATAATCTATATTGCGACCCGTTATCAATCACCATTCATAGCTACCTGTATTTTTTTTTAACGCATGAACATGTTTTTGGTTGACATCAATCTAGAAATATAAATGATAATTTGACCCTGATGTCTCTACCCCTTTTACTTGCTCCAGCTCATCAAGATACCTATTGGGGAAAGGACATAAGGATATCCAGACGATATTCAGAGTGATCTAACTCTTGTGCGGGGTTCTGCTTCGGTCGTCAGCGGACTCTCAGGCATGAAATTCAGACAAAATCACTTGTAAATAACGATAAAAGATAGTGCTACCACAACCGTCATTACCGAATATGTCAACGCATCTAAAATCATTTATACATACCTTTTAAGTTTGTTCCAACAAAATATCAAAGCCTTTTGTCAGCATCAATTTCAAATTACGTATAAACCTAGCAAAACATTCTTAAGCACAAAATAATAATTATCAATTTCTATAACTGACCTGCTGATTATTGATATTGATCAACTTTCCACGTTCAGGATAATTCATATTTCGTGTTTGATGGGTGACCCAAGATATTGTTTTCACACAGCCTCGGCCAATATCAGACATTCAGGTTGTGAGCAGCAAACGCCTTCTATCAATCACATCCAGCCATTCATAGCTACCTGGTTGAACTGCAAGAATCGAAACCGCAATCTGCCACCAATTGGCTGACCTCATACCGCTCTCTCTTTGGCATTCTTCAGCTACATAGTCAGTTTCTAACCCGATAGGTCACAGATCCCCTTGCCAGCATTATGCACTGCATCAGGGTTTTATCTGGATGGGTACTCGCAGCCGCTTTTAGTTTTTTGCACTAAGCCAACGATTCCATTTTTTAATCGTCAGCAACATTATTTTTCATTTGTCGCACCCTGCAATAGCCTGTAAAAAGCGCCCTTTTAGATTCAGGCCGGGAGCCAGGTGCCACCAGGTTTTTTAGATATTACGTTTCAGTGGAGAACGCAAACGATGTTATATCCTGCAAGTTATGGACATCACCCTTTGTATCCAAAGGCATCGAATTTTGAAGTGGTGCACAAGGACGAGGCCAGCGGCAAGGGTGTTATTTGTTACCGAGCTTTCAAGCGTGGTGATGTCATTGCACACATGAACGGAGAAGTAATTAACGAGATCCGTCAGCATACGCTGCAAATAACTTCTGACAGGCACCTGTTCGATCCATATTTCTCGGGCTATTTCCTACACTCCTGTTCTCCGAACATATCGCTGAATATGGCCAGTCTGACCGTGACTGCCCTGCGTGACATTCCTGCAAACAGTTACCTGTACATGGACTACGCAGAAACCGAGGACCACCTGTTCAAACAGTTCCCCTGCTCCTGTGGTTCGCGGCAGTGTAGAGGCTGGATCGCTGGCAAGAAAGACATGGTGCCGATTATGGCCGCACAGATTAGCCACATCGCAGCTCAGTAAAACAGTCTAGATGAAGCAAGCAAGCCAGTCTGACTGGTGGCAAAGGGACGACCTTTGCTACCAGGACAGACAGCTCTACTTTGGCGGGCAATCCGTCCAGAAGCTGGCGTACCAGTTTGGTACGCCCAGCTTTGTCTATTCCGCCGCCCGGGTAGAATCCAACCTGCTGCGCGTCCACCAGGCACTGGCTGCTGCCGGCCTTGGCAGGCGTTCGTCGATTTTTTTCGCGATGAAGGCTAATCGCTTTGCTCCACTGTTGCGCTTTCTCAAACAAACCGGGTTATGCGGCATTGATGCCTGTTCCCCGAACGAGGTTAAGCATGCGCTGAGCTGCGGATTTTCACCGTCAGACATTTCATTTACTGCCACCAGCTTGTCAAAACAGGACTTTGCCGAACTCTCCCGCTTCGACGGCCTGTTCATAGACTGCGACTCACTGCATGCAATTCGCAGTTGGGGTGAACTGAAGCCGGGTAGCGAAATTGGCATTCGCATCAATCCGGCCGTTGGCATTGGTCGTGCCAGTAATGACAAACTGCAATATTCAGGATCTACGACGACCAAGTTCGGCATTTACCGTGAACAATTTGAGCAGGCACTGGAACTGGCCAATGATTACGACCTCTGCGTGCGCAAAATCCACTTTCATACCGGATGTGGTTACCTCACGCCGGAGTTGGAACAGCTCGATCACGTCATCAGCGAATGCATGCAATTTGTCGATGTTACGCCTGAGGTGCAACGGGTGAATATCGGTGGTGGTCTTGGCTTGCCTCACCTGCCCGGGGAACAGGTGCTTGACCTTGCGCACTGGTCAGCCGTGCTAAATAAACACTTCGCACACCGCGACCTGCACATCGAGGTAGAGCCCGGTGATTATGTCTGCAAGGATGCAGGGCTGTTGTTACTGGGAAAGACCTATGTCGAGAGAAAGCGTGACACGCTGTTTGTTGGCGTTGATGCCGGTTTTAATATCGCACCGGAACCCGCGTATTATGGTCTGCCCTTTCAGCCGGTAACGCTATTCCTCGATGATGGCCCGCTGACGCCTGTACACGTGGTCGGCAACATCAACGAAGCACTGGATGTCTGGTATGAAAACGCTCTGCTTCCTGTCCTTGACCAGCATGACTACCTGGCTCTGATAAATGCCGGCGCCTACTCTGCTTCGATGGCCTCCAACCATTGCATGCGCGGTGAGTTCAACGAGTTCCTGCTACCCTGAGGGAGTAACAGAAGGCGGCGCCGGTGCCGACATAAATAGCACAGGTGCCTCGGCAATACGCTCATATATCTTGATCTGCCGGCTATAGGGTGTCCAGTTAACCAGAAATGTAGCAAGCGCCTCCCACAGCGATACCCATGCCGCCACCGTCAAACCTTGCGAGAAGACACTGCTTAGTACCGAGGCATCCGTCGTCAGCTTCTGATTTAACCAGACGGTGATAAACAACATGGCGACACCAAGCACAAGGTAAATCAGCGAGGTGCGAATGATACGAGCCAGCTCTTGAAACTCGATCGTTTTCAGATACAGGAAATAACTGTTTATGCTCGTGGTTACACGATCCATCATCGCCTCATCGGGTGGCTCCACCAGGTAGAACCGGATAGTAAACTTTTCCCTGCCAAGATCACGGGCAGAATCCCTAATATATTCCACCAAATCCTGGTCGAGCTCCTTTCTCACGTAAGGAGCATTTTTGTCAAAGTCGTTATACAAGTCACTGACCTTATCAGCGGTAATATCAATCATGTAGCGTCCGTCCGTCGCACATGGATATCGCTCGAGTATATTTGACTTCATGATCAGGAATCCTTGATAACGTTGGGGTCTCTGGTTCAAGTCTGTTTAATTACATCCAAAATTGACCCACCATTTGCACTGAATTTTAACCCGCCCAATGGGTTGGATAATGTCTTATTTCATGGTTTTCTGTTTATATTTTCTATCCTGCGTGTTGAGTGTTTAAAGCGATAACTGTCATTGCCGGTTTCGATGATATGGCAGTGATGGGTTAAACGATCCCGTAACGCGGTGGTCATTTTTTCATCGACAAAAACATATGACCGTTCTGCAAAGTTCAGGTTAGTGTTAATGATGATGCTGGTTTTTTCATATAGCTTACTGATCAGGCGAAACAATAAAGCTCCACCGGCCTGGCTGAATGGCAGATAACCCGGCTCATCCAGGATGACAGGATACTTATGCACCTGTCGGTGAACCATGGGCATAAAAAAAGGCCTGGCATAAATGCCGGGCCTTTGTTTTTATTGTTGGGTCATCAGGGATTACTCGTCTCATCCCTGAGACTCGCCACAAGGGCTCGCTGCGCTCATGCAAAATCGCTCCAGGCGATTTTGTACTCGTCTCATCCCTGAGACTCGCCAC
>Ga0209536_100004828_pt1 | contig 21204 bp, 22 predicted proteins | sample DeeMarSeWOR28_12_FD_187461 | JGI IMG/M metagenome (GOLD analysis project Ga0209536, IMG submission 187461) | Marine sediment microbial communities from White Oak River estuary, North Carolina - WOR-2-8_12 (SPAdes) (version 2) | ecosystem: Environmental > Aquatic > Marine > Intertidal zone >... | reverse complement strand
GTACAACAGATGGCTCCGGCGCCGGAGGTGAATCAGCTTCCGGTTTTGTTACCATAATCACATGCGTGCAAACCCGACACTTAAAACTGGCTGCCTTACCTTTGATTTTTGAGGGATCTATCCGGTATTTTTTTCCGCATTCCTCACAGATGACAATCATTGATGATCTCCTAGCTGTTGAAATAACCTTTTTCCCGAATCTTGTTTATCATATTACGCTTGAACTGAGCTTTTTTATCTTCGCGCCGTATCTCACGCGACAACCTGTCCACCAGCTCAGCGATGCGTTGCCTTGGAAATTGTGTAACGTTAAATCCCAGATCCTGCATTTCATCTTCTATCAAAACCTGGGCAATGGGCCCAACGGCCAGAGAGAACTGTCCGAATAAGTACTCGATAAAATCGTTATCGAGATAAAGGATTTTTTCTTCAACCTTTTCAATGAGCTTTTGTTGCAACAGTTTGGAGATGACTTCCCGCATGGTGCTCATGTTCAGACCCGCTTTTTGCGCGACCGCACCCAAATTTTTTTGGCCATCCAATTCCATAAAGACCGTCAGCATTTTAGGATCCAGTGAAAAATCTCCCAGATCCTGTCTAAGCATTCGCTTAAAGATCATCGTTGAAATTCCGGCGGATGAAAGATCCATTTCACTTCCTTATGATAATTCAAATTTGGGGTATCGAATTAAGGCAAAGGCCATGGTGTGTTTGGCTCAGATCGAATTCACGCGTATGGCTAAAAATCTGCGAAAGGCCTGACTTTGCAAACAAATTTTCGAGAAATTATTTTTGAATCAGATTCAACTCCTCCCTCAACGCATTAAGTTCATCCTGAATAAACCGCTTAATTTCTTCAACTGCGTTCGCAATCTGCCCGGCCAGGGCGCTATCGTCAACCGCGCCGGTCTGCGCCGGCTCGGCGGCAGCTTTCTTTACCGCGGGGGCGACTGCCGCTTCTTTTTTTCTGGCCTTGGCGGTTTCTGCGGCCTTAGCCGGTGTGGCGGCTTTAGGTGCTTCAGCAGACGTCGGCTTTTTCTTCTTTTTGGCAGCTTTATCCTGAGAAATTTGTACGATTAGGCGAAACACGGCCCGAGGGAGAGCGCAACCGATGACATGGACAGCGAAATTTGTTTGTACCGCAGCCTCACTCTTGTTGCTCGCGACGGCAGCTTCCCAGGCGCAAGAGATCAGGAAGTACATTACGCCTGACGGCAAGACGATTTACTCAGATACGCCCATACCAGGTGCGCGCGAAGCCGGATCGGTCGCTTCGCCGCCGCCTGTTGACCCTGAGGCGCGCGAGGAGGCCGAGGCCGCTGCCCGCGAGGCGGCGGAGCGGGCGAATGAGTCGGCCGCCCAGCGACAGCAGGAAGCGGCCGGGCTGGCAAGCATCGAGGACGCCGAGAAACAACTCGAGATGGCCAGAGAGACGCTCGCAGCCGGCAAGGAGCCATTACCGGGCGAGCGAACTGGCACCGCCGGCGGAGGCAGCCGCCTGACCGACGCGTATTTCGAGCGTCAAAGGGCAAACGAGCAGGCGCTAAGAGACGCGGAAAGAGCGCTCGAGGAAGCACGCGCCCGGCGCTGAGCGCTGTCAGCGTGTCAGCACAACCGCGGTACGACTCCGCCAGGCGGGTGACCTGAACAACGGCAAACCGCAGGCCCGTGCGGCAGCCGTTGCATTCCTGAACTTCACGCGGGCTGCCCAACCCCTGCGCAGCGCCGGTAACCGCGAGCGCGCATACACGCCGTTGCTATTCCTTGTGCCGTGGCCAGGCCGAACTGTCTATGGTTTCCAGATAGGCGTGCCAGGTCGCGTGTCCGATCAGCGGCAGGGTGATGGCCAACCCGATGAAGGCCGTGAAAATCCCCACCGCCACGGCGGCAACGATCAACAGCACCCACACGACCATGGTTGCCTTGTTACGCAGCACGGCGTTGAAGCTGGTCACCACCGCAGTCACCATATCCGCATCGCGGTCCATGATCATCGGCAGGGAGAACGCGCTGATGCAGAACACGAAAGCCGCGAACATGGAACCGACAAGCGTTCCCACGCCGAAGAAAATTGCCAGATCGGCCAGGCTCGGGCTTGCCAGCGCCGGCCAGAATACGTGAATCATCGATGCCGCGCGCGCCCACACCAGGAACACGATCATCAGGATCAACGCAAACACCATCTGGTTGCCGATATGGCGCGAGCTGTTGCGTAAGGAATGTCCCAGTGTCGGCTTGCGGCCGTTTTGCAGTTGCAGGCTGATGTCATAGAAAGCCATCGCGAGCAAGGGGCCGACGAAAACAAAACCGGAAAGAAGCGCAAGCAGCACTACGTAATTGCCAAACGTCACTGCGAGGTAGGCCAGAAGGTAACTCAGTGCGACGAGGATCGCACCGTAACCGAGGCTTTGCGCCGGAGCCCGTCGCAGGTCCTGCCAGCCCAGCTTGATCCATCTGAGCGGTGCGTCGGGTTGCAGGTCCTTGCAGGGTGCGGCAAAGGGCAGAGCGTCGGTCGGGTTGTCCTGATCCTTCGGTGAACTCGAATCGGTCATGGGTTTCCCCTGGATCATGCAATTCATGAGCGGTGGTTGTTGGCGCCCGGCAGAAGTTCGTAGCCGGTGGCCGACAGACGTTCGGATGTGAATCGTTTTCACCCGATCTGTCAATACCCCTTGCCGGTCACAACCCGTAACGATGCTGGCGCGATCGACCGGAATCCCGGCGCACTGTTACGGCGATGATGACATGAAGCCTCTGTTGGCGGCCGGTGCTATTCCCCGCCGGTCGATTCCGGGATGTCAACGGTTTCGTTGTGCAGATTCGATCCGCTGGCCAACATTCCGACCTTCGCTCTCGATGAAGCGTGTAACCTCGTCTACGACGGGCAAGCCATCGGCAATCGAGGAAAACGCCGCAACAGTGCGCCCGTGGCCGACATTGGGGTAAATGACCTCGCGAACCTCAACGCCAGCCTGGCGCAATCGCGCCGCAAGGCGCAAGGTGTTGCGCGGAATCACGGTGGTGTCGGCATCGCCGCTGATCAACAACGCCGGAGGCGCCGCTGTGGAGACGAATTCGATGGGCTGCGTGGAGCGCGGCGCAGGCTCTCCGAAAATCTTCTTCAGCCGGCGGCTTCGCAGCGGCAGGAAGTCGTACGGACCGGACAGGCCGATCCATCCGGCCAGTTGTTGCGTTGAATGCTCACGAGCATCCAGGTAGCGTTCGTCGAGCGCGAGCATTGCCGCAATGTGCGCGCCGGCGGAGTGGCCCATCAGAAATACCCGCGCCGGATCGCCATTGAACCGCGGCGCATTTTCGAGCGCCCACGCAACTGCAAGCGCCGCGTCTTCGACGAACCCGGGGAAAACGACTTCGGGATAGACGCGGTAATCGGGAACGACGGCGATGAAACCCCTTGCGGCCAACGTGCGTCCGACGAACCGGTAATCGGCCTTGCTGCCGCTGTCCCAGCCGCCGCCGTAGAAGAACACCACCATGGGCGCCGGCTGCTGGCGGAAGTTGACAGGCTCGAATACGTCGAGCTTCTGGCGCGTCAGCGGGCCATAGGCGACGTCCGCGTGTTCGCGTGCCTGCTCTGATGGAGAGAACGTATTGAGGTACAGAAACGGTGAGCAGCCGGCCAGCAAGCAGGCCGTCAGTCCCGCCACCAGGTGTCGGCAAGCTAACATGGAAGGATTCGACAATCGATGTGGCATTTAGTGCGCAATGAAATGTCAGGCGTCGTGAGGATAATCCTCTTCGCCGGGCAACGGACAGATCTGGCCATGCCTGTCGCGTAACACGGTGTGTTGCTCATGATCGATGGCAGTGAATGACTTCGAAGCAACTGCCGCGAACATCGCTCGCATGATGGCCGCGCCGTTCAGGCTGGCAGCGTGCCGACTGGCCAAATCCGACCGATCGCGCCAGAATACCGGAGCACACGCGCATTGGAAGGAGGCGGAATGGACGAGCAGAAGAAAAATCCTCTGGTTGGAATCGCCGCAGTGATCGCCGGGATATCGCTGTGTATCGTTGCGGTCGTTGCAATTTTCGCGAAAGCGCAACTGATGGTCGCAGTGTGGGTAGTGGCGGCTCTCGCGGTAATGGGAATTGGCCTCGGGTTTTTTGCGTCACGGGGCCCCGACTAGTCCCCCGGGGTTATGTGTCCGGCGTTGACGGGGGCGGCGAAAGCATCGAGGCATGATGCCTTGCATGCCCGGTGCCGGCCGGACCGCGTCGGGTTTTTTGCGAAAGGAGACGGCTTTGAAGAAAATCGTTTTGCTGATGATTGCCATGTGTCTGGCGTTGCCGGGCCTTGCGCTGTCGGCCGGTTCGGTAGCACAGGCGAAGCTTGGCAAGGGTATTGTCGAGCGTGAGATTTCCGAAGAGACCAGTACGTATGCGCTGAACGAAACGGCCTATCTGTGGATGAGAGTGGTAGATGGCCAGGGTGAAACCATCACCGTGACATGGTCCTCGGGCGGGGAGTCGTTCGAGGTGCCGCTCCCGATTGGCAGTAACTCGTGGCGCACCTGGTCAAGCAAGCAGTTGCATCTCGCGGGTGAGTGGACCGTCACGGTTACCGATTCCGCCGGTGCGACGCTGCACGAGGCGACGCTGACCGTGCAATAGCACGATCGGCGAAGTGACGGGTTACGCAGGCATGCGCCGCTGGTACCAGCGGTCAATCCAGTAATCGATGCTGAAGTAGCGACCACCGCCGGTGAAAAGCAGCGACAGCAGCATGATGAAATAGGTGGCGGCGAATTCGATTCCGTTGTTCAGGATCGTGACCGGGCCGCGTTCGGTGAGCCAGCCGTAATTGCCGTGCTCCTTGAGCAGGTCGATCGCCTTGGCCTTGCGGGGAGCAGCCTCCAGGACGCGCTCGTTCGCCAGCCAACTCGATGAATCGGAAATGGCGTGCCAGCCATTGTCCCAATGCACGGTCAGCATCGCGACCAGCATGGTGATCGCCAACGGAATCGCGACCAGCCGCGTTGCCAGCCCCGCGACCAGCGCGATGCCGCCGAAGAACTCGGCACCGGCGGCCAGCGCCGTCATGACGTATGGAGCCGGCAGGCCGAGGCCCCAGTCGGGATTGCCGAACCATTCGGCGGTAGACTCGAAATTGGTCAGCTTCATCCAGCCGGCCTGCATCATCACCGGCGCAAGGTAGAGGCGCAGCAGCAGCGGCGGCAGTCCGTCAAGCGGTGTGAGAGCGGAGGTGAATCGATCGTAGAGCGTTCGGGTGCCAGCCAGCAGCGATGCCATGAGTCCGTCCTTGCGAAAATCCAGTGGGTAGTGCTGATACGGCGCATGAGCCCGTTCTGGATGCGGCCCGGGCGTGGGAATCGGCCCGATGCGCTGCGGCAACCGCCTGCCCCGGGGATGCGGGGCTGCGCCGCCGGCCCGACGTCCGGCAGCAGGCTCCAACGCGCGGCGGGACCTGTGCCATCATGTCGGTGCATGATCGGGTTTCCATCGGAGGGGATGCAAAAATGGCGAAGAGTGCAATATCTGCGGCGTCGATTATCGGTATCGCGTTACTGGTTGCAGGCGTTGGGCTGGCTTTCTGGGGATATCAGTTGTCGAACTCGTTCACCTCGCAAATCACCGAAGTCGTCACAGGCTCCGAAACCGACAAGGTCATGGCGTTGTATATCGGAGGGGCCGTATCAATTGTTGTCGGCGTCTACATGCTCATCAAGAGCTAGAACTCCATCGTGCCCGGGGGGGCCGTAACTCTCTGACTGTGTAACGGTCGGGCGACGCGGCCGTAATGAACGGTCAGCCGGAACGCGTCAATCGGCGCGCTGCTGCCGGAACTGCAGCCCGCATCGGTTTGCGCATCGTGAAGAAAACCTGCCGCGTTACGTTTGTTCGCCGTTTGCCCCGAGAAACTCGTGTAGCAGGGTTGCGTCGCTCAGCAGTTTGTCGCGATCGACCTCTCTGGCATTGCTCCCGCTTTCCATCACGAAAGCGCGGTCTGCCAGCGAGCTGGCAAAATCAAGGTTCTGTTCGACAAGCAGGATTGTCAAACCGTAACGCTTTCTGGCATCCACGAGGTGTTGTCGAATTTCGTCCAGAAGGGAAGGTTGAATACCCTCGGAAGGTTCGTCCAGCAACAACAACTTCGGGCGCAGTGCCAGCGCACGCGCCAGTGCCAGCAGTTGTTGCTGCCCGCCGCTGAGGCTGCTGCCGAGGTCATTCAGTTTCGGCCGCAGGGTAGGGAAGGTTTCAAGCGTTTCGTCGATCGTTGAAAGCGGTAGTTTTCTCGCGCGGACGCCAACCAGCAGATTCTCGCGCACCGTCAATTTGGAAAAAATCTCCCGCCCCTGCGGAACGTAACCCAGACCCAATCGTGCACGCTGTGGCGGCGACATGTCGGTGATGTCATCGTCTTCCAGGGTGATGCGGCCGCCACGCGTCTTTATCAGGCCAGCCAGTGTTTTCACCAGTGTCGTCTTGCCGATGCCGTTGCGCCCGAGAATTGCAACGATCTGTCGCGGTTCCAGGGTGATGCCGAAACCGGTCAGAACCATCAACTCGCCGTATCCGGCTCGCAGATCACGAATGCGTAGCATCGGCTCCCCGTCCGAGATAGATTCGTCTGACCTCGGAATCGCTGCTGAGGTCGTCGAAACTGCCTTGTCTGAAGACTCCACCCTGATAGAGCATTACAACCGGCGCGTCGAGCGCCCGTACGAATGCCATATCGTGTTCGACAACAACGACGGTATGATCGGTCGAGAGCCGGCGGATCAGTTCGAGCGTGCGTTTGCGTTCTTGCTGTGTCATGCCGGCCGCTGGTTCGTCAAACAGCATGACCGGCGGATTCTGGGCGATCAGCATGCCAATCTCTAGCCATTGCTGTTCGCCATGCGACAGGTTTGCCGCCAGTGAGTCGCGTTTTTCCAGCAAGCCGACCGTTTCGAGAACCGTCGCTTCGGATGGGGGGCGTTGCCTGTGCTTTCGCGGCGCTGTCAGTGCAAGCGAAATATTCTGCCTGACCGTCAGGCCGTGAAAAATGCTCGGTACCTGTAACTTGATGCCCAGACCGCGTCGTGCGCGCTCGTGGATCGGAGTGCCGGTAACGTCGATGCCATTGAGCTTCACCCGGCCCCGGGAAACCTTGTGGCGACCCGATAGCAGGCCGAACAAAGTGCTCTTGCCCGCGCCGTTGGGCCCGACGATGGCGTGCATGTGGTGTTGGCCGAACTCAAGCGTGACATCTTCCAGCACAACGGAGCCGCCAAAACTTTTCCCCACGCCGAGAGCGGCAAGACTTCCGCGAGACGCCAGTGCATTGCTACTGCGGGTTTGCGCGTTATCCGTCGCCGTTGCGGATGGCGACGGGCTTGTAGATGCGGTCGTGTCCTTGCCCGGCGCCAGGCGAAGGTGCAGTTGTTGTAACCGGGCGGTCAGGGCCGGGACGATTCCCCCGGGAAACGCCAGAACCATCACGACCAGCATGATGCCGAGAATCAATGGTGTTTGCTGTGCGACGATCTTGTCGGCCTGATCGGAAATCCACTGCACGGCAATCACGCCGAAGAAGGCGCCGAGCAGTGAGCCGCGTCCGCCGACCATCACCCAGATCACTACGAGTGCTGCCTGCGGCAGGCTGAATATAGCCGGGTTGATGAAAGTGCCCCACGCCGTAAACAGTGCGCCACCGATTCCGGCAATCGCACCGCCAATGACGAACACGCCGAGTTTGTGAAAGCGCACGTCATAGCCAAGCAGTTCCATGCGTACTTCGTTCTCACGCAGTCCGGCGAGGATCTCGCCATAGCGCCCGGTAATCAGAAATTGCACGAGGGCGTAGATCATGCCGGCGAGGCAAACGGCGAAGGTGAACAATTCCCGGTAACTCAGTTCCCCGTTGCCAAAGGCGATTCCCGGAACCGACGGCATGCCGTTGAAGCCGCCAAGGTGCGCTGCACCGATCCGGTATTCCGGTCCGGCCGTGCTCGACATGACGGTGTAGAGAATCAATGTAACGGACAGCGTCACGATTGCGAGGTACACATCGCCGACACGGCCGTAGAAAGTCACGTATCCGAGCAGCGCCGTGAACAGCGCAGCAACACAAGCGCCGAGAATCAGCGCACTCAGCGTTTCGCCGGTTGCGGGGAAAAAATTGAACGCAGCAACCGCAAAAGCATAGCCGCCGATGCCGAAAAACGCATTCTGTCCGAAACTGAAAATGCCGGCGACGCCCCACACCAGCGTCAGGCTCAGCGCCAGAATGCCGAAGCTCAGCCAGAGCGTCCATTTCAACTCGGTTGCGGTGGAGAGTAGTGGCGACAAGGCGAGTACCGCAACCACAACGACAAGCGGCCACAGCAATCCGCGCCGCGCAATGGTCCGCATCCACGCTGCGAGCGTCATGCGGGCGGGCGCTGTGCTGCGACGCGGAGTTTTCGGTTGAATCGTGTTGCCATGCTAGAGCTGGCGCGACCAGTTTGCCGACAGCCCTCCGGGCAGCAGCCGCACAAGCACGATTGCGGTTACCAGCAGCGCTGTCAGGCCCCACAGGGTTGTGAACAATTGCGAGACGATGTTGGCGATGCCGCCGAGAAGGGTAGACGCGGACAAGGTGCCGAGCAGAAACGCCGGCCCGCCGGTGACCACAGTCATGAATGCCTGCCCGACGTAGCTTTGTCCGACCCCGGGGCTGACGGCGACCATCGGCGAAATCAGGCCGCCACCGAGGCCGGCGAGGGCGCATCCGAGGACGAATGTCGACAGATTCACGCGGCGTACCTCGACTCCGAGCACGCTTGCCATGTCCGGATTGTCAGAAGCTGCTCGCGCCAGCAAGCCGTATCGCGTCGACTTGAACAGCGCATAGAGCAGGACCGTGATGAGAACAGTCACCGCCGGCAGAAACAGTGAGTAATGAGAAACGGTATAACTGCCGATCTCGACAAAACCTCCGGGCGTGCCGATGCCCGGCGGGGACGTGCCGAAGACATTGATCGCAATCTGGTAGAGGATCAGGCTGAGTCCCGATGTCACCAGAAGCGTGTCGATCAGACGCCGGCGGTACAGCGGCCGGATGAACGCGAGTTCGACAAACACGCCTACCAGCGCACAAACCAACGGCGCGCACAGAATCGCCAGCCAAATCGGAAACCCTGCAGCCCTGACGGCAACCGTGGTTGTGAACGCCCCGATCATCAGAAACTCGCCGTGCGCCATGTTGACGATGCGCATCAGGCCGAAAATGACGGCCAGGCCTAGCGACGTCAACATCAGGATCGCGATGCTCGTCAGCGCCGATAGCGCGATGACGATGATCTCGTCCATGCTGGTTCGCCGCCGGCCGTGCGTTGGGTCAGCTGCCGATCAGGTCAGATATTCGGCATGATCATGCGGTGCGAGTTCTTGTCCTTGCCGACGAGATCGCACGATTCCGATCCCGGTACCGTGGTGGCGGGCTGTACCTGCCGTTGGGTGTCTAGAATCTGGTACTCGCGCTTGTCGTTGACCTGTGCGAGGTTGATGTCCTGGATGTTGCGATGTGATGTCGCATCCATGAGGATGCGCCCGCTCGGACCGTTGAACGGAATGCCCGATTCCATTGCCGCAACGACCTGGTTGATTTCCGTCGTCCCCGCGGCCTCGACCGCATCCTTCCACTGATGCCAGCCGTTCCACACCTGGGCCGGCAAGTCCATCAGCGGTCCTGCGTCCGGATACTGGCGGCGATAGGCAGACACGAAGGCCTTGTTCTGTGGGTAGGGCAGCGTCTCAAAATACGAATAGGCAACGACGATACCGTTGGTTTCTTCCGGAGCCAGCACCAGTTGTTCGTTGGCCAGGCCGAACGATGGCGACACGATGGCGATATTGCGATTCAGGCCGGCAGCAGCGAACTGGCGGTAGAACGCCATGTGGTTTCCGCCCACCAGGTTACTCATGATGACGGTCGGCTTGGCCGACTGGATCTTGCGAATCGTCGATCCGAAATCGGAAACATCCAGCGGGATGAATTCCACGCCTTCGATCGTACCGCCGGCCTGCGCCACCAGCGTTTTGGTCCATGCGGTCGCGACGTGGCCGTAGATGTAATCGGCTGCGACGACATAGAACTTGTTGCCGGCATTCTTGACCGCCCAGTCGATCAGCGGCGTTTCCATTTGCAGGATGTCCGAGCCCTGCATGAACGTGTACTTGTCGCACTCGCCGCCTTCGTCCACGCTCGGGAAGAACAGCAGCTTGTTGTTCTTGGTGAGAATCGGTCTGGCAGCTTCGCGAGATGCGCCGGTAATACATCCCACCACGATCGAAATGTCGTCGTTGACGCTGATTTCCTGGGCGTACCGGGAATACAGTTCGATCTTTGACTGCGTGTCGTATTCGTGCAGCTTGACCTGGCGGCCGAGGACGCCGCCGGACTTGTTAATGTGCTGGATGGCCATGCGCGAGACATTCATTTCGGGGAGGCCATAAATGCTGAGGCCACCCGTGACGTCGAACATGCTGGCAACATGAATCGGGCCTTTGGCGGCATAACTGCGCGAAATCCCACCCAGCATCACCGTTCCGGCGACGGCTGTGGAGGCCTTGAGAAACTTGCGGCGTGTTGTCCCTGATGCAGAAGCGGAGGGCGCGCCCGATTCAATCGGCGTCACCGCGTTGCTCACGATCGTATCGCCTTGCTTGCCATTTGTGGCCATGCTGATTCTCCTTCCCGGTATGTTTCGTCATTAGAATTATTCGATACGCGCAAGCGGCAACAGATACTCCGCCAGGCCGACGCCAAACCTCGTATCGGCACGCGTTGCCCAGTGTACCAGACGCTTTTGTGCTTTACGTTCCTGGCGTTACTGCCACGTTGCGGGGAACCTTGACAGGGGGTGGCGCGCAACGCACAGTGCCGTTTCCCCGACTTTTGCACGCCATGGTTGTTTCAATGCAGCACGGACGTGCATGAACACGCAGCGGTGTGCGAACGCGGGTGGGGCCGGAAGCAGGGACTGGGGGGGCTTCTGGATAAACTGGATAAAAATCACGGAGAAAGTGTATGGCTGAAGTGGGAACGATCAAGGAAATATGGCGTTATCCGGTAAAAGGGATGGCGGGCGAAGCCCTTCAATCATGCGCGATCAGCGAGAATGGTATTAATGGTGACCGCATCTGGGCGCTGCGGGACACTGCTCGCAAGGAAATCCAGAGCTGCAAGTTCCGTCCGGAATTGTTGCTGTGCACCGCGCGCTGCCGGGGAGAGCCGGCACCGGGCTCGGCAAATAATGTTGACGTGACCTTCCCGGATGGCAGTGTCGTTGGCAGCGAAGTCGCCGAAGTTCACAAGCGGCTGACAAAGCTCGTCGGACATGCCTCCACGCTCGAGGCGCTGCGCTCCCCGTCCGAGGTTGAGTTCTATAAACGGCACAAGCTCGACGACCACACCTGGCTCGAGGAACTCAAGGCGACGTTCGACCGTGAACCGGGAGAGCCGCTGCCCGACTTCAGTCAACTTCCGCCTCCGCTGATCGACCATGTTTCGGTTCCCGGGACATTTTTTCTGGTCACGCCGATGCATGTGGTCACGACCGCCACGCTGGCTTACCTGAAGGCGAAAAATCCGCAAGCCGACTGGGACCGCCGCCGGTTCCGCCCCAACTTCGTGATTGAAACCAGACCCGATGCCAAAGGGCTGGTTGAGCAGGACTGGGTCGGCAAGCAAATCAGGATCGGCGATATCACCATCGACTGTGCCGGCGCCACGCCGCGATGCGGCGCGACGACACGTGCACAGCCGGAGCTGAAGTCCGACACGACGATTCTCCGCACAGTTGTGCGCGAAGCCGACCAGAACGTGGGTGTCTACGGCGTGATCGCTGCAGGTGGGCAAATACGGGTTGGTGACAAGGTTTCCGTGGGGTGATGTAAGCCGGCGCAGGGGTGAAGTGTGTTTTTTCGGCGATGGCTTCCGCCCCGCGACATTGTCGAATCGCAGGCATTGCAGCTGGTGGTGGTGTTGGGCCGGGCCGGTAGCGCCGCCAACTTGTGTGTTCGGACAAGCAATACCCTGCGCTAGTAGCATACGGCCTGGTAACCGGCCTGCCGTCGCGGCCGCATCCCGCCTTGCTTTCTCTGCTTGTGCCCACTGTGGCGTCGGCGAAAATCTGCCCGGATGCGCAAGGCGTCACACTCGTGCGCATGTCCCATACGCAAGCAGCAGCTGATTGCTGCACAACCATCAGAACCAACACGTAGCAAAAAAGGGGGCGTGATGAACTTTGTCAAGACAACGATTCTGGGCGGTGCGTTATTTCTCGTGCCGGTTGCGATTCTCGCCATAGTGCTGGGCAAGGCCTATCAGATCATGATGCTGGTGGCGCAGCCGATGAGCGGCTGGGTCCCGATCGACGCGGTGGGTGGTATCGCTCTGGCGAACCTCCTTGCCCTGGCAGCGATCATCCTGTCCTGCTTTTTCGCTGGTCTGTTGGCCAGGGGCGAGCGGGCCAAGGCTGTTTATCGTTCACTGGACAGGCGGATGACTTCGATTCCTGGTTACGCGTTCGTCAAGGCCATGACGGAGGACGTACATCCTGGCCTTGAAAGCGGCGGCAACTTCATACCGGTCATTTCGCGCTTTGATGACAACGCGCAGATCAGTTTCGAGATTGAACGCACGCCCGACGGACAAGTCGTGGTTTACCTTCCGGGAGCGCCTAACCCATGGTCAGGATCGGTCGTCTTGCTTGATCAGGAGCGGGTGCAGAAACTGGACCAGTCCGCATCCGATGTGATCAGGAGCATCCGCTCGCTCGGCCGGGGCGCGGCGAAATACGGAAAGCCCGATCCGGATCGTTGAAACTGCCGTTGCGCCATTGCCGGCCCCGATATCAGGCACGGCAAGGCAGGGTACGCCTGCCGTCCGATGCATGCACCGGCATTGTTTCCGTTTCGGCGAAAGGGCGTGAGCAATCGGCTTCGGGTCGTGATGGTGCAGCCTATGGCTTCCCCCCAGGCGGAACCGGGCCGTCGGACGATCAGCCGACTCTTTGATGTTGCGCAACAGTGGCCGGCTTGTTTGACACTAGAATTTTTAGATTAAAGGCGTTCATCGACGATTGAACCCCGAACCTGATGATTGCGCGGACGAATGCGCAGAATCGAATAATTCAACGCTCTGATCACATAAGGAGAATGTAATGATTCACGAAGTCGCGGGCGATATTCTGCTCACCGGGGCACAGGCTATTGCACACGGTATTGCTGCCAACGATCCGATGAGCGAAGGACTGGCGCTGTCGCTGCATCAGAAATTTCCTGCCATGCACAAGGATTTTCACCACTGGTGTCACAACGCCCGTCCGGCGCCGGGCGCGGCGTGGATGTGGGGCGGCCCCGGCGGTGTGCGCATCGTCAACCTGCTGACGCAGGAAGGCGGTTACGGGCACGGCGCGCGGCCCTACAAGGCGACGGTCAAACACGTGCGCGACAGTTTGAAAGAGCTGACCAAGGTTATTGAAAAGGAAGGCATCTCGTCGGTTGCCTTGCCGAAGCTTGCGACCGGCGTGGGTGGACTGTCATGGGAAGAGGTACGCCCCGTGATCGATGAACGATTGGGCGATCTGGATATCCCCGTTTACCTTTACACGGAGTTTCGCCCCGGACAGCGCGCGAACGAGCCCGGCGCCTGACTTGCAGCGGCGGCTCGCGGGCCGCAGTTCCGAGTCCGTTTGCGGCCGCCGCTGTTTCTGAAAAGGCTTAAATCGCGCATCAGGCTCATGTTGCGCGATGATTGGCCGCTAGGCGGCAAGCGCCTTTTACAAGTCCAGTATCCAGGCGATGATTTGCTTGGCGATGAACCCCAGCATGCCAAAGGCGAGCACGAAAAACAGCACGAAAGTGCCCAGCTTGCCGGCCTTCGACTGTTTGGCCAGGTCCCAGATGATGAACAGCATGAAGAGGATGAACGCGGTCAGGCCGAAATTCAGGCCGAAGCTGGCGATTTGCTCTTCTGTTAATCCGAACACGGCGGCTGGGTAAACGGCTTACTTAATGGCGAGGCGGTAGACCGGACGCATCCACAACGTCCCGGTAGGCATGCCAGGTTGCGTGCCCGATCAACGGGATGACGAGCACGAAACCGAACATCAGCGTCAGCGCCGCGATGCCGGTCGCGATCATGATGATGCTCGCCCAGACCACCATCGTGAAAGGATTCTCACCGACGGCACGGATGCTGGTGGACAGCGCCGTGACCATGTCGACATCCCTGTCCAGCAGCATCGGCGCCGATACCACGGTGGCCGCGAACACGATTGCAGCACCGAATCCTCCAAGCGTGATCCACACCGGAAACAGGAACGATCCCTCGGAGAGAACGATGTGCCGGAGGAAACTCTCGAGGCCGGTGATCGGTGCCTGCACGAACAGTGCAAACAGTACGGCAGACACCAACACCCAGCCGGTGCCGGCGATGACCAGCATCAGGCCCAGCCACACCAGCGGTCGCGTGCCGCGGCGCCATGCCGCGATGACTTCGCGCATCCCCGGTTGCTCGCCCTGAGTCAGCCGCCGGCTCAATTCATACAGGCCGGTGGCGAGTATAGGTCCCACCAGCAGGAAGCCGGAGAATGCGCCCGGCACCAGATACCAGTAGTGCAGCGTGATCGCCAGGATGATCCAGCCACCGATGGTGACGACCACGCCGTGCATCAGGCTGGTCGCAGGCGTGCGTATCAGGTCCTGCCAGCCCAGCGCCAGCCAGCGAAAAGCATGGCCCGCCGGGACGTCGCGCACAGGAACGAGCGCCGGGCCGGAGTGTTCGTCAGATGATGCTTGCATAATGCGTTGTTGCGAAATGCGCGAGTGTCGAAGAAGCGAAACGATACCCGAGTCCGGACCCGGTCAGTAGGGCAACGGCCGGATTTCCATCATTCGTGCAGCTTGTCAGAGTCTACTCCCGGGTGCGCATCTGTGCGAGCCGACGCATGCCGTGGCGGGGATGTTCAAAAAGCAAAACCGGGGCATACTTGGCAACCGAACCTGCCGCCCTTGTTGACCACCAGACCCTATGAGCGAATCGACGACAGTTTATCTCTATGGCGATGATCTTCACCTGTCTCCCGCCGAAGTCACGTCGGAACTCGCGCGCCTGGCCTCGGAACAGACGCCGCAGGCAGACGTTTACGGCCTCGGTGGCGTGGTCGAGGAAGTCGAAGCGTTTTTCGCCCGGCAGCTCGGCAAGGAACGCGCCTTGTTCATGCCGACCGGAACGCTCGCGAACCATCTCGCCGTACGGGCGCTGGCGGGTGAACGCCGCCGCGTCATCGTCCAGGATATCAGCCACATCCATAACGATACGGGCGATGCCTGCCAGACGCTGAGCGGCCTGACGCTTCTGCCGCTGGCGCCGGGCAAGGCAAGCTTCACCTGGCAGGAAGTCGAAGCCGTGCTGGACCGCACCGCATCCGGCAGAGTGGCGGCGACGGTCGGTGCGATATCGATCGAGTCACCCGTGCGCCGTTTTGCCGGAGAACTGTTCGACCGCGCGCAGATGCTGGATATCTGCAAGAAGGCCCGCGAGCGCGGCATTCGTACGCATCTGGATGGCGCGCGCCTGTATATCGCGTCGGCTTACACTGGCATCGCACCTGACGAGTACGCAGCGCCATTCGATACCGTCTACGTATCCTTGTGGAAGTATTTCAATTCCCTCAATGGCGCGATATTGGCCGGACCGAAAGACGTTCTCGATGGCATGTTCCACACGCGCCGCATGTTCGGTGGTGCCTTGTACAATGCCTGGCCGTTCGCCGTGCTGGCGCATCACTATGCGAGCGGGTATCTCGATCACATGAAGAACGCCATCGCCGTGTCCGAGCAGTTCATCAAGGAAATCGATGGCACCGATGTACGCGTCGAGCGTGTTCGCAACGGAACGAATATTTTCAGGCTGGTCGTTCCCGCGCCGCGTGCCGACAAATTGCGCGAACGCCTCGCGCAACAGCGGGTAATCCTTCCCCAGCCGGCCGAGGAAAGCAGCGGCATGGTGTTCTGGCTTCAGGTCAACGAAACGTGGAATCGCACTACCGGTTCCAGGTTGGCCGGGCAATTCAGCAGCGCGTTACGCTGAAGAGCATCGAAAGTTCCTGACAGTCTGCCGAGCCGGCGCAGCGAACGCCGCCGTAGCCGGGCCGGGCAGCAGCTTTGTTCGCTGGCCCTCAGTCGTCGGTGAACACCGGCTTTCTTTTTTCGATGAACGCCATCACCGCTTCCTTGTGCTGCGGCGTCTTGTGCGCGATGGCCTGAAAACCGGCTGACATTTCGAGCAACGTATCGATCTTCGTGTGTTGACCTTCGCGCAGCAGGCGCTTGGTCATGCGCAACGTTGGCCCCGGATTTCTGGCAATGCGGGCTGCCAGCGCGCGCGCTTCGTCCATCAGTTTTCCGTCCGGTACCACGCGCGAGACCAGTCCGCAGGACAGCGCTTCACCGGCATCGATCGCATCGCCGGTAAAACTCATTTCCGCCGCTTTCGACATCCCGACTGCGCGCGGCAGCAGGTAGGCGCCGCCGTCTCCCGGCACGATGCCGACGCGGATGAAGCTTTCCGCGAACGACGCGCTTTCTGCTGCGATGCGAATATCGCACATGCACGCAAGGTCGCAGCCGGCGCCGATGGCCGGGCCATTGACTGCGGCGATGGTCGGAACGTCGAGGTTGTACAGCGACAGGGTAATGCGCTGGATGCCCTGGCGATACCAGTCGCGTATGGTTGCCGGTGCAATGTCATCGTCGAAGAAACGCCGCATGTCCTTGACGTTGCCGCCGGAGGAAAACACCGGCCCGGCGCCGGTAACGATGACTGCCTTCACGCTGTTGTCTGCGGTAATGCGCGCGCAGGCATCGGCGAATTCCGGTGCCGCGGTGTTACCGGTCAATACGTTGCGGATGTCGGGCTGGTTCATCGTCAGTGTGACGACTGGCCCGTCCTGGTCGTAGAGAAGAAACTCGTTCATTGGAATGTTCTCCGGAATGCGTGGGAAGTTTGAGGTTCAGCGCGGCGCAATGTCCGCGAAAAAAGCCGGCAGCATGAACTCGAGCGTCGAGGGCGCCTCCGTCGACAGGACCGCGTCGCCGACCCGCCGGTTCCAGTAACCGGCCGAGCCGTAGTCGATGCGCCATTCGATCAGTCGCCTCGTGTACAGCTGCAGATCGTATTCCTCGGTGATGCCCATGGCCGCGTGCACACCGTGCGCGATCGACACGACCGTGCCCGCGGCCTCACTGGCCCGGGCTTTCGCGACGGCTGCCGCGAGGACGTTCGTCGCGCCGCTCGCCAACGGCTGGCAACCCAGTTCAGCGCCCACGCGCGACGCGGTCGCCAGTTCCGCAAGCACGCTCAGTTGTTGCTGAATTGCCTGAAACTTGCCAATCGGCCGGCCAAACTGGGAGCGCTCGCCGGCGTATCGCACCGTGGTCTTCAATACCGTGTCCATCGCGCCCGCCATCTGTGCCGCCGTGATGGCGGCGGCAACTTCGAGCCACGGGAACGCGCCTTCGATGACGATGCCGGAGTCGGGCAGGTCCCATGAAAGGTGCGCCTGCTGGCTGCCGTGTACGCCGGTTGCGGCACACGCAGCCGCCGATGCGGGCAGCAGCAGGTCCTTGCCCTTCGAGGGTGCGTGGCCGTGCGGTACGATCACGAACTGCGCCAGCGATCCAAAAGGAATGTTGCGGCATTCGATGCGCGCTTCTGTATGCCCGACCGGCAGCGGAGAAATCGCGATCGGGCCATCGGGGATATCGATACCATTGAGCGCGAGCACGCGCCGCGCGATCATCGTCTGTGCCAGCGGCACGGGCAGCGCGTGGCGCCCGCACAGGAAGAACAGCCCGAAAGCATCGCTCAGGCCGAGCCCGGCTCCGCCGGCTTCTTCGGCGACCATGGCGTCGGCAAAACCCGATTCCGCGATCTGTTGCCAGAGGGTATCCGTTGCGCCGCCGGATTCGATGTCGCGAATGACCCGCGGCGTCGAAATGTCAGTGAGCAGTCGATCAAACGAGTCGTACAGTACGGGATCCATAAGGCAGTCCTTAGCGTAAACCGAGACCGCGGGCGACCATGCCGCGCAGGATTTCGCGCGTGCCGCCGCGCAGCGAGTAGGTCGGGCAGATTTGTGTGACGTAGGCTAGCGCGCGCAGCAGTCCGTCCGGAACGTGGTGTCCCGGATGCCGCCCCAGTTCCTCGGAAATCGCGAACGGGATGTATTGTTCCAGCTCGGTGCCAAGGTCCTTGACCAGAGCGGCTTCGAGCACCGGGCTGTTGCCGCGGGCGAGCTGTTCGGTCACGGCGACCGACATCGCGCGCAGCACGGCAAGGTGGGTGACGATGCGCCCCGCCAGTTCGCGCGCCCACGCGTCGGCCGAGTGGTGCTCGCGCAGGTAGGCAAGCCACACGTCGAACAGGGAGATCGCCGAGTAGAAGCGTTCCGGTCCGCTGCGTTCGAACGCGAGTTCGGCGGTTACCTGATCCCAGCCGCTGCCTTCCGCGCCGACCAGCGCGTCCTCGCCGAGTTCGACGTCTTCGAAGAAAACCTCGTTGAAATGCGCGTCGCCGGTAAGGTCGCGAATCTGGCGAACCCTGACACCGGGTGCCGACAGATCGACGATCATCTGCGACAAACCCTTGTGGCGGTCCTCGCTGCTGCCCGATGTGCGCACCAGCGCAATCATGTAGTGCGACCGGTGCGCGTTGGTGGTCCAGATCTTCTGGCCGTTCAGTTTCCAGCCGCTGCCGGTCTTTGTAGCGCGGGTTCGCACGCTGGCCAGATCGGAGCCGGACTGCGGCTCGCTCATGCCGATGCAGAAAAAGGCCTCGGCGCGGCAAATGCGCGGCAGGTAAAAATCCTTTTGTGCTTCCGTGCCGAACTTGAGGATCAGCGGTCCGCTCTGGCGGTCGGCGATCCAGTGCGCGGCCACCGGCGTGCTGTTGCCGAGCAGTTCCTCGATCAGCACGAAACGCGAGAACGCATCCAGCCCGGCGCCGCCGTACGCCTTCGGCAGCGTCACGCCGACCCAGCCGCGTTTGGCGAGGGCGCGGCTGAAATCCGCATCGAAGCCCATCCACGAATGCGCGCGCTGCTCCAGCGGGACCCTGCTGGTGTAGGTGCGGACGAAATCGCGAACTGCCGGGCGCAGTGCTTCAGCGTGTGGCGGAATGGAAGTCAGTGACAGGGGTTCGATCACGGCAGATTCCTGTTATTGCGTAAGGTGTTCAAGGTAAGAAGTCCACAGATCGGGTTCGGATCAGCGGCCGTTCAGATGATTCCGGTGCGCCGCAGTTCATTTTGCGCCTCCGCGTCCAGATCCAGAAGCCGGTCCAGGACTTCTGCGGTGTGTTCGCCCAGCGCGGGCGGCGGACGTTGGTACTGCACGGGTGTTTCAGACAAGCGGATGGGATTGGCAACCAGCGGCATGGTCCCGTACCTGGGATGCTGCATCGAGATCTGCATGTTGCGCGCGACCACCTGCCTGTCCTTGAAAACATGCTCGAGGTCGTTGATCGGTCCGCAGGGCACGCCGACCTGTTCGAGCAACGAAACCCATTCGTCGGTGCTGCGGGTGCGCGTGATGTCGTTCATCGACGCAATCAGCGTTTGCCGGTTACTGACGCGCCGGGCATTGGTTGCGTATTTTGGATCGCTGGCCCACTCCGCCCTGCCCATCACTTTTGCCATCCGCGCGAACTGCCCGTCGTTGCCGGTGGCGATGATCACGTAGCCATCGCTGGTCTGAAAATCCTGGTACGGCACGACGTTCGGGTGCGCATTACCCATGCGCTTCGGCACCTTGCCGGTATGCAGGTAATTGAGCGCCTGATTCGACAGCACGCCCACCTGCACGTCGAGCAAGGCCATGTCGATGTATTGTCCGACGCCGGTCTCGGCGCGGTGCGTCAGCGCCGCAAGGATCGCGGTGGACGTGTACATGCCGGTCATGATGTCAGTCAGCGCCACGCCGACCTTCATCGGGCCGCCGCCGGGTTCATCGTCGGGCCGGCCGGTGAAGCTCATCAGCCCGCCCAGGCCCTGGATCAGGAAGTCGTAGCCGGCGCGCGGTGCGTAAGGCCCGGTCTGGCCGAAGCCTGTAATCGAACAATAGATCAGGCCCGGATTGAGCGGTTTCAGGGCGTCGTAGTCGAGACCGTATTTCTTCAGTCCGCCGACCTTGAAGTTTTCGATGACCACATCGGACTTCGCGGCGAGGTCGCGCACGATCTTCTGGCCTTCGGGGCGCGTGAAGTCGATGGTGACGGACTGCTTGTTGCGGTTTGCGCTCAAGCAATAGGTCGAGTCGGTGGTGTCGTTGCCGTCCTTGTCCTTGACGTAAGGGGGACCCCAGCCGCGCGTGTCGTCACCCACGCCCGGGCGTTCCACCTTGATGATTTCCGCGCCGAGGTCGCCGAGCATCTGTGCCGCCCACGGTCCGGCGAGTATCCTGGACAGGTCGAGCACGCGGATATGGGACAGTGCGCCCGGCAGCGATGAGTTTGTCATGTGTTCAGTCTTTCCTGCGTCGCTGCACGTGAGTGGTCCCGCGTCGATTGGAGTATTTCAGGCATCGTCCGGTTCGGAAAAGCCCGCGAGCATGTTGTTGTTGGCCGGTCATGAAATTTTCGCGGGAGCGGATGCGCGTCCGTGGTGATAGGCTTTCAGGATGCGTGATGCGCGCCCGGGAGCGCGCCAGCACGGCAAAGGCAAATTCTTGCACAGTTCTCGGGCTTGCGCGTGCCGGTCGGGGTATTGGGCGAGCCCCGGCACCCGGTCAGACAGGAGGAGAAGAGATGAAAAACAAAAAGGTGGGATTTATCGGCCTCGGCGCCATGGGGCAGCCGATGGCATCGAACATCGTTCGCAAGGGGACGGCGCTCACTGTTTACGACATCGATGCGGCGAGGATGGAGCCGGTCGTTGCCCTCGGGGCCACCGGCGCCGGGTCAGTTGCCGAAGCCGCCGCGGGCGCCGACATCGTTATCACCATGCTGCCGGCGACCCAGCACGTCGAAGCGGTCGTGACGGGACCCAATGGCGTGCTGGAAAACATCGGCAAAGGCGGCCTGGTGCTCGAGATGAGCACCATCGCGCCCACCGGTACCGACCGGATCGCGCGCGCGTGCGCCGGCAAGGGCGTCGGCTTTGTCGATGCGCCGGTCGGACGGCTCGCGTA
>Ga0209536_100004827_pt1 | contig 21204 bp, 14 predicted proteins | sample DeeMarSeWOR28_12_FD_187461 | JGI IMG/M metagenome (GOLD analysis project Ga0209536, IMG submission 187461) | Marine sediment microbial communities from White Oak River estuary, North Carolina - WOR-2-8_12 (SPAdes) (version 2) | ecosystem: Environmental > Aquatic > Marine > Intertidal zone >... | reverse complement strand
GCAGCACCCGCGGGGTATTTATCTTTCCCCGGTCCGTCTCCACGGAGACGATTTTTCCTTTTTCAACCCCGATCCCGGTAACTTCCGTGTTTTGGTGGATATGCACACCATGTTTTGCGGCGCCCTTGGCCAGCCCCCAGACAATGGCGTCATGGCGCAGAATGCCACCGGGCGGATGGTACATGGCACCAAAAATCGGATAGGTAATATTTTCGGAGATATTCAGAGCCGGCACCATCTCCTTGCATTGCTTGGCATCAATTAAATGACTTTCGACGCCGTGAAACTGTGCTGTGGCAATGTTCATGCGCGCTGTATTCATGGCGGCTTCGCTGTGCATCAGGTTCAAGTTGCCGCAGTTAAAAAACATCAAGTTGTAATCGAGTTGCCGGGTCAGCAGCGGCCACAATTCGAGGGCTTCCCTGTAAAGCGGAACATTTTCCTGAGTTCGCTGGTTGGCGCGAACAATCGCCGTATTGCGTCCCGAGCCACCGAAACCGATAAAGCGCTTCTCCATGACCGCCACATCTCGCATTCCGTGATCCCGTGCCAGAAAATAGGCGCTGGCAAGACCGTGCAGGCCGCCGCCAATGACCACGGCATCGTAATTTGATTTGAGTGATGGTTTTTCCCCCCACATGGGCGTGTATCTGCCGAACATAATTTTATCCTGTTTTTTGACAATTATAGCGGGTTAAAAGATATTGTTAACAATTATAGGTGGTTGAGTGATCTATGGTTTGGCGTAACGAAAAACCCGGGTGCCGCGTCCTTTTATTGTCGAAGTAGACCCTACCTATGATAATGAAATAAATTCTGTCAAGAAAAAATTAAAAAAATTGAAATAATTCATTTTAAAAAAAGGTTGACAATTCTGAACAGGTGTTTGATAAGCTGTTAGAAACAGAAAATTTAGCTGCGTGAAGTGGCCCTGAATACAATAAAGGGCCTAAAATTCTTTAATAACGACATTTTAAGATTGAAAATCTGGCTTAAAAGACAGGTTCTGCCTGCAATACAGAAATTGATCGTAATTTATTTATCTGAATGAAAAATTTTCATTTATTTATTCTTTGATAAGAAAAATTTCATGAAAGAACAACAATTCCATCCAACCATAAAGGGAATTGTCGGACAGCACACCTCCCTGACCCCCAAGGGTCGAATTCTCGGCAACTATATCCTCGAAAACCCCCGCAAAGCGGTATTCATGACCGCCAAGGAACTGGCTGCAAAATGTCAGGTAAGTGAGGCCACCGTGGTGCGCTTTGTCAGTCAACTGGGATACAGCGGATATGGTGCATTTCGCCAGGCACTCAGAGATTTTGTGGATACCGATCTGACGCTGCTGGACCGCACCGAGGTGTCGGGCCTGAAGGGACCGGACACAGATCGCCTGCGACGGGTGGTGTTCGAAGAAATGGATAATTTGAGATATTTTTTTGAGACCGTTGATATGGAAGTCATGAATAAATTCGTGGATTGGATCGAAAAAAGCAGCGACATCTATGTCGTTGGTTCGCGCCTCTCTTACACATTTGCATACTACCTGGGCTGGTCACTAACCAAAGTCCGACCAAATGTTCGCATACTGAAAGGCAGCGACAGCACATCGATCGACTGGCTCACCATTGCCCCTGAGGAAAGTCTGATAGTCATCATCGCCACCACGCGATACCCAAATGAACTGATCCGATTGGGCAAAATGGTGCGCCGGCTCGGAAAAAAGCTGCTGGTGATTGCAGACAGCCTCCTTTGTCCGTTGACCCACTTTGCCCATCTTTCCCTGATTGCACCGACAAAAAATATTCCGTTTATTGGAAATCCAACCACGATTTCCTGCATTATCAACTATCTTGTTCTGGAGCTTGCCAGCCGAAACGGAAACCGGCTTGAAGACCATCAGGAGAAGCTGGAACAGGTTTATCGGGAAAACGACATCCTGTTCAATTTGCAAAAAACAGAATTTGATATCGGCTTAAAATCGATCTAAAAACTTTCTCAGTGCAGTACATACAACTTCCAAGTCTATGACAGGAGGTTATAGCGTTTGTCATATTGATGTTCGGATAAATGGATGGCGGCATAAGTGATTGTAGCACCCCCCAATCGGAACGTTTTTTTGACGATCACTATATTACCAGAATCAAAACTGCATGCTGCAGGCGTTTGTGGGCAGTTTTGACAACAACCGGCGAAAGAGGAGAAAGTCATGTTAGAAAAAACAATGCTCATCAAAATGAATCAACAGGCACATGGGACAACCATGTTCCAGGTGCTGAGCGAAGATCAGATCGAACAGATTTATTACGCCGCTTTAGATGTTCTTGAGATCTCCGGCGGCCGGGTATTTCACGATGAGGCCCTGCAGCTGCTCCTGAGCAGCGATGCCGTCGTAACCGATAAAAATCGGGTAAGGATACCGGCGTCACTGGTAACACAAGCACTTCGGCACAGCCCCGGCAAGGCTTCCCTGACGGGCAGAAACGGAAAGCGATCGGTCAATTTACAGAAAAATGAAGTCGCTTTTGGCAGCGGCGCCGATGCACCGGTTGTGCTCGACCGTAAAACCGGCCAGCGTCGTAAAAGCAAATATGCGGATGTGGCAGCTGCCGCCAGGATGGTGGATTATTTGCCGCGACTGGATTTTTGTATGCCCTCCGGCCTTATTTCGGACGCCCCGAATGCAAAAACATCCGACAGACATCAATTTGTGGCCATGGTCACCAACTGTACCAAACCCCTGGTCGTCAGCAATATCGATGTGGGCGGGTTGAAGGATCAATGGGAGATGGCCTGTCTTATAACGGGCGGTGAAAAAGAGTTTCGCTTAAGCCCGCTTTTTGCCACTTATGTTAAATCCGAATCTCCACTGGAATACCGTGCAGATGTGGTCGACAAGCTCTTGTTCGCCGCGGAAAAGGGCATTCCAGCACTTTATGTGCCATGGTCCGGCCTGGGTGCAACCGCGCCGGCCAGCATCGCCGGAATGCTTGTGCAAACCCTGGCCGACAACCTTTTGGCTGCTGTGCTCTGTTATCTCAAAAAGCCGGGAATGCCTTTGATAGCGGGCGGGATTCAGACCGTGATGGATCCGGATCGCAGAACATTTTTTTATGGATCCCCCGAACTCCATCTCACATCTGCAGCCACCACTGAAATCTTTAAGTGGCTGGGAATTTTGAATTCCTCAGCCGGAGGCTGCACGGATTCAAAGGTCGTGGACGAGCAGGCAGCCTCGGAATCGGTGATGAGTATTTATAACAGTTACATGGCCGGAAGCAACCTGATTCATCACATCGGCTGTCTTGAAAGCGGACAAAACGGCTCGCTTGCAAGCTTGGTCATGTGCGACGAGATCATCGCAATGGTCAAGCAAATCGGAAACGGTATTGAGGTGACGGACGAGACCCTCGCCCTGGATATTCTCCAGGAGGTCGGGCCGGCCGGAGAATTTCTGACACACCAACACACCTATGACCACTTTAAAAATTGGTTTCGGCCCACGGTTATCGACCGGTCCGATTATGAAATATGGGAACAAAATGGCAGCAAAAATTATAACGACCGGCTTGAACCCATGGTAGACAAGATACTTGAGACCCATCGCCCCGATCCATTGGATGAAAATATTGTTCAGGAGATAAAGAAAATTGTAAGCCTGGCGGATCAAAAGGAGGTTTGATGATGAGCACCCGAACGAACCAGACAGTTAATCAGACGGCAAGATTCGCCGTTTTCTCGCAAGATCAGAAACAGAGAATTTTTGAAGGAATGATCGAGACCCTTCGCAACACCGGTGTGCAACTTCATCACGCCCAAGCGCGTGAATTGCTTAAAACGCACGGTGCGCTAGTCGATGGTGAACGCGTCAGGATTCCGCAGAATCTTATCCGTGATGCCCTGGCAACAGTCCCGCCGGTAACCATCGTGCAAAGCTGGGATGGCACTCGAAAAACCCGTATCGAAAAAAATCAGGTTCTGTTTGGACCCGGGCCGACACCGCCTCACTTTACCGATCCGTATACCCTGGAGCGGCGAAAGTATCTCAGAAAAGATGCCGCCCTGGTGGCGCGCACCTGCCAGGCGCTGCCGAACATCGGTTTTGTGCAATCGCTGGGAACCATCAGCGATGTGACGGTATCTCTGGCCGATGTCTATGAATTTGCAGAAATGATACAGAACACAACCAAGCCCATCTTGAGCTGGTCATATACACGCGACACCTGCCGGGATATCCACCAGATAGCCATCGCCATGGCCGGTGGTGAGGAGGCTTTCAAGCGCTGCCCCAATTATGTCTTTTACGGGGAGCCGATCTCGCCGCTGGTCAGCGATTTTCATGCTATGGACAAATGCATGTACAATGCGGAGCACGGCATACCCCAGGTCTATACTCCCTGCTGCATCGGTGGCGCTACCGTCCCGGCCACCCATGCCGGTCAGCTGGTCTGTGCCTTTTCAGAATCCATGCTGGGGGTGGTCGTATCCCAGCTGATCAACCCCGGCACATGCGTCATCATGGGTGGTGTCCAATCCATCATGGATATGCAGCATTCGGTTTACGCCTACGGGTCGCCGGAATTGAGCCTGATGAGCGCCGGTCTCACAGAAATGGCACAGTATGCGGGTCTGCCCATGTTTTCCACAGCCGGTTGCACCGATACCAAGACCCTGGATCCCCAGGGCGCCATCGAGGCGGCCACCTCGGTTCACTCGGCCATGCTCAGCGGCGCAAATTTCATCCACGATGTCGGCTACTTTGAATCCGGCATGACCGGATCCGTGCTCCAGCTGGTCATGGCCGACGAACAGATCGGTATGAGTCACGTGGTCGCCAGGGGAGTTGAGGTCAATCCGGAAACCCTGGCTGTGGAGGAAATTTGCGCAACAGGTCCGGGCGGCAATTTCAATGGCTCAGCGCATACACGAAAATACGAAGCCTTACACTGGCAGCCCTCTCTCATGGATCGCCAGTCTTATGAAGATTGGCAAAAACAGGGCAAAAAAACGATGAGAGACCGGATCATTGCAAAAACCCAGGACATCATCGAAAATTTCGAAGGCCCTTTGTCAAAGGTGCCGGAAGCAGCAAAAAAGAAAATAGCCGAGATTCTGGAGGCTGCCGAAAAGCGCGAAGCCAAAAAAGTTAAGAAAGAATAGCTGCAGGACGCACAGGCACGCGGCCGGCTTCATATATTTGGGGAAACCCCCAGGCTTTCATTGAATTGAGGGTGTTTTCATCAATGCCTGCACCGCGATGAGTGCATTCCCTTGATCATCGTTGACCGCCCGGAGGCATCGTGCAAGTCGAACGTTCCCCAATCCCTCATTGAATTGGACGGTTCTGATTTCTTCTGGCTTCGATGACATCGGCTAAATCGGCAAGCCCCACTCGCTCGAGTGTTTCCCTGGAAGGGATGCCGTTGTGATCCCAGCCGCGCGCCGCGTAATAGGCATCCAGCAGCATATCCAGCTCTTTTCTGCTGAGGAAGTGGCCTTCGTTGGGCCCGCTGCTTACCGGTTCCTCATAGAAGCGCGGCGGCGGATAATCCAATTGGCGCCCGAAGCCCTCGATTTCCCTTACGGAAAATGCCCGGGTAAGGTGCCAGATGCGTTCTGAAATTCTGAGCAGTTCGTCCCAGTTCTTTTTTCTGCCGGTGATCAAATAATACAGCTCGGCATAATTTTCCGCTTCAAAACCAAGCTCCATCAACTGCAACCGGCAGACACCCAGCGCATCAAACAGGGGTCGCGTGTGCTGGGATTGAATCACATAACCGGCGGATTTAGCGCTAACCCTGGCCTTGGGCCGCCTTTCTCCGCTTCCGCCGGCCGCGATCAGATCATGCACACTGGCACCTGACCCTGCCATGTCCTGGCCCAAAACCCAGGCGCGGTTGTGGTGAGCACCGACATCCGCGGTCATGTAGGCCAGCATCATCGAAGGTGCGTTGCGGCATTCATATCCGCTCCACTCCAAGCCCTTGACGTGAATCGCAAACTTATCAGAGCCCTGTCCCAGTTTGCGTGAAGCCAATTTAACACCCTCGGCCAGCAAATCTCCGATACCTTCCCTTTTGCTGATCTTTTCCAGCAGAAAAACAACAGTCTCCAGATCGCCAAATCTGATGTCGCGTCCGATGTTTTCACGGGTTATCATGCCTTTTTCGAAGCATTCGACGGCCCACGAAATCACCGCCCCGGCCGAGATGGTATCGATACCCAATTGATCACAGATGTAATTGGCATAGGCCACATCTTCGATGGACTGCAACTCACAGTTTCCGCCAAAGAGCGCGATGGTTTCATATTCGGGACCTTCCACATAGGCTGAGCCCAAGGTGGTTTTGGTGTGTCCGTATTTGCCGCACGGGGTGGGACAGCAAAAACAACCTTTATCGGTGCGCTTGAGCCTTTCAAGGACGGCTTTACCGTTAATTTGCCGGTAGTGCTCGGCCCATGAGGTTTGAAAATTACGCGTGGGAAACGCGCCGACCTCATTGGCCCAATTGGTCAGCCCGGCTGTGCCTTCCGGGGTCCATCCCTTAAACCCCGGTTTTGCAAAGACTTTCTGGTAAGCGTCTTTACCCTTGGCATATGCACCTTCGATATCAAAGACCGAGAGGCCCCCGGTTCCCTTGACGGCAATCGCCTTAATTTTTTTGGTCCCGAGCACGACACCGATGCCGGTTCTGCCGGCCTGCCGGCCGAAGTCGTGTGAAATACAGGCAAACCGAACCATATTTTCACCGGCCGGTCCAATGGTAATTATCTGAAAATCATCACCCAGGTCTTCTTTAAGCATCTGCTCGGACGCAATGGCGCCTTTGCCCCAGTATTTATTTGCCGGCCGCGTCTCAACCGTTTCATCTTCTATGCATAAATAACTGGGTTGCTTGGCCTTGCCGCCTATTATCAGCGCATCGTATCCAGCATATTTCAAGCTGGGCCCGAAATGTCCGCCCATGTTGCTGTCGGCATATCCGCCGGTCGCCGGAGACTTTGTGCCAAAATGCGTTTTGCCGCTGGCGGGCAGGAAGTGGCCCGTCAGGGGCCCGGTGGCAGCGATAAACAGGTTATCCTCTCCAAACGGATCGGTATCCGGCAGTATCTCATCAAAAAGCAGCCTTGCCACAAATCCCCTGCCGCCCAGATAACTATCAGCCAGCGCTTCGGGTAGAAGCTCGCTCTTGATCTCACCGCTGCTCAAATTTATTCTCAGAATTTTTCCTGCATAACCATGCAACATGTCAGCCCGCCTTTTTCTTCTTATCGTCCACGAGTATGATCGCCTCCCGCGGGCATGCCCTGACGCATTCTGCGCACAGAACACATTTGATCGGTATCTCAGAGTGTTTATGTTCAATCAAAACACCGTAAGGGCATTCCTCCACGCAAACCATACAACCGGTGCATTCATCGGCATCGACGATAAAAATTCCCCGCCTTGAATGAATGGCATCCGCCGGACAAACCTCAGCGCATGCTCCGCACTGGTCACATAAATGAATCCGGTAGTCCCCGGGCGCCGGGAACCGGCCTTCAATCCTCAACGCCGCCTTGGAGGGATTTACTTCCCTGAAATTTTCTATGGCACAAACCAGTCGACAGGCCCCGCATCCGGAGCAATTTTCATGAATGGCCTCAAGCCGCATAAATCTCAAATTCCTGTTTTTTCGGTTGCAATGATATCCGTCAAGCCCAATGCTTGGCCATTTGCTCCATTTCCTCGAGGATATCCGCCGGCAATGGTTCGCTTTCGGCATCCATCACCTTGAGGGTCTGTTCACGCAGCCGCTCCCTGAACTGCTTGGCTCCCTGCTTCAGCCAATCATTATAATTTTTGCGATCAAAGAGCTGTGAATACCATACGTCGCGGAAATGTCGCAGGGTGTGCTCGGCTTCGAGAAAGTGGCCGCCGGGTCCGATCCGATCTATCAGATCGACCGCCAGGGTCTCATCATTGACGGGAATACCCCGCATGTACTGGTTGACCATGTCTAGGATTTCATTGATCAGAACCAGGTAAATCGGCGAAACGACCGCAGCGTGATCGAGCAACCCGAAATCATGAACCATATTGGCGCCGCTGAGCGCCGAGCTCAGACAGGAAAAAGTTGCTTCAACCGCGGCCTGGGGGTCATCCGGGAATTTGGCGTCGGAGCAGCCGGCGGTGCCGAAGAAGGGCAGGTTGTAATGCTGGGCGATCTGGGCTAAAGCGGCAGTCATCAGGTTCATCTCGGGCGCACCGTATGAAAAGATGGCCGTGGACATATCCATGATGGTTGTCAGGGCGCCGTAGATCACCGGCGCACCGGGTTCGGCAAATTGAGCCAGCACCAGACCACTGAGCGATTCCGCGCTGGCCTGCACCAGGGTGCCGGCAAAAGTTGCCGGTGATGTTCCGCCGGCCTGCAGCCCGGGATAAAATATTTGCGGAATGCCCTTTTGAGCGCAAAACAGGATCTTTTCTACCGTATCATCGTAGTATGTTAACGGTGAAACCGGGGAAGACAGGTGAGCGATGGTCGGGGCCTGCCGAAAGCCCTCCGGACTGCCGGCAATCAATACGGCCATGTCATATATGGCGCGCAAACTGTCAATGTTGTTGCAGCAGACAACAAATGGTTTTTCGCAATAAGTCAGCGTTTGTTTGGCAATTATGCGGTCGGCAATATCGACCGACACATCGGCGGCAAGGCCCAGGGTCATTCCCCAGGAGTAATTCGGCAGAGCATTGGTGATCATGGCCGTTACACGGCAATCCTCGCTGGTAAACGGCCGACGGACATCGGTGCGGGGGTCGAGGTATTCCATGCAGTCCAGACCGGCCCCGTACCAGCTTCTGCGACCCTCCAGAAGCACTGCGGGCTCCCCGTTTCGCATTCCCAAAATGAAATGTGATGGCGCTTTGTTCAGGGATTCTTCCACAATATGGGAAGAAATGCGTACACGATTGCCGTCCACATTTGCACCGGCACCACCCAGGATTTCCCGGGCCCCGGGATGGGTTATCTGAACACCGGTGCGTTCCAGCACCACCAATGTGGCCAAATGAATCTGCTCGATCTGATCCCGGCTGAGAACTTTCAGACTCGGCCGGGTCGGCAACTCGGAATAGATTGTTGTCATCTTCTGCACTTTTCGCTTTTTTTTGGGTATCAGGTTCGCGTTGCGGGATGGAAATTCTGAAATTTCGGCTTCTGGAATCCCGAGCCCTGTGGGCGGGTTCGAAGCCCGACGCTCAAATGCCGCCGGCCTGAACCCTTTGTATCCCCAGCACTTCCCTGCAAAACCGAATACTTCGTTCGACCGCCTCACGCTCATGGCGACGGGCTTCGGCGGGATCGTCGGAGAGGACATCCATGTCCAGCTCAATGTTGATCCGATTCATCGCTGATTGATCCCGTATGATTTCATACGCGCGCTGCATATCAAGATCGCCTTCGCCCACGGCTGTGCCCGTGAGCCTGAATCCATCGTGGGTTATTTCGATACGGTTGTCCCGGAAATGATTTGTAAATGAACGGGGTGCCAGATTTTCAACGGCAACGATGGGATCTTCGGTCACATGCAGCCCATTCACTGTATCCACACAGGCGCCGACAAAAGGATGATCGACCTCATCGAGCACCCACAAGACCTCTGTTGAGAAAGCGTCCGTGTGGTTCTCCACCGCTAACTTCACCCCGGCGGCTTCAGCCCTCGGTGCTGCAGCCTTCAATAATCCGGTAAAAATTTTCAGCTGATCCATGATTTCGGGATGAAAACGGCTGGCACCGATGGGCCGCGGACGTTTCAAGTCCATACTGACCTTGGCAATGTCGCATCCCAGAACTTGCGCAATGCCAATCGCCTCTTCAAGGCTGTTGGTCAGCCGGGAATCATAGGGTTCGTCCATCTAGAAGTTATACTCCAGGTATAGTCCGCGTTGCGCGGCAGCCGCGCGAATTTTTTTCAAACAATCCGCATCCGTGCTTTCGCAATCAGCAGCTGTAATGTGGAGTCCGTTCAGGCCCTGGCTGACGGCAAAGTCCATCAACCCAAAGATATCCATCGACCGCGGCCAGGCATGCTCGAATCCACCCCAATCCTGCCCCATACCGTGCAGGTGAAAACTGTAAGTATGCAATCCCAGCAACATTTATCGGGTCACCCGTTAGTTTCCTTCACCTCTTACCTACGGGCACTTCAGTTGTCAAGACGATTTCCCGGCGACTTTGTGATACAGGGGGGCATTGCATAAATCAAAAAACCCCGGTTTCATCGGTGCCGGGAGCAATCATTTGAAGCCCTGAGCCCTCTTTCTCAGCTAATTTGGAGAAAAAACCTGAGAATTAGCCCAGTAACGACACCGGTATATCCACTACTTTGGCCCTTAGATATTCCCCTAAAGTTTTCGCCTGGGGGTCCAGGCGCAAAGAGGCCGATACGCCGTCTCCCAACATGCCCTTGATGTAAAAGTTGAGCGCCAGGAGATTTGGCAATTCGTAGCGTTCGATGTCATATTCAGCCAGATCCGTAAGCAGTTTCTTCAATCTTTCGGTGGTCAGAAACGCTTTTAGGAAAGCGTAGGAATCAGCCGTCTTGGCCCAGACGCCGAGGTTGGCGTTGCCGCCCTTGTCCCCGGAGCGGGTGGCATACAGACGACCCAGCGGAGCAGCGACCGTTGGCCCTGTCGGCACGGGTGGGATATCGGCGGCAGACGTTTCGGGCCTGGGCATGTTTTTGCAGACCTCAACCGGATCAATACTGAATGCTTTGCCATTGATGACGACTTTCTGCCTGGCCCTGGCCATGGAGACCCGTGTCGGCCAGTGCTGAATAACCGGACGGCCCTTGCCGGGTGGCGAAGTTCCGGTAAAACCCGGGATATTGGCCAGGGCCAGCTCGATGATCTTGGATGAAAACACAGCCACTTTCTTTGGATCCGGGTCGAAAACCGACAGGCGCAAATACGCAAATGCTTCCTCATTGGTTGGTGGATTTTCTTTTTCCGATCGAATCAGTTGGGCTTCGGCCACCTGGTATTGATCTTTTCCGCCAAGGCTGCGAAAAAGAGCATCTTTCAAAACCCCGGCCTTTTTTTCGATATCCAGTCCCGTCACCAGAATCGTGAAGGAATTACTATGGCCGCCCAGGTTGTTGATGCACACCTTGGTGGTTTCCGGAGGCGGCTCGCCGCACACCCCCTTGATCTCGACCCGGTCCGGACCCTGCTGGGATATGTTGATGGTGTCGAATCGGGCCCCGACATCCGGGGTAAGATATCTGGGTTCCCTGATTTCATAGAGCAGCTGGGCAGTAACCGTGCCAACCGACACCAATCCGCCGGTTCCCGGATGTTTGGTGATCACACATGACCCATCCGCATGCATTTCGACCAGGGGAAACCCGACATTGTGAAATGACGGAACTTCTTCGAAAAAAGAATAATTACCACCGGTTGCCTGAGTGCTGCACTCAATAATATGACCGGCAACAGCTGCCCCGGCCAATCTGTCCCAATCGTTTTGCTTCCATCCGAAATGCCATGCAGAAGGTCCCACGACGAGGGCAGCATCGGCGATTCGCCCCCCGACAACAATATCTGCGCCCTCCTCCAGAGCCTTGACGATCCCCCATCCTCCAAAATAGGCATTGGCCGTAATCGGTTGGGCATTGGCTTCTCTCAGTGTCATGCCGCTGTCAAGATGGGCAAAGGTTTCACCCTGCTCCTGCAGTGCTTCCAGGCGCGGCATCAGGTTGTCGCCTTCGATATAGGCAATTTTAGGGCGCAATCCCAATTTTTGCGCCGTCTTTTCCAGCGCATCTGCCAGGGCCCCGGGATTCAACCCGCCGGCGTTGGAGACCACACGGATTTTTTTGTCCAGACATGGACCCATGACATCTTCCATCTGTTTCAAAAAAGAGTGGGCGTATCCTTTGTTGGGATTCTTTAGGGTCTGCTTGAAAAGAATCGCCATCGTCAATTCCGCCAGGTAATCTCCTACCAGAAAATCAATCGGGCCGCCTGCGACCATCTCGCTGGCGGCAGTGAGACGATCTCCAAAAAAACCGCTGCAGTTGGCTATGATGAGTTTGCTGCTTTCTTGGGCTTTCGGAAGACTCATGCGCAATCTCTCCTTTGCTGAATATTCAGTGTCAACTTATATAGCCCATTATGATTATGTTTGAAACCATAATTATTTGGCTCGTTTGCCAGCGCAGGAAAACTCCCGCGAGGGTATTCCAATTGCCCTGGGGTTCAAAAATATTATTGTAAATCTGGCTAGAAATGTTATGAAGTGGTTTCAAAACCACTTCTGATCCGCCTCAAGCCGATTGCGGGCCTCCTCAAAATGCTCATCCACGTCAGTCGGACTGGGCTTTTCCGTCGGCCTGCGCCTTGACCTTCGGCGCGCTCTGAGGCTTGTCCGCCTGTGGCGTGGTTTTGAAACCGCTTCATGTAAATTTCACATTAATCCGGATCGGGATAAATTTCATTGCCCCGGAGAAATTGCCCATGAACGAAAGAAAGTACCCTTCAGACGAGGATGTCACCATTGTGCCTACCGGCTGCTGCCATGACTGCGGCGGCCGCTGTGTATTAAAAGCCCATGTCAAGGCTGGCAGGATTATCCGGTTCGAAACCGATGACGGTCAGCAGCCCCAGATCCGGGCCTGCCTGCGCGGCCGCGCCTATCGTCAGCGGGTGTATCATCCGGATCGGCTCAAACATCCGCTGCGGCGTGTGGGCGCAAGGGGAGAAGGCAAATTTGAAAGGGTCTCCTGGGACGAGGCCCTGGATGAAGTCGCTTATCAGCTCAAACGGATCAAGGAGACTTACGGCAACTCCGCCATTTTTCTGGCCGGGGGCTCGGGCAACCAGGGAATGCTCCATGGCCCTATTCCGGTTGGTGCCATGCTGCAGGCCTTTGGTGGTTTTACCCGTATCTGGGGAGTTGCTTCCTATGAAGGGGCTCTTTTTGCTTCCATGGCAACTTACGGGACTATCCGCACCGGCAATTCAAGGGAAGACCTGCTAGATTCCCGGCTGGTCATCATGTGGGGATGGAACCCGGCCAACACCATCTGGGACCCGGAGACCAGCTTTACTTTAGCGCGGGTCAAAGAGCAGGGCACCCGGATGGTGGCTGTAGACCCCCGCTTTACCGACACGGCGGCCACATTGGCCCACCAGTGGATACCCATCCGGCCTGGAACCGACACGGCCATGCTGGTTGCCATGGCTTATGTTATCATCAGTGAAGACTTGCATGATCAGGCCTTTGTCGATCGTTATACGACCGGCTTCGACAGCTACAAGGATTATGTCTTGGGCCATGAGGATAATGTGCCCAAAACGCCGCAGTGGGCCGAATCGATTACCACGGTGCCGGCTGAAACCATTGCGGCGCTGGCCAGGCAGTACGCCACGAACAAACCGGCGGCTTTGATCGCCGGCTGGGGACCGGCGCGCGCTGCTATGGGCGAGCAGTATTCTCGTGCAGCCAATGTACTCTGCGCGATCACGGGCAACATCGGCGTCAATGGCGGGTATGCCTCTGGATTTATGCGGGCCTATTCCAGCCGGGAAACTTCTTCCGGCAGCCACGGATCGAGAAACCCTGTAGAGAAAGGGGCCCCGCCGCGTCCATACAGTCTCTATAAACTGCGGGGCGGAACCAATCCGAACTCAGCCCGCATTCACAGCGCCAAGGTTTTTGACGCTATGCTCAGAGGCAGATCCGGCGGGTATCCGGCCGATCTGAAGATGGCTTATGTCGTGGCTGCCAACTTCATCAATCAGCATCCCAACACCAATCTCGGCATAAAAGCCTTCAAGAACCTGGAGTTTGTCGTCGTCCATGAGCAGTTCATGACCCCGACTGCCAAATTGGGCGATATTGTACTGCCCGTAAACACCTTTATGGAACGCAGTGACATCGCTCCGCCGTGGCTGGGATCGCCCTATTACATCTATTTAAACAAGGCAATTGATTCGCTGTATGAGACCAAATCGGATCTGGAGATTGTCAAGCTGCTGTCCAAAAAACTCGGTCTGCCTTCTGGGATGGCTGATCTGGCAGAGGATGATATCCTCAGAATGATCGCTTCCGGAAGAGGCGATATCGATGATTTTGAAACCTTGAAAAAAGACGGAGTGCTGAAAATAAAGCTCGAGGAACCCATTGTTTCCTTTAAGCAGCAGATCGAAGATCCAATAAACCATCCCTTCCCTACCCTGTCGGGCAAGATTGAAATCGCCTGTGACCATCTGGCGGAAATGGGGCACCCGCAAGCACCCCCGGTACCGAAATACCTGACGCATGAAACCGGCTATGATTCCCCGCTGGCGGACAAGTATCCGCTGCAATTGCTGACCAGCCACTACAAGACCCGGGCGCATTCCACCTGGCACAATGTTCCCTGGTTGCGCGAAATAGAACCTCACGGGGTCTGGATCAACCCCAGAGACGCCGAGGACAGGGGTATCGGAAACGGTGAACTGGTGGATGTATTTAACGATCAGGGCCGTATTCGCATACCGGCCAGAGTCACGGAGCGTATCATGCCCGGTGTGGTCAACGTCAGCCAGGGTGCCTGGTACGATCCCGACGAAAACGGCGTGGACCGCGGCGGTTGTGCAAATGTGTTAACCAGGGATGCCCATTCCGTGGGGGGGGCCCACCACATGAACAGCGCGCTGGTCCAGGTCGAGCCGGCGCCCCGGGACTAGGCGAGGAAAGTGCATGACACAGATGGGAATTTATTTTGACCAGACCCGATGCACCGGCTGCTACACCTGCGCGGTGGCATGCAAGGATTGGCACGACATCGAAGCCGGTTCGATCAACAGAATGCGCATCACGCCTTTCGAAAGGGGCGTATTCCCGGACCTTTTTGCAGCCTATCTGGCCGTTGCCTGCTGTCACTGCCAATACCCGCCCTGTGCGACTGCCTGCCCGGCTGAGGCTATTGCCAAACGGCAGGCCGACGGAATCGTCACCGTCGATCAGAAAAAATGCATCGGGAACAAAGAATGTCACGCCGCCTGTCTCAAAGCCTGTCCCTGGGATGCTCCCCAGTTCGGCCCGCACGAGGGGGCCAAGATGGAAAAGTGCGATTTATGCCGCGATCGGTTCGATAACGGCCGGCAAGCCATTTGTGTGGAGGCTTGCCCCATGTACGCCCTCGATGTCGCCCCGTTGACGGAACTCAAACAAAAATATGGAGATCGGGTCAGCGCCGCCGGCTTTCGTTACCATGAAAAATACAGGCCGTCGGTGGTGTTCAAAACCAAAAGTCCTGCAGGGCAATGATGGCGAAATGTTTTTCGGCCGCATCCGCCGCGGGCGGATTCCGGTGCCGGCGACAGCGTTTCTGCAATCTGAAGCCCGAATACGCTCAATAGAAAGGAGGATAGGATGACAGAAAAAGGCATTGCAACGTTAGCAGATGTTCTGGAGTATGAAAAGGTTCCTTTCAAACAACGGCTGAAGGCCCTCAACACCTATGACCTGATCAATAACGGCGCTTCCCTGGATCCCGATGCTCCGGCGCTGTCGTTTATTCTCTCGGGCGAATACTACAAAGAGCCCATGCAGGCAAATTACCGCGAACTGGTGGCCAACATCAACAAAGCGGCAAACCTATTCCACGACCTGGGCGTCGGCCCGAGGGACGTTGTATCTTTTCTGTTACCCAGCATCCCCCAGGCTCACTATATATTCTGGGGAACAGAGGCTGTCGGCATCATCAACCCCATCAACCCCTTACTGGAACCGGCGACATTGCGCGATATCCTGCAGGCCGCCGGAACCAAGGTCCTCGTATCCCTGGGGGAGCTTCCCGGGGCCGATATCTGGCAAAAAGTCATGCAAATACGCGGGGACTTGCCGGGGGTGGAAACGATAGTGCGGGTCATGGGGCCCGGAGACGAGAAAGAGGGAATTGTCGGCTTTGATGAAGTGATCAACAATTACAGCGGCGAAAAACTGGAAACAACCCGGCAAATCGATCCGGATGATATCGCATCCATCCTTCATACCGGCGGGACGACCGGCACGCCCAAACTCGCTCCGCGAAGTCATATGAACGAAGTATCGATGGCCTTCATGTGTGGTACGCATAACGTCATTCACCAGGGCGATACCATCGTGGGCGGCCTGCCCCTATTCCACAATTACGGGTTAATGGGAACCGGTTTGTTTCCTTTTTCCATCGGCGCGCATGTGGTTATGCTGTCCCCAACGGGTTACCGCGACCCTACGGTCATTGAAAACTTCTGGAAAATCGCCGAACACTATAAAGCCGTTTCCTTTCCGGTGGTTCCAACGGTTTTATCCATGTTGTTGGAGGCTCCCAAGGAAGATGCGAACATCTCCTCGCTGCGGTTTGCCATTTGTGGAGCAGCCCCCCTTTCGGTAGGGCTGGCAAAACGCTTTGAGGAATATGCCGGAATCAAGATCGTCGAGGGATACGGGCTGACAGAGGGAACTACCGGCTCTTCGATCAATCCGGTCAATGGCGTTATCAAGGTAGGCTCGGTGGGATTGCGCTGGCCGTATCAGGGAATGAAGATATTTATCACCGACGCTGAGGGCAAGTTCGTTCGTGAAGCAGAAACCGACGAGATCGGGTCGGTCTGCATCCAGGGACCGAACGTCTTCAGGGGATATCTCGAGGACCGCCACAACGAGGGGATCTGGCCAAAACCGGACTGGCTGAACACCGGAGATATGGGCCGGCAGGATTCCGACGGATACTTCTGGATCACGGGACGCAAGAAGGAGCTTATTATCCGTGGCGGCCATAACATCGACCCGGCCATTATCGAAGAGCCTATGTACCAGATCCCGGGGGTGCAGGTCGCGGCTGCCGTCGGCAGCCCGGATCCGCGCGTCGGCGAAATCCCGGTGGCCTTTGTTCAGCTTCAGGAAGGCACAACGTTGACGGCGGACAAAATTCTCGAGCACCTTCAGCAAAATGTCGGCGAGCGGGCGGCAGTCCCCAAGGAAGTCGTCATTCTGGATGAAATGCCTTTAACTCCGGTAGGAAAGATTTTTAAACCGGCCTTGAAATGGGAAACCATCAAACGCGTATACCGACGAGAACTCGAGGCCTTGCACGACGTGACCGAAAGCGTTTCGGTAGCGGTCGGTGAAGATAAAATCCACGGTTCCATGGCTACCATCAGGATAAAGGCGGCGTCCGGGATTTCCGAAGATGACATCAGGAAAAAAGCCGATCAACTGCTGGGGGCCTACACCATCCGGTACCAATTGGAAATAGAGGGTTAATGAAAATATTGTGCCATCTCTGAATATGAGGTTTATTTCTTTGCAGCGATGGCTTTTTTTGGCTGCTGAAAGAAAGACCGGCCTATGCCTCGACCACCTTTTTTTTCTGAAAAGATAGCCGCAATTGTCAAACGTGGCCGGCCGTTTTTAAAAATGCACGGGCTGCGCAACGATTTCGTTGTTGTCGACGGGCGCAAGAATGCGTACCAGCCATCTGCTGAAGAAATCGTCCGGATTTGCGATCGGCGCGAAGGCGTGGGAGGCGATGAACTGATCATCGTGGATCCACCGCCATCCGGAGCGCAAGACGACGGCGCACATGTTTTTTTGAGGATCTTCAACCCGGACGGCCGCGAGGTGGAGGCCTGCGGTAACGCCACACGCTGCGTGGGATGGCTGCTCTTGCAGGAAAGCGGCATAGATGAGGTCGTGATCGATACCCTCGGCGGGCGGCTCCGATGCCGCCGGGCAGGCGAAAAACAGGTGGCCGTTGAGATGGGAAAAATGCGGACCGAATGGCAGGAGATCCCCCTTGCGCATAAAATGGAAACGCTTCATCTGGGAATCGGCGCCGGCCCGTTCCAGGATCCGGTCGGTATGAATGTCGGCAATCCGCATGCTGTGTTCTTCGTGGACAATCTGGATCATGTCGATCTGGCTACCTATGGCCCCCAATTGCAGAAACATGCGCTGTTTCCGGAAGAAGCCAATATCGGCGCGGCCCAGCTTATCGATGCAAAAACCCTCAAACTGTCGGTCTGGGAGCGACCCGGAGTGCTCACGACCGCATGCGGCACCGGTGCCTGTGCCGCCGTTGGAGCGGCCCATCGCCGTGGACTTGCGAACACAAGTCGCATGACGGTGATCATGCCGGCCGGATCGGTGGAAATTGAACTCAAGGCAGACGGTTCCGTGATTATGACCGGAGCTGTCGAAACCTGCTTTATGGGGTATCTTCCGGTTCAGCACTGAGCATTGGCTTAAAGAAAAGTGCAAATACGAAATACCTAAACACCAAACAGCCAAATATCCAACACCTTATGCAAAAGATAACAAAATGAATCCCAGAGAACGCATGGATGCTGCCATTCATCTGAAACCGGTTGACCGGATGCCCAATGCGCCCTTCTACGAGGCCCCGATTTGCCGCTATTTCGGCACTTGTTTCCGGTCTGCACTTCTGGAAGGGCGGGCCATGGCAGATGCCCACCTGACGGCGCTGGATGAATTCAAATTTGACTGGATTATGGTTGGGATGGGACTTATCGGGGGAATCATTCCGGAGGCTCTGGGATGCAGGGTAAGCTATACTGAAGATGTCTTTCCCGTTATCGAACAGACCGTTATCCGGTCCGCGGACGATGTCCATAAGGTCGCCCGGGCGGAAGTCCAAAACGCGCGCATGGAGCAATTCTTGGAAGGAATCGCAATCTTGAAGGGAACGCTCAATGATGAGGTGCCGATTGCCTGCGAGTATATCTCACCCTTTACCATTGCCGCTCGGCTCAGAGGTACCAACGAAATCATGGCGGACCTTTATGAATCCCCGGAATTGGTCCATGATCTGCAGGATGCCCTGGTGCCCCTGGATATTGAGGTTGGCCGGCTTTTGGTCGAGGCCGGTGTGGAGTATGTTTTCTACGGTGCCGACATGGAGTGCCCACTGCTAATTTCTCCTGATCATTACAGGCAGTTTGCTCACAAACCCACCGCCAAAGTCGTTAAGGCGCTGGCAGAATTGGGGGCCCGCGTGCTGCCGCACATGTGCGGCGAGATCGTTAAAACAGGCATTGTGGACATGCTGCTTGAGATGGATATCGCCGGCATCATGCCCGGCAACATCACTCAGGAAACGGTCCTTGATCTGCAGGAGTTAAAAACCCGATGTGGCGAACAGATCTGTATTTTCGGCAATTTGAACCCCAATGGCAGCCTGTTGACCGGAACGCCCGCGGAAGTCGCACAGGAAACACGATCGCATCTGAAAAAAACGAATTCCATGACCGGCTACATTTTTTCAACTGCCGGCACCACTTCTCCGAACACCCCCAGGGCCAATTTTGAAGCCATGAACCGTGAGGTGCTCGGCTTTCACCGACACTGATGGGCACCAAACACCCAAACACGAAACACTAAATTTCTAAACACAAAAAACCCAAATACCAATAACGGCATCCTGTCGCAAGATGCGCAAATGGAGAGTTCGCTGATGAACAGAGCTATCATGAACCTCAACAGGGCTTCACTGGATACCATCCATGCCTATTCTCTGGAAGTGCTGCGCGACACCGGCATCCGCTTTTCAAGTCAAAAGGCACTGGCCCTTTTCAAAAAACACGGATTTCGGGTCGATGGATCCATGGTGCACTTTGAGGAAAAAAATATTCAGCACGCACTGCAGTCCGTGCCGCCGGCCTTTACCATCGAAGCCCGGAATCCATCCCGCAGCATTCGTATCGGAGAATCCAATTATGTAATGGCTCCCGGGTACGGCCCGCCGTTTGTTATCGAACCGTCCGGTGAAAAACGGTATGCCACCCTGGCGGATGTAAAGAAGTTTTGCAAACTGGTTCAGACTTCCAAATATATAGATTTTAACTCCTCCATGGTGGTTCAACCCAATGACGTGCCCGCAAAAACGGCTCACCTGGAGATCCTGCTGGCGACGCTGATGTTGACGGACAAACCGGTGATGGGCAGCTCTGTTTCTGAAGCGGCCGCCTGCGACTCCATGCGGCTGGCTGAAATGATATGGGGTCGGGTGGACAAACCGGTAATGATATCCTTGATTGATTCGCTCTCACCCCTGCAGTATGCCGCAGAAAGCGTCGAGGCCTTAATGGTTTTTGCGGCAGCCGGTCAGCCGGTGATCATTCATTCTGCCTGCACCCTGGGGTCAACCGGGCCGATCACCATGGCGGGCTCGCTGGTCATCTCCAATGCCACCAACCTGGCGGGAATCTGCCTGGCCCAGCTTATTCATCCGGGAGCACCCGTTGTCTATGGCTTAGGCGGCAGCCCCATGGATATGCGCACGGGCGGCTATGTCAATGCATCACCGGAAGATTGCAAGCATATCGCCATCAGCGCTGCCATGGGGCAATATTATCATATGCCCTGCCGGGGCATGGGAGCGCTGACCGAGTCGTTTTGTCTGGATTATCAGGCCGGCATGGAATCGGCGATCATGTTGACCGTTGCAGCGTTGAGCGGTGTCCATGTGGGTCTTCATAACTGCGGGACTTTCGGGTCGATGCTGGCCATGAGTTTTGAAAAATTCATAGCCGACGAAGACCTTTGCGGGGCTATAAAAAAACTGATACAGCCTGTCGAATTGACCGATGATGCTTTTGCATTAGATCTGATCAAGGAAATGGGCACCTCCGGAAACTATCTGCTGCAGACCCACACCGCCCGCCGCTGCCGGGATGAGTTCTTCATTCCGGATTTGGGCATCCGCACCCTGCACGACCATTGGCTGGAGATGGAACCGCGCGATATTGCGGCCAGAGCCGAAAATCTTTTTCAAAAGCGACTGGCGGAGTATGTAAGACCGGATATGGGGCCGGATCTTGAAAAACGCCTCAAAAAGTATGTTCGGGATCAAACAGGCTAGCTGAATGGATCGCAAGCAACAGGATATTCCCGGGAGGCGATCCGATGGCAAAATGACATTTTCCTCAAAACAGGCATCAATGGCTCATCAGCGTTTTGCCCCTTTTCCCCAGGCCTTCCTTAAAGCGCGAGGGCCGCAACGGGTTTTCCCCGGCAGCCAGTTTGCCGGTTACCAGATCCCGGATCCGTTTGCCGGCCTGGGGTGAAAGCATGACACCGGCCCAGTACCCGCAGTTTACATAAAAACCGGGGACTTCAGGGACCGGCCCGATCAGCGGCCGATCATCGGGTGTGTATACAT
>Ga0209536_100004826_pt1 | contig 21207 bp, 17 predicted proteins | sample DeeMarSeWOR28_12_FD_187461 | JGI IMG/M metagenome (GOLD analysis project Ga0209536, IMG submission 187461) | Marine sediment microbial communities from White Oak River estuary, North Carolina - WOR-2-8_12 (SPAdes) (version 2) | ecosystem: Environmental > Aquatic > Marine > Intertidal zone >... | reverse complement strand
CGCAGGTGGGCGACCGATGGGGAATGGGCACGGCTTACCGTAATTTGGGTTTGTTAGCCCTGGCCCAGGAGGACATCGCCGAAGCCCAGGCCCTCCTCCGCGAGAGCCTGGACCTCTTCACCGGGTTCGTTATGGGCTGGGATATCGTCCAGTCGCTGGTGTATTTGGGCGAGGCCACAGCGGCGGCAGGCGACTCGTCCGAAGCAAAGCGAATCTATCTGGACGCCCTCCATCTGGCGGTGGAAGGGCAGGCCAAGTCTCTGGCGCTTGATGCCTTGGTGGGGCTGGCCGAACTGCAAGCCCAGGCTGGCGAGGCCGAACAGGCTTTAGAGCTCTTGGTCTGTGTCTTGAGCCACTCGGCCAGCACTCAAGAAGTAAAAGACCGCGCCGGGCAACTGCGCGCGCAACTGGAGTCCCAACTAACCCCGCAGTATCTTGAAACCGTTCAGGCTCGGGCCCGGGCCAAGCCGCTGGATGCGCTGATAGCAGAACTCCTAGATGCCTCTCCCAAGTAACCCTTACGAAGCGTCACAGTCTTCGTAACGGCCTTAAGGAACATCAACACATCGATCACGCGCCTCATTTCGGCCGGCGAATTGCTGGGGCTCGCCAGCAAACCCTGAGCCGTCGTACCGCAGGCCGGATTCGACCCCCTTCTTCAAGTGGTATTAGTTCCCCCTTCGACAAGGATAGACCCAGTATACAAAGATTGTTGTCGCTCATGAGACTTAAGTCACATACAAGCAACGGAATTTCTGATATATTGGAATTATTCGTCTGGGTGCGACGCTTCCCGGCTTGCCAAATGGGCCGTGGTGGATTGCAGCTTACCAAGCAGAATTCAGGCTACAGGCAGGAGGAATATGGGTTCAGACTTCTTACCCCATATTGATGTTGCTAAGTGTATCGGCTGCGAGCTTTGCGTGAAACTTTGCCCCAATAACACTTTGGCTATGGTGCAAGACATCCCCTTAGTTTCCGCACCAGAGGCCTGCACGTACACCGGCGCCTGCCAGGAAATCTGTCCCACCGAGGCCATCAGCTTGATTTATGAAATCGTTTTTCTAGGGGAGAACAAGAAGATGGGAAGGAGGCGACTATGAAACAAAGAAGTGGACAATCGACACACAGAAGACTATCGACTACGTCAAGAGCACAAGGACTTTAAGGCCATCTATCCAAGAGGAGGAAAGATCATGAAGCGAAAAATGCTAATAATTGGCGTGCTGGCCCTGGTCGTCCTGGCTGGCTGCACCTTGGCACGCAGGCCAGCCCAAGAGCCTACGCCAGGGGTTGAGGGGGAGGTGGCCGCGCCAGCGGTGAGTGGCCTCAGCCCGCAGGCAGCGGCCATCGCCCAAGAACGCGGCCTGAGCCCCGACGACATCAGCGCTGCTCTGAAGACCTACATGCCCACCGGCGTCCACGATGACTACGTCATATTCTCTTCGGGCGGTCATGCTGGCCAGGTGCTGGTGATCGGAGTGCCCAGCATGCGCCTGCTAAAGGTGATTGGCGTCTTCACCCCGGAACCCTGGCAGGGCTGGGGCTACGGCGTGGGTGAAAACATCCTGGACGAGGGCAATGTCAATGGAAATGAGATCCGTTGGGCGGATACCCACCACCCGGCTCTCAGCGAAACCGAAGGCGATTATGATGGCCAATACCTGTTTATCAATGACAAGGCCAACGCCCGGGTGGCGGTGATTGACCTGCGAGACTTTGAAACCAAGCAGATCCTGAAGAACCCGACGGCCATCAACGACCACGGCGGCACAATGGTCACACCTAACACCGAATACGTCATCGAAGGTGGTCAATATGCGGCCCCCCTGGGCTGGGAATATGCCTCAATCGATGATTATAACCAGGAATATCGGGGCATGGTCACTTTTTGGAAATTTGACCGCGAGTCTGGACGGCTGGATGAAAGCAAGTCCTTCGCCATCGAGCTGCCCCCATACTGGCAAGACCTGTGCGATGCAGGCAAGCTGGCGAGCGAGGGTTGGGTCTTCTGCAACTCCTTCAACGCCGAGCGAGCCACCGGCGGCATTGAAAAAGGCAACCCGCCCTTTGAAGCCGGTGCCTCCCAGGGAGACACCGACTATATGCACATCGTTGATCTGAATAAAGCCGAGGAAACCTTCAACGCTGGCAAGACTATAGACGTCAATGGCTTTTCGGTCATCAGCTTACAGACGGCTATAGACGAGGGCATCCTTTTCCTTACACCTGAGCCCAAGAGCCCGCACGGGGTGGATATTACCCCCGACGGCAAATTCTTGGTCGTCTCCGGCAAGCTGGATCCCCACGTCACCGTATACAGCTTTGACAAAATCCAGAGCACCATCGATGCCCAGAAGTGGGACACCGATGATTACGGCGTGCCGGTCCTGGCCTTGGATGACGTCAAGGAGGTCCAGGTAGAGCTAGGCCTGGGTCCGCTGCACACCCAGTTTGACGACCAGGGATATGCCTACACCAGCCTCTTCCTGGATAGCGCCGTGGCCCGTTGGACGCTGGGTGGCGATTTTGGCGATCTACACCCTGAGGAGTCTTGGCAACTGGTCAGCAAGATTAATGTACACTATAACATCGGGCACCTGCTGGCAGCCGAGGGGGATACCGTCAGCCCGGACGGCAAGTACTTGGTGGCGATGAACAAGTGGGCCATCGACCGCTTCGCCAACGTCGGGCCGCTGCTGCCACAGAACTTCCAGTTAATTGACATCGACAACACGGGCGACGATATGCAACTCTTGTACGACATGCCCATCGGGCTAGGCGAGCCCCACTACGCGCAGATGATAAAATACGACAAACTCAGCCCCTGGGAGGTGTACCCCGAAATTGGCTGGGACCCGCAGACTCAGTCGATGTCTGAAAACGCCGTACAGCCTGGTGAGGAGAAAATAGTTCGCGACGGCAACCAGGTGGAAGTCTTTATGACGGCTGTACGCTCCCACTTCACCCCCGAGCACGTGGAGATCCAGGAAGGCGATCACGTCATCTGGCACATCACCAACATCGAGCGGGCGTACGACGCCACCCACGGGTTCTCCATCCCTGCCTATAACATCAACGTCAGCATCGAGGCCGGCGAGGCAGTAACCGTCGAATTTGATGCCGATCAGCCTGGTGTTTTCTCTTACTACTGCACCGAGTTCTGCTCCGCCCTCCACCTGGAGATGGCCGGTTACCTGCTGGTAGAACCCAGCGGCGCAAGCGCTGAGGTTACTCAGTAAATATGTCTCTTGGGGAGTGTGGATGTTACCTCGATATCCACGCTCCCCACCAACTGATTATGGTTTGCACACAAGACATGTACAGCATAGGTTACAGATATGAGGCAACAGAATGATGGCAGATAGATTAGGACGCATCCTTGGCCCCCGCGCTCCCACTGAAGAGGTGGCTGCCCGCCGCATGCGCTACATCTTACCCACCCTCTTCTTGGCCGCCGCAGCGGTTTTGATCATCATTTCCATCTTCCTACCCTACTGGAGTCTGGTACTGCACGCCCCCCAGTATCCGCAGGGATTGGTGGTATACGCCTACTTGAATCACCTTGAGGGCGATGTCAGGGAAATCGATGGCCTGAACCACTACATCGGTATGCGTCCCCTGGGCGAGGCCGCCCAATTTGAAAGATCTATCTCCGTCTTTGCCATCGGTGCCCTGATTATGTTGGTTCTGGCCGCGGTTTTCGTTCACTCACCCTGGTCGGCATTATTGACCCTGCCAGCCATCCTGCTCCCGGTTGTCTTCCTGGGTGATCTCTATTTCTGGCTCAACAACTTCGGGCAGAACCTGGATCCCAATGCCGCGCTCTCAAGTGCTATCAAGCCCTTTACCCCAACCATCTTGGGCGAGGGTATCATCGGTCAGTTCCGAACTGTGGCCTTTGCAGATTTTGGGTTGTTGATGGCCTCCGCCGCCTCTGTCCTGATACTGGTCGGCCTCTTCTTTCAGCGACGGGCTTATAAACCGTTGGTAAATGCGGAGCAAGTGAACGGCAGTCAGTAGCTGGTAGACACGAGAATTCTAGTCGAGCGCGCCACCTTACAGGGGATGTTACTGGAGATACCGCGGCGAAATGAGATAGTTATGAAATGGTCACCCACTGGTTTGTTTATCATTCTATGTATGCTAGGCCTGGCCTCTGGGGGCTCTGTCTCTGCCCAGGGGGCCGGCTTCGATCTGCAAGCGGCCATCGACGCTGCACAACCTGGCTCAGCCATTCAGGTACCACCCGGCCTCTATCAAGGCAATTTCCTGATAGAAAAGCCAATTACTCTGGAGGGAGTTGATTGGCCAATTCTAGATGGAGATAACCAGGGCCACGTCATCGAGATCAACGAAGCGCCTGGTGTCGTCATTCGCGGGCTGGTCATCCGCAACAGTGGACATCGACTGGATAAAGAGCACGCTGGTATCGCCGTCGACAAATCGCCGCGCCTGGTGGTAGAGAACAACCGCCTGGAAAACACGCTCTTCGGCATCTACGTAAAAGACTCCGAAGAGACCCGCATTGCCTACAACGTCATCGGCGCCAAGGACTTGCCGGTGCCGGCCCGTGGTGACGGCATCCGGGTCTGGTACAGCCAGAACAGCGAGGTAGTCGGGAACCAGGTGGATAGTGGGCGCGACGTGGTGCTGTGGTACAATAACGGCGCGGTGATCCGCGACAATGTTATCACCAATGGGCGCTATGGTCTGCACTTCATGTATTGCGATGATAACCTGGTAGAGAACAACTGGATTGAAGGCAACTCGGTGGGCGCGTTTCTGATGTACAGTCGTCGCCTGTGGTTACGCCAGAACGTCTTCGCCAACAATCGTGGCCCGAGTGGCTATGGGATTGGGCTGAAAGACATGGATGGCGTAGAAGCGACTGATAATCTTTTTAGTGGCAACCGAGTTGGCATGTATTTCGATAACTCCCCCTGGTCTGTTGACGTCAGCCAACACTTCACCCACAACGCCTTTGTCCACAATGACATCGGCCTGTTGTTTAACCCCTCGGTGAAACGTAATTCATTCAGCCAAAACAGTTTCGTCGATAACCTGGAGCAAGTGGGTCTGACCGGCAGCGGTACCTTTGAGGGTAATAGCTTTACCGTGGACGGTCAGGGGAATTTCTGGAGCGACTACGCTGGCTACGACGCGAATGGCGATGGCCTGGGTGACTTGCCGTATGTGTCCAAGAGTCTGTTTGAGAATATAATGGACAGAAACCCTGAGTTGCGTCTTTTCCAACTCAGCCCGGCCCAGGGGGCTGTGGATTTGGCCGCTCGCGCCTTTCCAATTTTTCAGCCTCAGCCTAAATTTACAGACGATGTCCCTCTTATATCGCCCGTCATCCCGGCCATCACGCTCCCCTCGTCTGGCCCGACCTGGCCCGCGTGGGTCGCCACGCTGATCCTGCTGAGTATTGGCGGGCTGACCATCGCCGCCGGCAGGTTTACAACTTCTGAGCCCGGAATTACATCATTCGTCACTCTGCACGCGTCACGTATCCTGCCTCACGCTTCACCAAACACGCAGCATGCCTCAGGAGGAATAGGACAGGGGCCTATGATCAAAGTGAGTAATCTCACCAAGAAGTTCGGAGACTTCATCGCCGTGGACAACGTATCCTTTGAGATCGCCCCTGGCGAGGCGGTCGCCCTGTGGGGTCCCAACGGCGCGGGTAAAACTACAATTATTCGCAGCCTATTGGGTTTGCACGCTGCCCAGGGCGAGTTGCTGGTAAATGGCTGGGATATAAAAAGGGAGGGCAAAAAAGTCAGGTCCGTGGTAGGGTATGTGCCCCAGGAACTGGCCTTTTACGCCGATCTTTCGACGCGCGATACGCTGCGTTTCTATGCCAAGCTGAAACGGGCCGCCGCCCCGCGGGTAGAGGAGGTATTGGCCGAGGTCGGGCTTTCCGACCACGGCGACAAGCCGGTCGCCACGCTCTCAGGCGGAATGAAACAGCGACTGGCCCTGGCTATTGCCCTGTTAGCCGACCCTCCATTGCTGATGTTGGACGAGCCGACCAGCAACTTGGATGCGACAGCCCGTGACGACTTCATAAAGCTGCTGCTCCGGCAAAGGGCCAGCGGCAAGACCCTGCTTTTGACCTCCCATCGTTTGGAAGAGATCGAGATATTAGCCACGCGGGTCTTCGTATTGGAGGACGGGCGAATCAAAATAGTCTGCGAGAGCCCGACCCAATTGGCCGATCGATTGGGAATGCAAATCGGTCTCAAATTGACGGTTCCTGATGAGATGCGCGGGGATGCTTTGAGTCTTCTGCAAGCACGAGGTTATGAGGCCACCAGCAACGGCACAGGCTTGCACGTGACCGTCTCACCGTCGGCCAAGACGGCCCCGATCAAGACGCTGCTGGGGGCAGATATCGAGGTAAACGATTTTGAAGTGGACAATGGATTTGAAGAGTGAAAGGACAAGGGTATGCGTATTCTGGCGATAATATCGGGTGAGTATGGACAGCGACACGTGGATAACGTGCGTGACCATAGTCCCCCAGACTGGACGCTTGAGGTCTGGCAGGCGCCAGCCATCCTGCCGCCCATCGTCGATTATCCAGAGGATTACGTGCCCGAGGATCTACCCCCCGCCGACTTGGTCCTCTCCTTTGCCGAGAACAAAGGGGTTGCCGAACTGCTTCCCGATGTGGCGCGGGTGACCGGCGCCAGCTCCGTGTTGGCTGCCATCGATAACGAAGCCTGGCTGCCGCGGGGGCTGGCGCGCCAGTTGCGGGGCTGGCTCGAGGACATAGACGTGGCGTGTGTGACGCCCAAGCCTCTGTGTTCGCTGACCGAGACGGATTATCGCATCGGCCGGGGTCGCCACCAGCGAATTGAGTACAAGGACCCGCTGATCGCCGAGTTTGCACGCTATTTTGGCAGGCCAGAGCTACGCATCAGCGTTGACCCTGAGACGCGGCAGATCACAGCCGTCGAGGTCCAACGGGATGCGGTGTGTGGATGCGCTCGCTACGTGGCGGAAAGGCTCGTAGGGATATCGGCGGATGACGCTGAGCAGGAGGCAGGGATGTTACATCATCACTTCCCTTGCCTGGCCAGCATGGGCATCGACACCGACTATGGCGATACCTTGATGCATATCTCGGGCAACGTGTTGAAGGACAACGTCGGTGCGCAAGTCAAGGAGTTCAAGCATATTCAGTACATCGCGCCTGCGGCCCGGAGTGAGTAGTGCTCCGTCACAGTGGTTTCGATAAGCTGCATTCAGCCCTCATGGGCACGATCCTTTTCACACCATAATCCGTGTGATGGGGTACTAGGAGGATTGACGTGGAACCCGGTATTGTCGTCACCCTGCTCAAGAAGGAGATCAGCGACTCGCTGAGCAATCGCTGGTTCGTGCTGTATGCCACCGTCTTTGCTGGGTTGGCCCTGCTCCTCTCCTGGCTTTCGCTCAGCGGCGGCGGAATAGGTTACAGTGGCTTTGCCAGCTTTGGACGGACTGCGGCCAGCTTGGTCAATTTGGTGCTGCTAATTGTGCCGCTGATGGCCCTGACGATTGGTGCTGGCAGTCTGGCGGGGGAACGCGAGCGAGGGACCCTACACTATCTTCTCTCCCAGCCGGTCAATCGGGCCGAAGTGCTGCTCGGCAAGTATCTGGGGCTGGCGGCCTCCCTGCTGGGGGCACTGGCGTTGGGCTTTGGACTGTCGGGCCTGGTGATCGCCTGGCGCGGTGGAGGTGGCGATGCGGGTGCATTTGTTCTGTTGGCGATCTTCGCCTTTTCGCTGGCGTTGGGGATGTTGAGCCTGGGATTTCTCATCAGCACCCTGGCTCGCAAGCTAACCGTGGCCACCAGTGTGGCTCTCTTCCTCTGGCTGACTTTGGTGTTTATTGGTGACCTGGGCCTGATGGGTACCGCCTTGGCTTTCAAACTACCCATTAGCACTCTCTTTCATCTGGCATTGATCAACCCGCTACAAGTTTTCAAAATGACCTCGCTTATGAGCATCAACGCCACCTTGGATGTGTTGGGGCCGGCTGGCATCTATGCCATGCAGACCTATCGAAATGGGCTTACCTGGCTTTTCCTGGGTGCCCTTTTGGTCTGGATCGTCCTGCCCTTGCTCGTTTCCTATGTTATGTTCTCTAGAAGGGGTGACATATGAGACGCGTTCTTCCCGCGGGTGCGTTGTGGCTGACAGTTGTCTTGCTGCTGACCGTCGCTGCCTGTGGGGGAGCGACCGGCGCAGAGCCCACGCCACCGACCCTCCAGTACGGCGAAGACATCTGCGACTTCTGCGGAATGATCGTCAGCGAGGAACGTCACGCAGCGGCCTATGTTACTAGTGATGGGCACGAGCATGTCTTTGACGATATCGGTGATATGGTCCAATTTCACCTGAACCAGGGTGAGGACGTTGTTGCCGTCTTTGTACATGATTTCGAAGACGAGGTCTGGATCCGGGCTGAAACAGCTCATTATGTTCGCAGTGATCAAGTGAATACGCCTATGTTCTCCGGGCTGGCCGCATTTGCCTCCTCTGAACAAGCCGAAGCGCTGGCAACTGAACTCCAGGTACAGATGCTGGATTTCGATGAAGTATTGGGCCATTACCGGGAAATGGCGTCAACGAGTATTGAAGACGGAGGGGAGCATCATTCCGACGATCATTAAGAGTCTGGTCACCAAAGGAATTTCAATGACCAACAAAGGAGAATTTTCCAAATGAATAGAGCGTTTTTCCCAATCACGGTCCTGGTATTGATTTCGATCTTTGGCCTCACCGCCTGCGGCGGCAGTCCCGCCCCAACACCAACCCCGACTACCCGCGGCGATGCTGCTGCCGGACAGGAATTATTCGCCGCTACCTGCGCTGCCTGTCACGGCCCGGGCGGCGAAGGGGTCCCGAACCTGGGCAAGGACATGACCGCCAGCGAGTTCATCGCCGACAAAACCGACGACGAATTGGTGGAGTTCATCAAGACTGGTCGCCCCCCGGACGATCCGCTCAACACGACCGGTGTGGCTATGCTGCCCAAAGGCGGCAATCCGGCCCTAAGCGACGAAGATCTATACGACATCGTGGCCTTCATACGCACTCTGCAACAGTAACCAGGGAGATGGCCAGGACGGATGTTGGTGAAAAGATAAGCATTTTCCCTCCGGGGCGATAACGGATGAATGAGAAACTGCATCGCGCTCGTTTTCCGTTGATGGCCCTGGCGATACTGGCTTTGCTGGCAGCAATATGGGGTGGACTGTTGCGTCTGGGTTGGCTGTGGCCCGCCCTGTTGACCAGTCTGCCTATGGCTCACGGTCCGCTGATGGTTTCCGGCTTCCTGGGTACTCTCATTGGGCTGGAGCGAGCGGTGGCTCTTTCGACTTCGATCAAGACCGGCCTCAAGCGCAGCTGGATGTACGTTGGCCCACTGTTCAGTGGCGTTGGGGCTCTGCTGTTGATCTTGGGCGTTGGCGGCCGGATCGGTCCCCTACTGATTACCCTGGGCAGCTTGGTATTGCTAGCTATCTTCGGTATCATCGTGCGCCGGCATTTTGCGCTCTACACGGTGACTATGGGACTGGGAGCGTTGGCCTGGCTGATAGGCAACGCGTTGTGGCTTTTCGGCTGGCCGGTCCATCGGGTCGTCCTCTGGTGGGCTGGCTTCCTGGTGCTGACCATCGCCGGGGAACGACTGGAGCTGGCACGCATTCTCCGTCCTTCAAAGGCCAGTCGGGTTGCCTTTCTGGTCGTCACTGGCCTGTTTCTAGCTGGCCTGGTACTGAACACTGTCGAAGGGCTTGTCGTTGCGAACGTGGGCTTTGACCTGGGGACGCGCCTGGCCGGGCTGGGAATGATTGGGCTGGCCTTGTGGCTGCTGCGCCACGACGTCGCCCGCCATACGGTGCGCAAGACAGGACTCACCCGTTTCATAGCGGTTTGCCTGCTTGTTGGCTACGTCTGGCTGGCGGCTGGTGGGCTGATGAGCCTGGCCTTCGGCGGCGTTCCCGCCGGGCCGCGCTACGATGCATGGCTGCACGCTATCTTCCTGGGCTTCGTCCTGAGTATGATCTTCGGCCACGCCCCCATTGTGTTCCCGGCTGTGCTGGGCGTGCCCCTGGCCTATGATCCGACCTTCTACTTCCCGCTGATTCTGCTTCAACTCTCGCTGGTCCTGCGGATCGGGGGGGACCTGAGCGGCTGGTGGACGGGGCGCCAATTGGGTGGTCTGCTCAACGCGGTGGCGATACTGCTGTTCCTGGTAAATACGGTCCGGGTAGTGCGTGGTGCGGCGAGCAGTAATGCTGAAAGCAGGCACCAAGCTATGACGTGACGGAGGGTCCCTTCATCTTTTGCACCCTTGATCGCAATATCTGACGCAAGCGTTGTTTTTTTTCTGTTAACGAGGAGTTCCCAGATGACCGCAAACTATACGTATATCGCCAATCTATCTGAGTTGGTAACCGACGACATCCCAGCCGACAGCATTCTGAGTCGCACTTTCTACTCCGACGACCAACTGAAGGTAATCCTCTTTGGCTTTGCCGCCGGGCAGGAACTTTCGGAGCACACGGCTTCTCAGCCGGCTATTCTTCACTTCTTGGCAGGGGAGGCTGACCTTAAGTTGGGGGATGATGCAATGCAGGCCCAGGCGGGCACGTGGGTGCACATGCCGGCCCAGCTGTCGCATAGCATCGTCGCCAAAACCCAGGTGACGATGCTGTTGCTGCTGACCAAGGCCGATCAATAATAGTAGCGCGGGTTGGCCCGTCCTGCCCCGGGACTGGCCGTTGGGGCAAAAGTGGCGGAGCAGGGCAACCCGCGCTACTCACAGCAGGGACTATTCTCCTTCGACTTGGGTCTGGCTCTTCGGCCCACCCTTGTCGCTCATCGTCTGCTTGAGGGCATCCTCGAACTTATTGAGTGTTTCGTCGATGATGGCCTCACTGTGGTCGTAGCACAGGAACCAAGGCTCGCGCGCGTCGGCTTCGACCCACACGCCCAGCCCCATGAGATTCATGATAAGCGTGTCATAGAAATCGGCGTCGTGGTACTTCAGATCGCGCAGCTCCTTGATGGGCTTATCGGCGACAATGAAACCCTGCATGGCGGGCAGGCCAGTCATGATGTGCGGCACGCCCGCATCGCTGAGGATCTCGTCCAGCCCACTCTTGAGCCGCTGACCACGGCGGGCGATTGTCTCCAGGATGGGTTGGGTTTCCAGCAATTCGAGCACGGCGTCGGCGGCTGCCATGCCCACTGTGTTGGCTGTGTAGGTGCCGCCGTGCGACACTTGCCCGGGAACCAGCGTGCTCATCACTTCACGCTTGCCGCCAAAGGCCGCCACCGGGAAACCGTTGCCTAGCCCTTTGGCGTAGGTGGCGATGTCGGGTAGCACCCCGTATACCTCCTGCGCTCCGCCCTTGGCCACCCGGAAGCCAGTCTTGACCTCGTCCATAATCAGCACGATGCCATGTTTGTCGCATAACTTCCTCAAGTGTTCCAGGAAGCCTGGTTCCGGCTCGATGCCGGCCACATTGCCCAGCACCGGCTCGACCATGATCGCCGCCAGTTCCCACCAGTGCTCATTGACCGTCTTCTCCACCATCTCGAAGTCGTTGAAAGGTAGGGTGATGACATAGTCTCGGATACCTCTAGGAATGCCGGAACTCATCTGCTGTGGGATTGGATTGCGGCGCGAGCCAGCGGCCCCCAGGTTGGTGCTGGCCGTGGAGAAGAGCGCATAGTCATACATGCCGTGGTACTGGCCCTCGAACTTGATGAACTTTTCTCGGTTGGTGTGGGCCCGCGCCAATCGCAGGGCGTGCATAGTCGCCTCGGTGCCTGAGTTGGCGAAGCGTAGCATGTCAACGCCGGGCACCATGCGCACGATGCGCTCGGCGACCTGCACTTCCAGCTCCGTGGTGGCCGCGAACAGCGTGCCGTGTTTCATCGCCTCGGCCACGCGTTCGACCACCGCCGGATAGGAATGCCCCAGGATGATCGGCCCCCAACCCAGACGGTAGTCGATGTACCGCTGGTCATCGGCGTCCCAGATGTAGGGTCCCTCGGCTTTGCTTACCACCGGGGTCTCTTCCGGCCCCCAGTAGCGGAAGTTGGAATTGACGCCGCCGGGGATGACTGCGGCGGCTCGTTCGTAGATGGCTTGAGCTTTGTCGCGTTTCATTGTGTAGTCACTCCTTGCTATTGATTGGGAAGTTGGAAGATGGGAAGCTTGGCATAGTGGACGGTGCGGTTACGCGTGAACCAAGAGCCTATCCAATGCCCTATCCTTCCAATCTCCTGTGCTGATTACTGCTGACTGAAGTCGGTTCAGTTCGGTCCCACCTCCTTGATCACGTCCCCTGCCCACGCTATTCGGCTGATATTCAAACCAGCAGCATCACAACGGACGTGGCGATAGATTTCCGATTTCTTGGGCAGCTGTATCAAGAATGGACTTGACTTCCACCTGGGCCGCTTCCTCCAGTGGCTCTGGCTCGTGGCTGGCCAAGATCCGATGCAGCTCCGCCCGTGCTTGCTGCCGGATACCCGGCAGCGAGCTTCCGTCCAGCATCTGCCGCGGATGGCTCAAGGCCGGAATCCAAATCTCGCGTATGTGCTGGCGGGTGTGTTTTGCGCTCAGGAAGTGCCCCTGCGGCCCGACCTCGGCGATCACGTCCAGCGCCATCCCCTCGGGGCCGGTATCGATCCCTTCGGCTAAGATGCGGTTGGTATGGTATATCTCGTCGTCAAAGATGATTTGCTCCGGCACCAAGAGGGTCGAGGCGCGCAGCAAGCCCATTCCGACGACGATCTCCGCGCCAGACAGAGGCACCATCAGCGCGTTGTAAACGCTATCCCGGCCGTGCTGCCAGGTGGCAGGCCTGTCCTCGTGCACGCCAAATGCCCCGCCCAGGATGGGCACCCCCCAGTCGTGGGCGATCTGCACGCCGGCGACATGGCACAGATACTTCTCCGCTATGGCGTTGATATAGTTCGCCGAACGGGGGTCCATGACCGAGGCGACGATAGAATAGAAGGTCGGCGCGCCCGGGGCGACCAGCTGCATCAGTACCATAGCACTGATGACCTCAGCGCTGGCTACTGCCAGCGCGCCACTGACCGCCGCCGGCGCAGTCGAGCCCATGTTTGGCATTGACATAAAGCCTACCGGGATACCCGCCTCGGCAAAGACCATCGCCCCCTCGATACCCTCCTTGTCCTGCGCTAGTGGGGCGATGGTGCAGACCATGGCTGAAAGGGGCGGCCGAGTGCGCATCCTGTGGCTGTCTCCGGCGATTACCTCTGCCATGCGCACTGCGTAACCCGCCGGATTCTTCCCCATCACCGTCTCGGTCTGTACGTGCTTGACCGTGTTGTTGAAGCTGGCGTCGAGCTCGTGCAGTGGGGCCAGGACGCCATAATCCTGCGCGCTGACCATGGGCCAATAAAAGGCGATCGAGGCAAGATAGTCGGACACGAGCGCCATCTTGGCCACGTCGTCCTTGCGGGATGCGCGCCGCTCACCTGTCTCAAAATCGACAGTCAGCGTCCCACAGCCGTCGGTGGAGAAGTAGCTGGCTGTGCCATCGAGAACCAGATCAGTGCCCTCGGCCCGACCCGACAGCACGTATGTGCGTGGCGCATAGCCCATCGTCTCAATCACCAAGCCGGTCGGCATGCGCACGATCTGCCTATCCAGGTCGACGTTGGCTCCGTGCTCGGCAAAGACTCTCAGAGCGTGCTCGGAGGGGAACTTAACACCGACCTGCTCCAGGATGTGTAGGGTAGCTGCCTTTATCTCGGCGAGCTGTTTGGGGCTCAGCACTTCCAGTTTGAACATGGGTCGGATTGGTTCGATATTCATTGATGTCCCAGTCAGTTACCCCTCTTCCTCTGTTTTGCAAGGGCTAATAAGGATAGGAACTCAAACGTCAGGTTGGCGGCCAATATAGCTGTGATGTCACCGCAGTCATACGGAGGGCTTACCTCAACCAAGTCAAAGCCCACCAGGTTGAGTCCCTTTAGTCCCCGCACTAACTGTAGCATCTGATAGCTAGTGAACCCCCCCACCTCTGGAGTGCCAGTGCCAGGCGCATAGGCAGGGTCAACCGAGTCAATGTCGAGCGAGACATACACAGGGCGATCCCCTACGCAGTCGCGAATCGTTTTAACTACTGTTGGTATGCCCATCTCAAACGCCTTGTCGATCGTCAAAATCTGGGCTCCCAGTTGGCGTGCATCATCCAGATCAGATGGGGCGCTCACTGATCCGCGAATCCCAACCTGAAGGTAAGCCTCCCTATCGATGAGCTCCTCTTCTAAGGCGCGCCTGAATGGGGTCCCATGGCTGTATGGGTGCTCACCAAATTCACTCCTCCACGTGTCAGGGTGCGAGTCGAAGTGGATGACTGCCAATGGTCCAAATCTGGCAGCGTGGGCACGCAGCAGGGGCAGAGCGATAGAATGATCACCTCCTAGCGAAACGACAGTGACACCCTGTTGCAGTATTGCGCTCACTTCGGTGGTAACGGCCTGCATCGTGGCTGCGATGTCCACCGGGATGACTTCTACATCACCGTAGTCCACGAGTTTGAGCGCGTCCGCGGGTGCGACACCGAGCACTGCATTGAATCCCCACAGTATCAGAGACGCTTCTCGGATCTTGCGTGGCCCAAACCGCGTGCCACTCCGGTAGCTCGTTCCACTATCAAAGGGTACGCCGACGATCACCACGTCAATCCCCTCGAGTTCTCGACTTGCTGGCTGCCGCATGAAGGTCGGGATGCCACAGAACGGTTCCAGATGAGCGCCGTAAGCTGGGTTGGGATTCTTCATATCCACGACTTACCTCTTGTTGGTGATTCGTGAGGGATGATCAGCTGATTACTTGGTAGGTCTCCACCCGCTCGTGAATCTCGATGCCTCGCTTGTGCAGCTCGGAGAAGAAGATAACGGGATCGATGGCCGTCTCTGGCGGCACCACACCTCGCGCCGCCACGTCACCCCGAGCCATCATCTGCGCGCCCACACTCAACGGAATGGCGATGTTTTTGTAATAGGCTGCCGACCCGCCCCACTCCTCCTGCGGTGGGTGACGATTCCAAAGGGTGACCGTGACATCCCGTCCGTCACGCTTCCCGAACACTTCGACCACCAGGCCATACGCCCATAGTGGGGTCTGCTTGCTCTCCGGCACTTGGAGCAGAAGTTCGTACATCATCTCAAATGGCGTGGTCTCGATGCCCTTGAGGGTGATGGGTTCCTCGCCGTAGAGGCCTGACTCCAGCATTGCCTTTGTCAGCCGTATAGCGTGGGGTGGGAAACAGCCGTGCACCGAAACGGCCTTGGCCCCCAGGCTTTTGGGCATAGTTCGGGTTTCCGGGTGGGGGATGTAATAGACTTCCTGCTCGCCTATGGGACCTGGGAAGTCCATCATTTTGGCCCCCGCGAAAGGTCCGACCTGGTGAAACTCGCCGTCTTTGTAGTACACTCTCGTCTCGGTCCTAGGATGGAACTCCCACAGGAGGGTGATGAGCAAACCGGGTGCCGGCGCGGGACAGCGGAAGGCGGCGAAGTTGATCTGGATTTCGTCGACCTCCTCCAACTGATCGGCGGCGCGGCGCGCCATAGCATTGGTGATGCCGGGCGTAGCGCCGACACCGGGGATGAAGACGATGCCCTTCTCCTTGGCGGCCGCGTCGTAATCCCACTGGGTCTCCTCGGTTGAGACGTCCAGGCCGCTCACCCCAGCCTCGACGCATGCCTTGGTGACGACCAGGTCGTATTTCCAAGGCAGGCCATTGAGGATTACGTCGAAGCCCTTGAAGGTCGCGATCAGGCCGTCATAGTCGTTGGCGTCCACTTTGAGCACACTCAGACGAGGATCGGCAATCTCGGCGGCCAATCTCTCTGCGGCGGCGACGTTGTAATCGCCGATGACGATCTGGTCGAAGTCAGAGAACTCCGCCAGATCACGAGTGGCATGCTGGCAGACGGCGCCAGCACCACCTAGAGATAAGATTTTCATAGTCTACTCCTCTACATAGGGATTCAAACCAGGCATTATGCCTCCAAGGCTCGTTTCTGGATGTGATCCAACTCGCGCTCGACGTCCTCGGCCAGCGGCAGTGGTTGGTGGGTTGCCAGTATCTGTTCCACAGTTTCGTAGGCTTGGTCCCTCAGGGTAGGTTTGCCGGCGGCCTCCCACGCCTCAAAGGTGTCGTGCACGCCGAACTTGCTGACGTACCACTCGCCGTCCCGGATACCGTCCACCGTGGAGTACTCGGCCAAGAAGTTACCACCCGGTCCGATGTGGTCTATGACATTCTCCAGCCACTTTGCATCGTCGGCGACGATGCCCCGGTGCGCCTGTCTGCACATCCTAAAGACTTCGACGTCGATGAGCAGTTGTTCCAAGCTGAGTATCATCGAGCCGCCCAGTAAACCAGGCCCGACCAGAATATCTGGCCACGACAGAATAGGCAGCAACCCGTTAAGCGCCCGCTCGTAGCCTGGCTGGATGCCGGAGACATGATGATCTGTCCCCATGCCGGAAGCCTCCACCGGCAGGCTGTAATAGCGGCCCATCTCGGTGACGGCTGCACCCAGCAACCCCGCTTCAATCGCACCGCCGCTGTATCTCCCGGAGCGCGGGTCTATAACTGCCAGCACAGGCGCGTATATGAACGGCGTTCCTGGTGCAGCTGCCTGGATCAGACACAACATAGCCAGCACCTCACAGTTGCCGACCACGGTTGTGGAGATCAGGCTGCCAGGGGCGGTGGCCCCCATGAGCGGCATGGGCATGACGGCAACCGGGATATCCCAGCCCAGCAACGCCAGGTAGGCATCGGTGTGTGGTCCTTCGATGACCAACGGCGATTGTGGACATAGCAGATGCGATAGCGGGTGCACCCGTCGTATCGTTTCCCTGTCGCCGAAAATTACCTGCAGCACTTCCAACAGCCAGGGGGCCTGCTCCAGGCTGCTGATTGAGTCCTGCACGTGTTTGGAGAAGTGGCTGAAAACGTCCCGCAGATAACCAACAAAGTCGGCCATCGTATCCCCGCGATCGCTGGCCTCGACCATGCTCCAATAGACGCCGACTTCATCCAGCCCATCAATCAGGCGTGTCGCATCCAACCAATCCTTCGACGTTGTAGGCCGGCGCTCTCCCGTCTCGCGATCAAGAGTGTACATACCCTCGCCGTCTGCAAGCAAGGTGCAATGCCCAGCGTTCACACGCAGGTCCCAGCCTGACCGGCGCGCTCCGAGGCTGAACTCCTTGGGTGCCCGTTGAAGTGCCCCCTCAACCAGGGCTCGCGGAAAGCGCACGATATGCGCGCTTTCGTCCACCTCCGCCCCGGCATCCTTGAGGATCTGACGGCCGTGGGCGGTATCCACCCGCACGCCGGTCCTGGATAGAACCCGAAGTGTGCGTTCGTGCACCTCAGCTCGTTCATTCTCTGAAAGAACCTGAAGCAACGTTTTCAAGATTGGCCCCTTTCTCTACTTCGTGACGGCGCACTAGCCCGGCAGTGGCAGCATTGCCGTAGCCTCTTTGATGGTGCCTGTTAGTTGTCTGAGTGCGTCTCGGTAGGCGGCCGCTACGTTTTCTCGCTTGTCGCGCAGTGCATGCACCTCGGCACCGAAGTCAGTGACACCCCGAGACAGTTTGTCTCGCAGCGTGTGCAGCTCCATCCACACGTCGGTGATCATGGCTGTGCGCCCATGACCCCAGAATAGGTCCTTCCGGCCCGGATTCCGACCGCCGAGGGTGTATCGATAGTAGACGGGGTAGCTGACATCCAGCGCACACTTGGCACCATGCAGGCCGTTCTTGCCAGCGCTGAGGGCGGCGATGGCCGCTTCCGCATCCCTCGCCGCCAGGCAATCGAGCGCTGCGTCGAGCGCGCGCAAATCTCGGTCGTAGAAGGTGTGCAACGGAGCGGCATCCTCCGGCGCCGAGCCATCCAGATAATTGATGCTCGAGATCAAATGCGCCGCCACCTGTCGGAGGCGGTCGTTCAGGGCGTCCTGTGCTGGGACCGCATTGCTCTCACCTATCACCTGGGCCAGGAAGGCATTCAAGCGGCCTGCCCCTGCCTCCAATGTTGCCAATGCTCGCTTCAGATCGTCCAGCTCGTCTTCTGAGGCTGCGTAGGGCGGAAGGTTCTCAATGGTCGCCCGCAGGCTGCGTACACGCTGGCTTATGTCGTATGGCAGGACCGGCTGCTGATCAAGGCGCACCAGCAACGCCCCGTAGAGTTGAAGCGTCTCGACCGCCCGCTCGTGGTGAACAACCTCGGAGGTATCAAACTGAGTGTGGTAGATCGTCTGCTTGGCCTCCTCCAGCGCAAACCTGGGTTGCAGCGGAGGAACGCCGAAGTAAGCATACGTGGTTGTCTCTGTCCACGCCGTCACCTGCTCCTTGACCCACACGCGCGCCTGAGGAAAGGTCTTGGCCTGATAGCTGCCAACCACCTGCTGGAGGAAGGGTACCAGCTCGGGCGGACCAATGAGCCCCAGTTGCTCCTGGGATAGAAAGGACAGTGTGTCGATGTTCAAGGCCGCACTCACCCGTCCCTGCCATTCCGGGTGAGCTTCCAGCATACGGTAGCAGCCGATCAGCCAGTCGAAGTGCGTGTCAGGTGCTCCAAACTCTTCGGCGTCGGTGGCGATAAAAAGCAGGGTGTGTTCGGGCTGATAATCGCGTTCCAGCAGCGCCTTGGCCATAGCCAGAGTTCCGGCCACCCCCACTGCGTTATCCCAATAGCCGTGGAACCAGGCGTCGTAATGGGCGCTAACGATCAAGTAGCGCTCTGGCATCCGGCCAGGTATCTGGCCCACAATGTTGTAGCCTGTCCCATCTGGGTCGGCCTCCACCTGGCTACGGAGCGTGGCCAGCAGCGGGCCTTCGGCGGCCAGTCGATCCGCTAGCCGGGCTCCATCCCGCTTAGCGACTTGCAGAATCGGGATGGTGGGCCTCGCCGCGCCGTCGTGAGCATTGAGCGCCTGTCCCGACTTGTGTTGGGCATAGCTGTGGAGATAATAGAAGACTACGGCACAGGCCCCATGCAGCTCGGCTTCGTGCGCCATCGCGTCCACCCAGGGCAACCGTTCAAGGTCAAAATGCAGGAAGGCGATTTTGTCTCGCACGTCGAGCCCCAGATAGTCGTGCCTGGTGCCATACCCGGCGTCAACCAGAGGCGTGGATAGCCCCTCAGGCGGCGTGCCGGGCGTCGGGGGGAAGGAGGAGGCTGGCAGTGGCTCCCAGCCACTCAGCTCCAGACTGGCTCCCCCAAAGCTCCAGGCGTAAACTGGGAAGGGTTCCTGGCGTACAGCCTGTAATCCCAACTTGCGCATCTCCGCCGCGATAAGATCGGCCGCACGGTGCCCAGCCTGGGTGCCGCTGGGGCGGAAGCCGAGCTTGTAAGTGCCGATGCTGCTCAAACGGCCGGCGAATTCAAAGAGATAAGCTGGGTCTATGGCATCCCAGAAATCGCTTTCTTGGGGCAAGGGGATGGACCAGGACTTGGGCCAATGCACAGTGGTTACTCCTCAATCGCAGAATCTGATCATTGGGCGCTGCGTCGTGCTGCGTATCGCTCTGGCGTGATTATGCCAGTTCCTGATCTGCTACCTGGAGGATGCGCTTCAGTTCAGCCTGTTGTGTTTCCTCCAGTGGCTGCGGGTGATGATGCTCCAGAATCCAGTCTGTCTTCTCTCGGGCCACCTCGATCGGGTCTTGGAAGCCGTCCTCCTCCTTGGACTGAGCCGTAAGGTCGGAGAACTGTCGCTTTCGCATATGATCGCGGGTGTGTCGCTGCCCCAAGAAATGGCCGCGGGGTCCCACCGCCTTGATCACATCCAACGCCAGCGCCTCGCGGCTGGTATCCAGGCCAGCGGCATCGATACGTACCCGGTGGTAAATGTCCGTATCGAGCACCAGCTCCTCAGGGTACAAGAGGGTACAGCTCTCAAGCAGACCCATGCCACTGCCGGTCTCGGCTCCGCACAACGCACATAACAACAGACATACTCCGGACTCGGCTGCCGACTGCCAACCAGGTGTCATACCATCTGTACCGAAGATACCAGCTAGCGTGGGCACTCCCCACATATGGGCTAATTCTACACCCACCGGGTAGAATAGCTCCGCCTCCCAGGTCGTCCCCAGGTAGGCCCCGGTTCGTGGGTGCATTACGCCAGGCATAAGCGAGTGATAGACCGGCGCACCGGGGTAGGCCATCTGGATCAGGACCATGGCAGCCACGATCTCGGCATCAGCAGCCACGACGGTCCCGGCGATGGTAGCCGGCGCGGTTGAGCCGGTGTTGGCCATGGACATGAAACCCACCGGCAGACCGGCCCCGGCAAAGACCAACGCCGCTTCCATGCCGCCCTCGTCCTGGGCCAAGGGGGCGATGGTGCAGACCAGCGACGAGAGAGGTGGGCGCTCGCGCATCGTGGCTTCATCACCCGCAATGACCTGGGCCATCTCGACCGCATAGCGAGCCATCTGCTCATCCATCACCGTCTCCGTCTGCACGTGTTTGATGGTGTTGTTGAAGGAAGCATCCACCTCATGCAAGGGTGCCGTGGCCGGGTGATCTTGGGCGCTGACAATCGGCCAGTAAAAGCCAAGCGAGGACAGGTAGTCCGATACTCGCGCCATCTTGGCTACGTCTTCCTTGACCGATGAGCGACGCTTCCGGGTCGCAAAGTCAATCGTCTCTATCCCACAGCCGTCGGTAGCACAGTACATAGCTGTCCCATCCAACCTCAGATCGTGGCCTTCCGAGCGTGCACCCATTGTGTAGAAGCGCGGCGCGTGGGACATGGCGTCCAGCACCACGTCGGGCGGCAGCTTGACAACCTGGCTTTCAGAGTCCACCTGTGCGCCGTGCTCGGCATAGATGTCAAACGCCTTGTCCGATGGGCAGTGGACGCCGGCCTCCTCCAGGATCTCCAAAGTGGCTGACTTAAGGTGCTCCAATTGTTCATCGCTCAGGATGCGTAGATGGTAGCCAGGGACAATGGGCTGTAGTTGAGGCGTTTCACTGGGCATGATTATCTTGTCTCCTTGATCAGAACGTTTGATGTTCGCAAGAAACGCGAAACCCTATAACCTCTGTTCAGGAACGCACCCTGATGCCCTTAGGGTCATACATCGGGCGCAGCGAGGCCCTGGCCGGATATCGCACAC
>Ga0209536_100004825_pt1 | contig 21207 bp, 18 predicted proteins | sample DeeMarSeWOR28_12_FD_187461 | JGI IMG/M metagenome (GOLD analysis project Ga0209536, IMG submission 187461) | Marine sediment microbial communities from White Oak River estuary, North Carolina - WOR-2-8_12 (SPAdes) (version 2) | ecosystem: Environmental > Aquatic > Marine > Intertidal zone >... | reverse complement strand
GTTTACGAGAATGAAAAAGGGCGGGTTGAAAAGTATACCTTCTGGGATCTGAAAAATTTATCCAATAAATTGGCCAACGGACTGATCGCCCATGGCGTCGCTAAGGGGGATCGCATCGGGATTCTTTTGCCCCAGTGCCCTGAAACTGCGATCGGTCACATTGCGACCTATAAAATCGGGGCGGTCGCCATCCCGTTGTTTACACTTTTTGGAACAGATGCCCTGGCGTATCGCCTGTCGAATAGTGAGGCCAGGGCGATTATCACCAATGCGGCCAACCTGACAAAGATGCAGGAAATCCGGGACAACCTGCCGCAACTTAAACTGGTCATTGTGACCGATGCTGAAAAACAGGAGCAGGTGTTGAATTTCTGGGATCTGATTGAGCGCGGTTCACCTGAATTTAAAGCGGTTCAAACCAAAGCAGATGATCCTGCACTGATCATTTATACCTCCGGTACCACAGGTCCGCCCAAAGGTGCTTTCCATGCCCACCGAACGTTACTCGGCCATTTGCCGGGAGTTGAATTTCCCCATAATTTTTTCCCCAGAGAGGATGATTTCTTCTGGACACCGGCGGACTGGGCCTGGATCGGTGGTCTCATTGATGTGCTGTTTCCCAGCTGGCATCATGGTATTCCGGTGTTGGCGTATCGAGCCAAAAAGTTCGATCCGGAGGAGGCTTTTCATCTCATCGCTAAATACGGAATTCGCAATGCGTTTATGCCACCGACGGCTCTAAAATTGATGCGTCAGGTCAACGATCCCAAAAGCCGCTATAAATTCAGCATGCGCAGCATCGGCAGCGGCGGTGAAACCCTGGGTGAAGAGTTGCTCGACTGGGGCAAAGAGGTGATGGGATTAACCATCAATGAATTCTACGGCCAGACAGAAGTCAATTTGGTCGTCGGCAATTGTGCCGCATGCATGCAAAACATGGCCGGATCCATGGGCAAGGCGGTTCCGGGTCATGTTGTCGAAGTGGTAGATGAATCAGGTAATCCGGTGTCGGCGGGGACTGTGGGCGAAATTGCCATAAAGGGTCCTGATCCGGTGATGTTTTTAGAGTACTGGAAAAATCCGGAAGCCACCACAGATAAATATATCGGGGACTGGTGTTTGACCGGCGATCTGGCTAAAAAAAATGAGGACGGCTACTTCTGGTTTGTGGGCCGCAAAGACGATGTGATCACCAGCGCGGGGTACCGTATCGGACCGGCGGAGATTGAAGATTGTCTATTAAAACATCCGGCTGTGGGCATGGCGGCGGTTGTTGGAAGCCCGGATGAAGTTCGCACTGAAATTGTGAAAGCCTTCATTGTACCCAAATCCGATGTAACCAAAGGACCGGAGCTTGAAACCGAAATCAAAAATTTTGTCAAGAAGCGACTGGCTGCTCACGAGTATCCCCGGGAGATCGAATTTGTCAAAGAGCTTCCCATGACCGCCACCGGAAAAATCATGCGTAAGGAGCTGAAACAGCGGGAGATCGATCGGAAATTGAAAGATTGATTTTTATACGAAAGCACTTAATCTGAGCGACGCTTTAAAAAAATCTAAAATAGATGGCTGAAACCACTCAAATCATCATTGGTATTTGTATCCTAATCGTTGTCGTGACGCTGACAAGAAAGTTTCACGCTTGGAAGGTCAAGCGGGCGTATTTTCGCATCGTGCAGGATATTAAAGCAAAAGGCGCGTTCGATCCGAAATCCGCTGTCGATCTACCTTATGCCCGAGGGCCTGTGTTTAGAGTTGGACTGCGAGATCACCGGCCAATCGCGCTGGAGCATTTGGTTCAGGAGAATATTGTCGGTTTGACGGAAGACGGGAAGTATTATCTCAAGGATAGGAGCGTATAAAACCGGCTTAAAAGCCGGTTTTATACATTGTTGTATCCAGAACACGAATAACTAATACGTATTTGGTGACCCGTTTTTTTTTACCATAATCTAAGCGAATTTAAGAACAATTGCTTCAAATCCGCCTCACTTGCCGGTCGCGGGGATAGTTTTGTGACGCGATGTTGCGGCATGGTTCCCTCAACGAGTTTATCGACATCATCCGAGCTAAAACCGACCTCGGCCAGGCCGTTTGGCATCGCTACTTTGCGCATCAAATCAATGACTGCGCCTGCCAGAATCTGACCGGCATCCTCCGGTTGTGCATCGGAAACATCCACGCCCATTAGTTTCGCGGCATACAAGTGAATCTCCGGATTGGCCTGTGCCGTAAAGCGGAACACCGCAGGTGCATTGAGAACCACTGCCATACCGTGAGGAACCAACGGATGCCCCGCAGGATATCCTTCCGGCACATAATCGCGAACCATTCCAGCTACCGGGTAGGACATGCCGTGGGCCAAATGAACTCCGGCATTTCCGAAACCGATGCCTGCAAGTGTGGCCGCCAGCATCACTTGCGCACGAGCCTCATCATCCGAAGAATCCTCGGTAACGCGGACGAGATTTTGAGAAATCATTTTGATGGCCCTTGAAGCCCAGATATCGCTGATTGGATTGGACCCCTGATAAGCAGGCCGCATCTTGGGATGATCGGGAGCCGGGCGTCGGTTGTACGGCAAAGCCGTTAAGGATTCCAAGGCATGGGTCAATTGGTCCAAGCCGGTGCAGGCAGCCACCATTTTGGGAAGGGAGCGGGTGTTATTGGGATCCACAATGCCTTTCACGGGTCGCAGGGCGCGATGGGCGATTCCTGTTTTGGCTTGCATTTTTAGGTAATCAAAAATAGCAACACCGGTGGTTTCACTACCCGTGCCGGCGGTGGTTGGAACGGCCACAAGGGGCTTTAAGGGACCCGGGATTGGTCTGCCCTCGCCGATGGGAGGATTCACATAGGTCATAAAATCCGCCGGATATGTGGAATAAAGATTTGCTGCTTTGGCGGTATCCATACTGCTACCGCCGCCGACGGCAACGAATCCGTTAAATTTTCCGTCTTCGGCAAACTTTATGGCCTCCTTGAAGGAAATATCTGTTGGCTCTACAGCTGCCTGATCAAACAATACCGCATCGATGTTATATTTGCGCAATGATTCCAGAGCAACCGACACAGGCTCGCTGTCTGCCAAGTTGGGATCGGTTACTACCATCACCCGCGTTGCTGCTTGCTCTTGCATGTCCCACCCCACCTCCTGGGTAATGCCGGGGCCAAATTTGATACTGGATGTGTCCATTGAGAAAGCGGTTTCATATTTCATCATTTGTATCTCCTCAAAAATTGCAATTGCTAAACTATAATTATTTCAACGGCTAGCGCGGAGGCCGGCCCTACATTGAATCGTTGGAAAGAGTATTTTCGTAGGGCGGGTCTCTGTGCCCGCCTATAATATATGGCTGTCAATTTCCAATTAGCGCTCTAGCCAAATTTACAGCCTCTGCCGCATCTTCACCATAAGCATCGGCGCCGATTTTTGTGGCAAAATCGGCACTCACCGGTGCGCCGCCGATCATCACTTTAACTTGCTCACGAATTTTTTGTGCCTTCAATTCTTTGATTACATTTTCCATCTCCGGCATGGTCGTAGTTAACAAAGCGGATAGACCCAGTACGTCGGGTTGAAGATCTTTTACCTGGGTGATCACAGATTCCACCGTGGAATCGACCCCCAGGTCCAAAACCTCGAATCCGGCACCCTCCAACATCATCGCCACGAGGTTTTTCCCGATATCATGCAGATCACCTTTTACGGTGCACAAAATGACTTTGCCCTTTGATTGGTTTTCCTCTTCTTTGAGCAACGGTTTTATAATTTCCAGGCCCTTTTTCATCGTCATGGCCGAAACCAGCATTTCCGGAACAAAAATCTCGGAATTTGCAAAACGTTGGCCGACCACATCCATAGCTGCAATCAAGGCGTTATTGATCATATCATCTAAATTGATACCTTGCTGAATCGCTTTTTCTACGAAAGCTTCAATTTCCTTATGCTTTCCGGCTACTACGATATTTTTAATCTCTTCCAGCAGTTTTTCCATCTGTATTTTCCTCTTATTATATTCACCGCAGAGGCGCAAAGTTCGCAGAGTTATTTTAGCTATTTCGTTTTCCGCTGACAAGCCGTCGTCCCGCTTTACCGTGACTACGGCATGGCAGGGACAGCGGAAAACGAAATAAAGCAAGTCCCGCGGGCATCCGTCTTCGCGGAATGCCTCGCCGGACTGATAAAGACTGCCCTTAGTTGTTAAAAAATGCACTAAAGAGCTAAATCAATTTTAATATCCCTCTGAAGCAGCTTCCACAATGGCCTTCAGATTTTCAATCGGCGTTGCCAGCGGAATCGCACACTCCGGCCCGATAATATTTATGCCGGCCTCCACGGCATATCGTACTTGTTTGTACACATCTTCCGGTGTTCCCTGATAAAGTACTTCGGGGTTATTGACATTGCCTACCAAAGAGACAAGGTGGCCTATTTTTTCAACCGCCAGCTTTGCATCCACCTGCCACTCCATGTGATAGGCATCCACCCCGGATTGGGCAAATAACTCCAGCCGGTCTGTGCAGTCACCACAAACATGAAGAATCAGTGGGCCATTGATTTGGCGGGTCGTCTCCTGGTGAACCGGCAGAAGAATTTCTTCATAATGATAGGGCCCCACCAGATTACCGGTGACATGATCGGCCATAACCACGATATCGGCACCGGCCTGAAATTGGGCATTGGCAAACGCAATGGTGACCGGCATCAGCTGCCTGAGCATTTTGGAAATCTTATCCAACTCTCCCATGCCGATGTGGAGCAGAAAATTTTGGGTGCCGGCCATATGATAAGAAAGCGTCCAGGGGCCCATGACTTTTCCGATGATTGCAACTTTTCCACCGACATGACGCCGCAGGATGGAAAGCGCATCGAGTACGACTCTCATGGAAGGCTTTTCCAATAAATTTTCCGGCACCCGAACATCCGAAAAATCTTCATAAGGAAAATTTTTGTTATCCGGCATGCGGTCGCGATCGCCCCAATCCACCTCACAACCCAGAGCAGCACCTTCCTGTTGCACGCTGTATTCGGGCATAACCGTGTCAAAACCCAATACCTCGTGGCCGGCCAGCGCCAACTCCGCCATCGCATCGGCATCAAGGTGTGCTTCGGGAAATGATACACCGGCGGTATCCATCAGACCATGGCAGACAATGGAGGTGGGATTGCCCACAGGCGGGCGCTCGCCTTTGCGGCCATTGAACATGGCCGACATGACCAGGTTATAAGAAGATGTTTTCATATATAAAGCCTCCTGCGTGCTGCTGGTTGATTACAAGAATATTTTCCCCGGATTCAGCAGACCCTTGGGATCAATCAGCTCTTTAATTTGCCGCATCAATTGATAGCTTCGGCCATGTTCCATTTGCATGAATTTTCGTTTGCCAATGCCGACTCCGTGTTCACCGGTACAGGTGCCGCCCAATTCTACCGCACGCGTTACAACGCGATGGTTAATATCTTCCATTGTTGACCATTCTTGCTCGTTTTCAGGGTCCCCCATCAAGACAACATGCAAATTCCCATCACCGGCATGGCCGAAAACATATCCGACTGCATCATTTTCATCGACCAGCTCTTGGGAAAAAACGATCATTTCAGGATAGTGAGAAATAGGAACGGCAGCATCAACGATAATGGGCTGCGTGCCGGGGTGGGCACGGTGGATGGTCTCATAGGCTTCGTGACGGGCCCGCCATAAGTCTTTGCGTTCGGATTCTTGGACTCCGGATCGGAAGCCCGTGGCCCCGCAATCTTCGCACAATTCTCTTGCCAGGCTTTCGACTTCTTGCAAAGTAGCCTTGCTGATACCGTGGAATTCACAAAACAGGGTCGGTACTTCCGGAAGGCCCAGATCTTTTTCCCGGTTCATCAGCTGAATCAGTTGGGGTGGCAACAGCTCAAGGGCGGCCGGTTCAATCCCGGAACCGATCATTACGGCGACCGCCTTGGAGGCATCTTGCAGAGCATCGAAAGTGATTGTGGCCGCTAAATGATGGGACGGGATTCCTGTCAGGCGAAGCGTTGCTTCTGTCACCACACCTAAAGTGCCTTCTGATCCGACGAAAAGCCGGGATAAATCGTAACCGGAAGAAGATTTGTGAGCCTTGCAGCCGGTTTGTATAACCTCACCTTGTGGTAAAACCACCGTCAATTTCATTACATAGTCTTTTGTGGCGCCGTATTTGACGGTTTGAACGCCGGAAGCATTATTGGCGATCATACCTCCAATAGAGGCATCTGCGCCGGGATCGGGGGGGAAAAATAGGCCGAATTGGCCGCATTGACGATTTAATTCTTTGCGCAGGACTCCGGGTTGCACATCGACCTGAAGATCCTGTGGACGAATTTTTATAATTTTGTCCATTTGCGTCATGTCCATTACCAGACCGCCCAAAGTTGGCACTGGATTTCCCTCAGTACTGGTTCCGGCACCCCAGGGAGTTACGGGAATATCCTGCGCATACGCCCAGGACAGGATTTTGGAAACTTCCTCTGTACTGACCGGCCAAACAATGCCTGCCGGCAGGGTGCCGCGGTGAGCCGACTCATCACTTAGATGAAGCTCTCTGTTGGATTGGCCGGTTGAAAAACGCGTAGAATCTACGAATGCCGATAAGGCTGAAATTTGCTCTTGGGTAAATTCTTGCATTGGTTTTATCTCCTGTCGCTCATTATTCGATACTTGATACTTGATAAACGATTACCTCTGGTGCTGAGCAAGCATTCTTGCCAACGGGGGGCCCTCAAGAAAAATTTCAACCATAATTTCCGCCGTCCATCTGGCTGCATCGCGCGCTACAGCCTGGCATCCTTCAGGGTTCGCCTTCATGGCGGCATGAAGTTCTTTTCTTTCTTCAAGCCTTAGCAAATCGAAAGATCTTCCGAACTTTTTTTTCTGAATCTCTTTGCAGATCACGGTTCCATAGTTTTCCTCGAATTTCTTGCACAGCTTATCGGCAAATTTCATGCCGCGTTGGTACTGCTCGATCATTTCTAAATCGTCTCTTCCAACGAGATAGCCAATCATGATCAAGCCGCCCGAAATAGATCCACACACGTTGCCCCTGCGCGCTACCCCTCCGGCGAAGGTTGTGCCCGCGCGCAATACATTTGGATCGCCAAAACCAAATGCTTCCATCAACGCTGCCAGAACTGTTTGACTGCATGCATAATACTTGCTTTCGTAACTATACGCCAATTGAGCTGCCTTCTCTACACCTTGCCGGTATTTTTGATTTTCAATTTCCATAGAACCTCCCTCTGTCATCATACCTTAAATAAACGCTCAATTATGAGCAACGGGTCCGCCTTCGGCGAAACAAGTGACATAATGAATTTAAAGTGTTAATGTAGGCCAAAATAAGGTTAACTCTTAAGCAGATTTAATCCTTCTGTCAATTCAAAATATCGGATGACCGATAGTGTTGGAAACCGAATCAGAATTGGCAATTTTAAAATAATCGATTGATTTTTATACAGTAAATCGTATGTTGGGTCACAGAAAAGAACCTATTAATATATAACTTATTGTTGCTATGTTTAATATGCTTTTATAATATATGCTTGAAGCAGTCCCGCGTTTATTTTAATTGGAGGTTGAATATGCCGGTGTCAGGTAAAAACGTCATGTTTGTTGCATGGATATTATTTGTGGTTATATCCTTTGCAAATGCGTTTAGCTACAACATTGCATTAGCTCAACCCCTGCTGCCTGAAGATTTGACGATCTGCGGTATTTACGAGGCCGGTCCCGGTTTGCCGGTGGGAAAGATCCAGTCCGTTTGGGGAAGCGTTGTTGTTATTCACGCTAATATGGCATGTGGATATCAAGCACAGATAGGTCTTCCGCTTTTTCAAGGGGATACGATTATTGCCCTGGGAAACGGAAGCACGGGTTGCAAGCTCAGTGACGGAAGCGTTATCAGACTTGCACAGAATTCGAAGCTTACCATTATCCGGAGTGCACATGATTCCAAAAGAAAAAGTAGTATCTCATCTGTTTCACTGCCTCTGGGAAAAGTATTTTTTCAAATTGCGAAACTGGATGATTTTGAACCGCGTGAATTCAAAGTGGCGACGGACGCAGTTGTGGCGCGGGCAAAGCAAGCTGATTTTATGCTTTTGGTTACCGAAGAGATCAACGAATTTGTCGTAATCGAAGGGGCTGATTTAGAAATAACGAGCGTAGAGGATCCGGAGCAGAAGATTTTGCTTTCAAAATTGCAACGGGCGGTCATCGCCCGGGGTATGCTCCCATCAACGGTTGAGATGATGCCGGCTGAGGATGTCAATTTGTTAGCAGGCGAGTTCCTTCAAGTTCCAGCAGGTCCTCTCCCTGAAGTTTTGTCGATTCCACCTGGGGAAGGAGAGCCGACTGAGGATGTATGGGAAAAGGAGATTGAGATAGATATTGAATTAGATTTTTAATAACATCATAACCCAGACGAACTTAAACTAATTCAGGAAGGTAACCCATTTTTCATTTAAAACAGATGACAAGAATGAAGACCAGCCGAAATCTTGATATTCAGCAATTATTACCCAAAATCATCGATTTTATTCGGATTGATATCTGGCGCATTCGTTTAAACGAGCTGCCGTTTAAAAAGTCAATTTTTATCAACCTATTGAGAATTATTATTTTAACCTTACGCGGGTTTGATCAGGATAAATGCCTTTTACGGGCCTCGGCGCTTACGTTTTATACCGTGTTTTCCATTCCGTCGGTCATGGCGATGTTTTTCGGCATTGCAAAAGGCTTTGGTTTTGAAAAGCGGTTGGAAACCAGTTTGATGAAGAATTTTCCCGGCCAGGAAGAAATCCTGACGCAAGTCATCACCTTTTCCAATTCTCTCCTTGAGCAAACGAAAGGTGGGGTGATTGCCGGTATCGGTCTTCTGATCCTCTTTTGGTCTGTCCTAAAAGTGCTCAGTAATATCGAAAGCTCACTCAACGACATCTGGGAAATAAAAGAAAGCCGGAGTTGGGGCCGGAGATTCAGTGACTATCTTTCGGTGATGCTCATCAGCCCAATATGTATTCTGATGTCCGGAAGTATAACGGTGTTTATCACCACACAAATTACCGCGATAACCAATAAAGTAAAGCTATTGGGGATACTGAGCCCTCTTATTTTTTTAAGTTTTAAATTGATCCCCTTTGTATTGATTTGGATTTTATTTACAATCATTTACGTTTTAATGCCCAATACAAAAGTCAATTTAGGCGCCGGATTCCTGGCCGGTATTATTGCGGGTACGATCTACCAGATTTTTCAGGGGATTTACATCAACTTTCAAATCGGTGTGGCCAAGTATAATGCGATATATGGAAGTTTTGCGGCATTGCCGCTATTTTTGATGTGGGTCCAGATTAGTTGGTGGATTGTATTATTTGGCGCCGAACTTTCATTTGCCAGCCAAAATGTTCGTACTTATGAATATGAACCGGATTGCCTGAAGATAAGTCCGGCCTTTAAAAAATTACTGACGTTGCAGGTTGCCCATTTATTAGTGCAAACCTTTAAAAACGGTGAGAAACCGTTAACAGACTCTCAGATATCCCATCGACTGGATATTCCCATTCGGCTCATGCACCAAATTCTCTATGAACTTGTGACCAGTGGTCTGTTTATTGAAACCAAGACCAAAGAGGATAAGAAATTCGGTTATCAACCGGCGAAAGATATTAATGGGCTCACCATAAGACATATCCTTGAAGCCATAGAGCAAAATGGAATTGATAACCTTCCGGTTGCCAAAACCGAAGAACTGGAAGTTTTGTCCGAGTCTTTAAAAAAGTTCAGCGAAGCCATGGAAAATTCTGCGGGCAACCGTCTATTGAAAGATATATAAGTCGAATTTCTACTCAACAGTTAAAATTTGTCATTTTTCGACGATATCACAATAAATTCAAAACCATGATTTGTGCAGAACAGCAGAAATCAGAATTTGCCATTACCCAACGCTCTCGAATCGGCAACTATACTGTTTCTTGATATAGGTTCGCTAATTTTCTCCAATCAGGAAGGTCGCTCACTGGCCACCAAGCGATCAAAGGTTCCCACCGCTACCGCCGGGCATGTAGTAAATGAGATCTCGGTCAATTTGCTCAAAGCCACAGAAGCCCTAATTGCATCTTCAATACCGGGTAAGGTGACACACAACAATAGGTCGTATTCTCCGAGAAGGGCATGCATATCATTGACATCACCACCAATTTTTTTGATTTCGCTGATCACCTGTTCCGTTCTTGTGGCGCTAATTTTTTTTATAGCTCCAGACGTGTATTTGCCAAACATGAAAAAAATTGCCATTTGAGTACCTCCTCTCAATGGTTGCTTTAGATGCGGCATAAATGATCCATTCAAGCCATCGATTCTCGGTGAAATGAAATTCCATGTTTTTTATAAGATCACTAGTCGGGTCGCTTAAAATCTTCGGCAACCTGTTTTCTGAGTTCGGCCGACCTTAAATAATCATGAGCCGTCATTGCCAGTAATTTTGCGGCATTGAGCAGTGTTTCCCGACCACGGTCACTGGTGGTGGCCTCGCAAAATTCAACGCAGTGGCCGGCAATCTCAGATCCCACAATGGCAAGCACCGGGTGCAATGCCGGTAAATAGTGGCTGAGATTCCCAATATCTGAAGAGCCGCGCCGTCCGTCGTCCGGGTCAATGGATATACCCAACACCTCCATATTGGCCCTGACGGCAGCCTCCAACACCGCATTGCGTTTCATGGGATCAAGTTTGGGGGGTTCGATTTCAACCTTGGCCTTAGCCCCAATGGACAAGGCCGCCCCCTGGGCGCAATTTTTAACCCGCTCAAAAAGCTCATCCCGATAAGCCCGGCTGTCGGCGCGCACGTAATAAAGACCGGCGGCATAGTCGGGGATGATGTTGGGCGCATCGCCCCCGTGAGTGATAATGCCGTGGACCCGGCCGTCGGGCCGCAGATGCTGGCGAATGGCATTGATGCTGGAGTAAGCGCTGACCATGGCATCCAGTGCATTAATGCCGCGGTCCGGTGTTCCGGAGGCATGGGCGCTACGGCCGATGAATTCCATCTTAAATTTTATGCGACCCAGCATGTCTTTTCCTGGGATGTTTAGCTGACCCGGATGAAACATCATCGCCACATCCATTTCATCGAAAATACCTGCCTCTGCAAGGCGCACCTTGCCGCCGCCACCTTCTTCGGCGGGTGTTCCGACGACTGCCACGCCCCCGGCCTCATTTCCCAAAATTTGCTTCAAGACGATGGCGGCGCCCAAACTGGCTGCCGCAATCAGATTGTGACCACAGCCGTGGCCGATCTTGGGCAGAGCATCATACTCCGCCAAAAAGGCAACGGTGGGACGGCTGGGCTGACAATCGGAAGGCCGGGCCAGAAAGGAGGTTTCCACATTACCAACCCCTTTTTGCACCCGAAAACTCTTTTCATTCAATACCCGGCTTAAATATTCACAGGCTTTAAATTCCTGATAGGCAGTTTCGGGATTGGCTTTTAAAAAGTCGCTGATGGCAAACAAATCCTGGGCAAGTGTTTCAACCTCGCGTCCGATTTGCTCTTTGATGTGATCCATACAATTCTCCTTTTGGAAGTAATTCGTTATTGGTCCCCAGTGAAATCGTTTTCAAATTTAAGGGGGTGAATATTGGTTAATCGTTTAAGAAGAATAACCTTCTCCGTTATTCAGATAGCAGGCGCACAACCTCTCCGGTGCGATTTCTATAAGCCTTGGCTGCTGCTCACGGCAAGGCTTATAAGCGTGCGGACAACGAGGGTGAAAATGACAACCCGGGGGTGGATCAAGCGGCGATGGGATTTCGCCTTTGATTGGTTCAAACGCGTGCTGGCGAGTATCAAGCCGCGGCACTTCACGCAGCAAGGCTTGGGTGTAAGGATGATTCGGTCGGGCGAACAGATCCTCGGTGGGCGCCAATTCAACGATTCGCCCCAGATACATAATTGCAACACGGTCTGCGAGATGTTCGACCACCCCGATATCATGGCTAATGAAAAGGTAAGTCAACCTTAGCTCTTCGCGCAGCTTCATAAAGAGATTCAACACCTGGGCCTGGATAGAGACATCTAGTGCAGCAACAGCCTCATCACACACAATGAATTCGGGTTGAACCGCCAGCGCCCGCGCGACACCGATGCGCTGCCGCTGGCCGCCGGAGAACTGGTGTGGATATCGCTGCTTGTAGCTGGGATCGAGTCCCACCCGCAGCAAAATGTCATCAACATACGCTTCCACCTCTGAGGGCCCAACGAGTCCGTGGACGCGCGGTGCCTCTCCGATGATGTCTCGCACCCGCATGCGCGGATTCAACGAGGCCAACGGATCCTGAAAAATCATCTGAACTTTGAGGGCTGCCTGTCTCCCTTCGGCCGGGGACATGCTAGCCACCCTCTGTCCTCGATAGAGCACAGTCCCATCGCTGGGGCTGAGGGTACCGGCAACAATTCGTCCGATCGTAGACTTGCCACAGCCGGACTCTCCGACAAGGCCCACCACTTCACCGGTATCGACGCGCAGGTTCACCCGGTCCACAGCCTGGACCACCTCCTCACGGATGTGAGCACCAAGCAGGTTGGCGACCTTTTCCGCCAGATCAAGCGTTTTGACGAATCGTTTGGTTACGTTTTGCAGCTCAATGAGTGGAACACTCATGATGCACCCTGTAAATGTGGGTGGAAACAGCGCACCTCACGCTCAGGCAATAGTGAGGTAATGTCCGGCATCTGCATGCAAGCATCATCGGCTCGGGGGCATCTGGGCCGGAAGGCGCAACCATCCGGAAGGTTGAGCAGCGGTGGCGTCATGCCGGGTATCTGTGGCAATGGCTGACCCCTGCGACTGTGGCTGGGCACCGAACCGATAAGCCCTCGTGTGTAAGGATGCAGCGGTTCGTCCAACACCGGGTCCACATCGCCCGACTCCACGATCTTGCCGGCGTACATCACGCAAACCGTGTCCGCCAGACCTGCAATAACCGTAAGATCGTGGGTAATCCAGATCAAGGCAGTCGACGTTTCGCGGCAGAGTTTTTGGACCTCATAAAGGATTTGGCCCTGGATGGTAACATCAAGGGCCGTGGTGGGCTCATCGGCGATAATGAGGTCCGGTTTATGAAGCAGCGCGATGGCAATCGAGACACGCTGACGCATGCCGCCCGAAAACTGGTGCGGGTAAGCCTTCAAGCGCTCCTCCGGTGACGGAATGCCGATTCGACCAAGCGTATCACGGGACCGGCGCCAAGCCTGGTCCCTGCTCACTTTCTCGTGGGTCCGGATTGCCTCGATCATCTGAGTGTCGATCCGTAAAACCGGATTCAGCGTCATCATGGGATCCTGGAATATCATGGCAATCCGGTTGCCTCTGAGACGCTGCATCCGCGGCTCAGGCAGGCCGACGAGATCCTCGCCTTTAAATAGGATACGTCCATTGATGACTTGTCCGGGGGAGTCCACCAGCCCCAGGATCGAAAATCCGGTCACAGACTTGCCGCACCCGGACTCTCCCACAAGTCCCATTACCTGGCCTTGATTGACGTTAAAGGACACACCGTCCACGGCTTTCACTACGCCTGCTTTGGTAAAGAAATAAGTCTTTAGATCCTTAACGGCCAGTGTCGAGTTACCTTCTGCCACTGCTTGCTCCTTATCTCCGCAGACGCGGGTTGAGCACATCCCGCAACTGATCGCCAACCAGGTTGATGCTAACGATGGTGATAAGTAGGGCAACGCCCGGAAAGAAACTGATCCAGTACTTGCCGCTCAGCATATACTCAAAGCCATTGGCAATCAAAAGGCCTAAGGATGGCTTGGTAACGGGCAGCCCGATTCCCAGAAACGAGAGGGTTGACTCCAGCAGGATGGCGTGGGCCACCTGCACGGTTCCCACCACAATCAGCGGCGGGAGCACATTCGGCATCAGATGGCGAAACACAATGCGGCGATTGCTAAATGCAAGGCAGTGGGCGGCCTCGATGTAGTCCTTGCTGCGCTCGACCAGGGCACTGCCGCGCACAGTGCGGGCGTAATAGGCCCATTGGACCGCAATCAGCGCGATAATGATCTTGTCCACGCCCTTGCCCAGGATGGCAAGCAGCATGAGGGCGATTAAAATTGCCGGGAAACTGAGCTGCAAGTCCACCAAGCGCATGATAAGGGTATCGACGCGGCCCCCGAAGTAAGCCGCTGTTAATCCAATGCAGGCACCAAGGCAGAGCGCTATGAACCCACTCATGGCGCCGACGCCGAGGCTGGTGCGCAGCCCGTAAAAAATGGCGCTGAGCATATCGCGTCCCTGATCGTCGGTGCCCAGTAAGAAAGGCTTGCCGGACAGGCTCTCGGATCCCGGCGGCAAGCGGCCATCGATGATATCAATTTCGGCAAGGTCGTATGGGTTCTGGGGTGAAAGCAGCGGTGCAAAAATAGCCACGAAAACGATACCGATGAAAACTATCAGGGCACCGACGGCCACTTTGTTTTCTATGAAATCGGAGACAAACCGTTGCAGGGAGGTTTCGGCTTCAAGCACAACCTCCGGCATAAGCTCTGGAATCGTTTCGGTTTTGGATGTTACGCTCATGCTTTGACATCCTGAAGTCGCACCCGCGGATCAAGCACCGAATAGAGGATGTCGACCACGAGGTTGATGGTGACGAACATAAATACGATGATCATCAGATAGGCCACGATAATCGGTCGATCCAGCGAAAGGATGGAGTCGATAATCAGCTTGCCCATGCCCGGCCAGGCAAACACGGTTTCGGTAACCACCGAAAAGGCGATCAAATTGCCGAGTTCGAGTCCGATCACCGTGACAACCGGGATGAGGATGTTCTTCAAGACATGCACGAGGATTACCCGCCGGGTACTCAAGCCCTTTGCTCGGGCGAACTTGACGTAATCCTGCAGCACAACCTCGCGGGTACCGGCTCGCGTAAGACGGATGACAAGCGATATTTTGAGCAAAGCCAGATTGATCGCCGGCATTAAAAGGTGCTTGAGTCCATCCCAGGTAAGGAAGCTGATCTCCAAACCCATGATGGTCACTGTTTGGCCGCGGCCGGTAGACGGCAATACCCCCAGCATCACAGCGAAGACCATGATCATCATGATCCCGACCCAGAAGGTCGGTAAGCTGAATCCAAGGATGGATCCGCCCATGATCGTCTTGGATACCGGCGAATCCGGCTTTAGCCCTGCAAAGAGCCCTAAAGGAATACCGATGATGATCGACATAATCAACGCGGTGAAGGCCAACTCCAGGGTGGCCGGTATCCGCTGAATAATGAGCTTCAGCGCTGACTGCCCAAATACAAATGATTTTCCGAAGTCACCTTGCAAGGCATTTTTGATGAACACCAGATACTGCTGCCACAGGGGAAGGTCGAGGCCGAGCGCCTTGATCGCTCTTTCCAATTCCTCCTGGTCGAACTCCGGGTTAATTAAAATATCCACCGGATTGCCGATGACATTGACACCAAAAAACACAATCAACGACATGGCAACAATGACCATCGAGGATTGCAGAAGTCTTCGGATAATAAAGACCGACACGTATCCATCTCCTTTTCCCTAATCGTTCTCGTAGTCGTAATCGAAAAACGACAACTTTCAAAGCATTATTCGATATTATGTTGAGCACGAGGGTGAGCATGAGTCCGAGCACAAGGACGAGGAGGATTTAAATCCGCGATTTTTGTTCATTCTATCCGTCCGGCGCAAAGATCCGGGGGGCCCCTTCCGTAACCCCCCGGTTGATGGGTTCAAGTTATTTCACGACGACGCTCGTGGCAAGAGTATACTCGTCCGTGCGGGGCGTGTAGGCCAGGCCTTTGCGGGTTGCCCAAACGTTGACCTGATAGTGAAGCGGGATGATGCCGAGATCTTCGATGGCGATTTCAGTGGCTTGCTGCAATAGCTTTTTGCGCCTGGCGTCATCCACCGTCGCCAGGGCTTGCTGGACCAGCTTATCCATTTCCGCATTGGAGTAGCGGCCCCGGTTGGAAGCGCCCAAACCTTTTTCCGTGTCATAGGTGTGCAGCAGTGATTTCAGTGGTGAGGAAGCCTCGCCGGTGCCCGAACCCCACCCCACAAGGATAAAGCTGAATGCCGGTGACTTGTTAGGACCGCCGCGTGAGGCCTTGCTGAAAAATACGGACTTCGACATGGTTTCTACTTCAGTGTTAATGCCTACTCGAGCCAGCATCTGGCCGATGGCCTGACAAATCTTGGCGTCGTTGATGTAGCGGTCGTTGGGCCCATGCAACGTGAGACCAAAGCCGTTCGGATAGCCGGCCTCGGTCAAAAGTTTCTTGGCGCCTTCCGGATCGTAACTTTCGGGTTTGAGCTTGGAGCTGACACCGAAGAAACCTTCCGGTAAGAGCTGTCCGGCCGGAAGGGCCACGCCTTCCATTACCCGTTCGACGATTGCTGGCCGGTTAATGGCTTTGGAGATGGCTTTGCGCACGCGCTGATCCTTCAGCGGATTTTTGCCGCCGGTTCCGGTGATAAACGGTGATTCATCCCGGAATTGATCCAGGTGAAGGTAGATGACCCGATTGGAAACACCCTGGGAGAGAACGACATCGGGGTTTTCTTTAAGTCGGGGGATGTCTGCTGTTGGCACGACATCAATCATGTCGACATCACCGGCCAACAGCGCTGCGACGCGCGCCGGATCTGACTTGATTGGCTTGAACACTACCCGGTCGAACTGGGCCTTCTCGCCCCAATAGTCGGGGTTCTTGTCGAGCACCAGCCGGTCACCGGGCACCCACTCGCCGAATTTGTATTTACCGGTTCCGATGGCGGCCTTGCCGGAATTATAATCGCCGGTTTTGGCGCCTTGCCCGTGCTTCTTGGAGATGATGTAGATCGTGGACACATCATTGGGCATCAACGGATAGGGCTTTTCGGTGATGATGTGTATGGTGTAGTCATCGATCTTTTTGAGCGTTTTGCCCTTGGTATACAGGGCAAATGACGAGGGGCTGGCCTCCACGTTCGGCGCCCGCTCAAAGGTGAAAAGCACGTCGTCTGCCGTAAACGGCGTGCCATCGTGAAACTTTACACCCCGGCGCAGCTTAAACTCCCAGGTAGTGTCGTTGATGGCCTTCCAGGACTCGGCCAGACCCGGCCCAAGCTGTTGGTTCTCGTCGGAATGAACCAGGCTTTCGAAGATATGGCGGGCGATTGCGTTGTTCGGTCCGAGATTGTGGTAATGTGGATCAATCGAGGACGGTTCGAGTTTGCTGCCGATCACAATCTGGGCTGCTGATACGGGACTGATACCCAGTATTGCCGCCACGAAAGTTACCAATATGATTTTTGCCATTGTTTTCATGCGTTTACCCTCCTTTCTATGTAGATTAAGTACTGCCTGAGCCAAGAGACGGTGATATGAATTTGATTTTTGTGAATAGAACTATGGCAAAAACAGGGTTGTGTGTCAAGTTTGCATGCTCACACTTGAAGGAATTGTATTTGAATTGCTGGTTGAAATATGTAGGCGTGTTCTATTTTGAAAATTATTCTGTTTTGGAAAGAAGTGTAAAATAGTATAAAATAAGTCATCCACGATTTTCAGATATTGATAAAATATTATTCTTTGATCCGATCAACAAGAATCTTAAGCTTTTCTGCGATTTGTGGTTTGATTCCTTTGAATTTAACCCCCATTCCCATACGATTTGTATGGGTAATTTTACCTTTCATCTTGATTGGTTTGTTGAGCCCCTCCACTCTAAAAGTCATTAAAATTTTTTCTCCGACCGGTAAAATCTTTTGGTTTACAATAAATAACCCGCTTGAGCTTATATTTTGGATATGGCTTGTGTATACCCGATCAGAGGTTGCATAATAAATTGGTATATGACATGACTTGCGGACACTCGTTCTCTTTTCTTTTATAAAGAGATATTCGGCAAGTTTTAGCAGCTGCCGCTGTTGATTTTCATTTAAGCTTAAAATTATGTCAAATAAATTAAGAATAGCCGTATTATACTTTTCCACTACTTTTTGTGAAGAGATCATGACAGACTACCTTCAATTATTTGAATTCTAATACTATTGTAAACTGTAAAGATTATCGGATTTTTTGCGTAATGCTTTAACATTTTTAACTATGGATATTTCAGTTGACAAATATTTATTTTTAAATAATTTTGCGATTATGGAAATATTTGGTCAGAATCTGGTGTCTATCCACCTAAAACAAATTTATTAATCAAGTGAGAATAAAAAATGTCAATTATCGATCCCGAGGTTATCCATAAAGGCGAAAAAGGGTTGCTTTCTTCTATACTTACGTCTCTTGATATGTATCAAATTGAAAAACTTTTTAACAAAAATTATAATCTGTCCCTAAAAGAAAAATTGGAGCTTAAAAAAGGAGATATCGTCGTTTATAACAACCAGATTGCATATAAACTTGGTTTTAGTGCGGTCGCCACATTTTCTTTGCTAATGGATAAAATGGGGTATTATCAGGGATTTACCAAACCCAATGATCTTTTTCTATCAAATGCAGAAAAAAACGATTTAGAAAATAGTATCACGGATTTTGAGCTTATAAGAGTAAAGGAAGCAGAGTTTCTTGATTCCCTGGCTGCTACTATTAATACGAGAAGAATTATTGAGTTTTTTCAGAAGGTATTTAAGCTGAAAACAAACGGTATCGTTATCTACAAAGACGGCGATATTATAGTTTTCAACGGTCGTGTAGCTTATAAGCTTGTATTTGATATTGAGGTAAATTTTTCTTTATATTTAGACAGAAACGGTAAACATATAGAATTGGCAATTTCAGAAGATGTTCAAAGAATACCGAGGGATGTCAATGAGTAGTGCTTTGATTAATTTTTTAAGCATTAACAGCCAGATACGATAAATAGTATCCTCAATTGATTGCATTTCTAATTCGATATCCAGCCATATTGCCTCCCCTAAACTAATAAATCTTGTATTTCGCAAAATATTATAAGCCTCTGATATTATCAAATTATTTTTTTTGTTGACACGACCGGTTTGAGATGAGTATTGCTTGAGTGTGATTTTATCAATAAATTTGAGTAACTAGCGTTACTTTTGCCTGCAGAATTAGCCTTGCCTTATTATTCGTGGGGATTGATATCGAATTTGCAAACAACCCTTTAATTTAATAAGGAATATGAACGCTTATCTCCTTCAGATAGAAGAACTCAAGACCTACTTTCACACATTTGAGGGCATTGCCAAGGCTGTCGACGATGTTTCTTTCTACATGGGCAAAGGAGAGGTGCTCGGTGTCGTGGGAGAATCCGGCTGCGGAAAGAGCGTTACGGCCCAGTCCATCATGCGTCTGATCCCTGAGCCACCCGGTAAAATTGTACATGGTAAAATCCTATTTGATGGGACAGATATAGTCGGGCTTACCATGGAACAAATGCGCGCTATCCGTGGGAATCGAATTTCTATGATTTTTCAGGAACCGATGACTTCTCTGAATCCTGTTTATACCATTGGGAATCAGATTTCTGAGATGTTCCTGCTTCATGAGAAACGCTCCAAGCGCGAGAGCTGGGCACAGTCAATTGAGATGCTCAAAAAAGTCCAGATTCCTGCACCGGAAAAAAGGGTCCATGAATATCCGCATCAGCTTTCCGGAGGTATGCGACAGCGGGCGATGATCGCTATGGCACTGGCCTGCAATCCTGAAATACTCATCGCCGATGAGCCGACAACCGCTCTGGATGTAACCATTCAGGCCCAGATCCTCGATCTCATGCTGCAGCTGAAAGAAGATTATGATACCGCGATTATGATGATTACCCACGATCTGGGAGTGATCGCTGAAATTGCCCAGCGAATCGTTGTGATGTATGCCGGAAAAGTGGTGGAAGAAGGGCAAGCCTTGGCCATTTTTGATGACCCCCAACATCCGTATACCCAGGGGCTGCTGAAGTCCATTCCTAAATTAGGAGAGCGCTCGCGCCATGGTCGTATGCGCCTCAGGGAGATATCCGGTATCGTTCCCAGTCTATATGATTTGCCATCCGGTTGTAGCTTTTATCCAAGATGCCCAAAAAGCATTACGGTCTGTAAGGAAAATCCACCTAAAATCGTTGATGCGGGTGGGGGGCATTTGGTGCGATGTTGGCTGTATTAAAGATGTGGTCGGCGCAGGCAGGCTGTCCAACAACTCGTTTCCCCTCCCTCGATGGGAGGGGATTAAGGGGCGGGTGGTCAGATAAAATTTTGATTTTTCACCAATTTTATCACCTCCACCCAGACCCTCCCCCGTCAAGGGGGCGGGCTATTAGTGGAATTGCAAGGGTTATTGGACAGCCTGCAGGGACCAACCCTACTTTTTTATCGTAGATGAGGGGTTTTGTGTAGGGCGGGTCACCGCTTGGCACAGCGAAGCTTAAGCGAAGACGGGTGCTCGCCGCATTGGCAGGATGGGAGACGATTGTTTTGGAAACGCTACTCTCAGTTAAGGATTTAGAAGTTCATTTTCCTATCAAGAAAGGCGTTTTTTCGCGAACTGTCGGTTACGTGTATGCGGTAAACGGTGTTTCATTGAATTTGGGGCAGGGTGAAACTCTCGGGTTGGTCGGTGAAAGCGGGTGCGGTAAGACTACGACGGGGCTGGCTATCTTGAGGCTGGTTGAACCAACTGGCGGAAATGTCACATTTAAGGGGATGGACATATCTCAGATGACCAAGTCACAAATGCGATCTATAAAAAAAGACATCCAAATGATCTTTCAAGACCCGTATTCTTCGCTCAATCCCCGGATGACCGTCAATAAGATTCTTAGTGATCCCATGGTAATCCATGGGGTTTACAAGGGCCCGGAAAGGGGCGAACGGATCGCATATTTATTGGAAAAGGTGGGTCTCACACCGGAGCAAGGACGGCGTTATCCGCACGAATTTAGTGGTGGTCAGAGACAAAGGATTGGGATTGCCCGGGCCTTGGCACTAAATCCCCAGGTCATCATAGGAGATGAGCCTGTCTCAGCGCTGGATGTCTCCATCCAAGCCCAGATAATTAATCTTTTAATCGATCTGCAGGAAGAATTCCAACTCTCGTACATTATCATTGCGCATGATTTAGCGGTGGTGGAGCATATCTGTGATCGAATTGCTGTGATGTATCTGGGCAAAGTTATGGAACTGGCCGCCTATAAAAAT
>Ga0209536_100004824_pt1 | contig 21209 bp, 21 predicted proteins | sample DeeMarSeWOR28_12_FD_187461 | JGI IMG/M metagenome (GOLD analysis project Ga0209536, IMG submission 187461) | Marine sediment microbial communities from White Oak River estuary, North Carolina - WOR-2-8_12 (SPAdes) (version 2) | ecosystem: Environmental > Aquatic > Marine > Intertidal zone >... | reverse complement strand
TTTGGTCGGGGCGAGAGGATTTGAACCTCCGACCCCTTGAACCCCATTCAAGTGCGCTACCAGACTGCGCCACGCCCCGACATTGAAAGTATTATTTAACAATTCAAAGCTGGAATGTCAAGGAACCAGCGAAGTATATAAGGGCTGCGTTATTTAAACAGGTAATTGCCTGGAATAAATAAAGTTGCTCGCTTAATGAAAATCAAGAAAATCTCAAGTACCAAAATACAAATCTCAAACAATCACCAATGACCGAAATTCAAAATTCAAAACAGACAGAATGACCGCGATACATCGAATAAGTGATCGAGATGTTTTGGTCATTGGAATTTGAGTATTGTGACTTGGGATTTTAGTAACGTTTCCGGGAAAGCAAATCGCTTCTATTTGAATCGGTTAAAGCTGACTTTGATTTTACCCTGCGACGCATATCATTTTCCTATTATCATGTTGTTTAACAATGGGTAATGAAAAAACAATTCCTGTGATGCCACCTCGGCTTCGTTCCGGTGACACAATTGGCATCGTTGCGCCGGCCAGTCCTTTTGACAGCAAGATCTTTTATCAAGGTTTAGAAACGCTGCGGTCGATGGGATTCCGAACATATGTTCCCGAAGAACTTTTTAGAGAAAATGGGTATCTAGCCGGAACCGATGAACATCGAGCGAAGTTGGTGAACCAACTTTTTTTGGATAACCGCGTCAACGCCATCGTTTGTGCGAAAGGTGGATTCGGTACGATTCGGATATTACCCCTTTTGGATTTTAGTATCATCGGGGAAAATCCCAAAATATTTGTGGGACTTAGTGATATCACCGCATTATTAGCTGCGCTTTACAAAAAATGTGGATTGGTGACCTTTCATGGCCCTCTAATCACCACCCTTGCAGATGCGCCGGAGTTAACCAAGCAGGCGATGCTCTCTGCAATTTCATCTGGCAGCAAACTTGAAATTAAACCCAATAAAGGGATTACCATCCAGCCCGGCAATGTGGAAGGTCCGGTTATCGGCGGCAACCTTACCACCTTATGCCATCTTGTTGGTACTGCTTTCGAACCAATTTTGAAAGGACATATTCTGCTTCTTGAAGATCGGGGCGAGGCCAATTACAGAATCGACCGGATGCTCTTCCATATGAAACTAGCCGGCTGTTTTGAAGGACTCGTTGGTTTAGTTTTAGGCAGCTTTCAGAATTGCGGTCCTCTTGAGGGTATATATCGGATTGTCGCTGAGATTTTCCAAGATTCCCATATACCCATTCTTGCAGGCCTTGATGTGGGTCATGGCAGACACAATATTACCATTCCGCTGGGCATTCGCGCAGCTTTAGACGCCCAAAAGCAAGTACTGACCTTTCATCAACCGGCAACAATATGACGTCTCTCTTGATAGGAGCAAAATGCCTGTGCAACCTGTCGATAACCTCATGCGTCAAGCCATTGCTGAAAAGATCTTCCCCGGTGGGGTGCTGTTGGTCTCTGTGAACGGCTCCATCATTTTCTTTAAGGCTTACGGATATGCTAATCTTTACTCCCGTGTTCCAGTGACCCAAGACACGATTTTTGATTTGGCTTCCCTTACCAAACCCTTGGCGACCGCTTTAGGCGTAATGATGCTCGTTCAGCGAGAGAAAATCGAACTGGACAACACGCTAGACATGATATTGCCGGAGTCGAAGTATACGGATAAGGCACAGGTCAAAGTAAAGCATCTTCTCTATCATAATTCAGGCCTTCCCGATTACCGACCTTATTACAAAACATTAAGTCGTTTTCCACAAAAAGCTCGACGAAAGGCCTTGCGTGAGTGTTTGTTGAAAGAGACCCTTGTCAATCCGATCGGCCAAAAAGTCGTATACAGTGACCTTGGATTCATGATTTTAGCATGGGTCATCGAGCATGTTTCCGGTCAACGGCTTGATCATTTCATAGCTCAAGAGATTTACCGGCCGTTGGGATTACACCATCTATTATTCATTTCATCGGACACACCCCTTTATGAGGGGCTATTTGCAGCAACGGAGAATTGCCGATGGCGAAATATGATTTTGGAAGGTCGGGTGCATGATGAAAATGCCTATGCCGTGGGGGGCGTCGAGGGGCATGCCGGCTTATTTGGTAATGCTGAAAACATTCATGACCTTTTATATGCCTTACTGTCAAGTTATCTTGGAGATACTTCATATCCTCTATTTCAAACAGCTCTGGTGCGTCTTTTTTTTAAACGTTTGCCGCATTCGGACAAAGCATTGGGATTTGATACACCCAGTCTGCGAGGATCCAGCTGCGGCAGCTATTTTTCGAAAAAGAGCGTGGGCCATTTAGGCTTTACGGGAACCTCTTTCTGGATGGATCTGGATCGTAAAATCAATGTAATCCTTTTAACCAATCGTATCCACCCCACACGTGAAAACAATGCGATAAAGGCCTTTAGACCAGAGTTACACGATGCCGTGATAAAATCGATCTAGGTGATATCAGTTGAGTATCAAACGCCCATCGGTTTCGCTTGCGGATGTGAAATTGATCGTTGACGCTGTAAAAATATATATTTTCAGTCAATAAATTTCTCTTGTAATTGTATAATAAATTTGGTAATTTATTGATATTTCCCTATTATAATTGGGTGTGCGGTTGATCCGTACATATTTAATAAAAGATAAAAAGCATTGGGTAGCACACGATTGTGCGAGAATTTGAGGAATCATGAACCTTTTTTTTGATAAAATTTTAGGGGCATTTTCAAGTGACCTGGCCATTGATTTGGGTACCGCAAATACGCTGGTTTATGTAAAAGGTAAGGGTATCATCTTAAGTGAACCCTCGGTTGTTGCTGTGAGCACCGGCAACCGATCGAAAAACCGTGTTCTGGCTGTTGGCGTTGAAGCCAAAAACATGCTAGGCAAGACGCCCGGCAATATATTGGCCATTCGGCCGATGCGCGATGGTGTTATTGCCGATTTTGAAGTTACCGAAGCCATGCTGCGGCATTTTATTCACAAGGTTCATAATCGGCGGACATTTGTTCGACCGAGAATAATTATTGCCGTACCCTCAGGCATTACCCAAGTTGAAAAACGGGCGGTCAGGGAATCAGCCGAATCAGCAGGGGCGCGTGAGGTATTTCTGATTGAAGAGCCCATGGCTGCTGCTATAGGCGCCGGTCTTCCAATTACCGAACCCACCTGCAATATGATTGTCGATATTGGCGGCGGCACCACAGAGGTTGCCGTTATTTCTCTAAAAGGAATCGTTTACAGCCGCTCGGTTCGCGTCGCAGGCGATAAGATGGATTCCGCCATTATCCAGTATATTAAACGCAAATACAACTTGCTGATTGGTGAACGCTCAGCCGAGGTGATTAAAACATCGATCGGAAATGCCTTCCCGGATGCTCAAAATTTAGAAACCATAGAGGTTAAAGGCCGCGATCTTGCATCCGGTATTCCTAAAATTTTGTCTATCGATTCCGAAGAAATTCGAATCGCCATATCCGAACAGATTGATGCTATTGTTGAGACCGTCAAAATAGCCTTAGAGCAGACCCCACCGGAATTATCAGCTGACATTGTGGATCGAGGAATCATATTAACCGGGGGCGGTGCGCTTTTGAAGAATTTAGACAGACTCATCCGCGAAGAGACCAGCTTGCCGGTTACTGTAACTGAAGACCCATTGTCGACAGTGGCTTTAGGTTCGGGCAAGGCACTCGATAATCTTGAAATCCTCAAAGAAGTAGTGATTACCTAGTTTTTCATGTTCTCGAAAAAGATGGTGCTCATTGTTGGCGTAATCGTTCTGATTACGGTCAATATTATCGTCCTCTCCGCTACCACCAAAAGCTATCCGGACTTTGGATTCGGACATCTTGCGCTTTCTTTTGTTGCGCCATTTCAGGAGTTCGTCACCCGTTGCATACGTTTTGCCAGAGGTATTTGGGAAGACTATTTTTTTCTTGTTTCGGTTTCCCAGGAAAACCAGCATCTCAAAAAATCGTTAAATCATGTCATTCAAAAAAATAATCAATGGCAGGAGACCGAACTTGCCAACCTTCGTCTGCGCAGTTTACTAAACTTTCAGAAAGCCATAACCAATCGGGTGCTTGCGGCTGAGGTTATCGGCAAAGATCCTTCTGCATGGTTTAAAACAATAATAATAGATAAAGGTAAAGCGGACGGACTGAAACGGTGGCTGCCGGCAGTCGTTGCGCAGGGTATAGCCGGTCAAATAATTGGAACTTCCAATCACTATTCGAAGGTTATGTTAATTATTGACCGGAACAGTGCCGTGGATGCTCTGGTACAGAGATCCAGAGCGCGCGGCATCATCAAAGGTACTTTAGCCGACCAATGCCGATTCGAATATGTTTTGCAAAAACATGATGTCCGCATCGGGGATATCGTTGTTGCTTCCGGATTTGATGGTGTATATCCTAAAGGGTTGCGTATTGGGTGGGTATCTGATGTAATCAAGCGTGATGCTGAGATTTTTCAAGAAATTACGGTGACACCCTATGTGGATTTTGAAAAGCTTGAAGAAGTTCTGATCGTATTGAACCCCCAGCAACATGAATTTGCGAGTCAACAATGATTTATTGCTTTTATATGGGAGCCTGCCTGATTCTGGTTATCTTGCAGACTACCATTTTTCCCTATCTGCCGCTGTTGGATAGATGCTACGATCTTTTAATTCCTTTTATCATTTATCTCGGCTTCTTCCGGTCTATCCGCGAAGGGCTGTTTCTCGTCCTATTTTTAGGTTTTATAATGGACAACCTTTCGGGGAGTCCTTTCGGGCTGTATCTGACAAGCTATTGCTGGTTGTTTATCGGCATAAAATGGGCAACGACATTTGTTCAGGTCGGAAATCGGCTTCTCCAATCCCTTGTTGTGGCGTCGGGTGTGCTGCTGCAGAATTTAATATTCATCGGAGCGTTGACATTCGTAGGACCCAACCTGAAGCTTCCGACTGAAGCCGGCAGCACCGTGGTCATACAGATACTTTGGGCATTCGCCACCGGGCCTGTTTTTCTGGTCTTTTTTAGGTATATCCAAAGACGCTTGGATGATCTAATGAAGGAAATTGTGTCCGGACGGACGAATTTCAGTTTGTCAAGCCGAAGGTAGCGGGCGTCAGATAGATACCTTATGAATGAATTAAGATCGCCCTCTCGTGAATATTCGGCGGTTTGGATGCTGGATATATCTTACAAATTTGCGGATTTTCATAATTCAATTTGTTTGGTGAAGCATTGATTAAATATTTAAAGACTGCAGATAGTGAATGGTATAAACAGCGCATTATCAGTATCATGATATGCATTCTTGCGGTGTTTGTCATTCTCTTTGTTCGTCTGATTTATCTCCAGGTAATCAACGGAGAAGAGTTGCGAAGACTTTCCTTAAATAACAGCATACGGCTACAAAGCATCGATCCGCCAAGAGGACGCGTATATGACCGCAATGGGAAAATACTGGTAGACAATCGTCCCTCGTTTGATGTGAGCATTATCTTAAAAGACGCCCAGCCCGTTGAGCAAACCATTGAAAAGTTGTCGGAATACATCCAGGTTGCAGCTTCTGATCTCATGTCAACCATCATGCACACCAGAGACTTTTCCTCCTATAAACCAATCTTGCTAAAACAGGATATCGGGCGAAACGCACTGGCTGCCCTGGAGGTGCATAAGCACGATCTTCCGGGAGTCGGTGTAAAAGTGAATTTGAGACGAAACTATATCACCAATCAACACGCTGCACATCTCATCGGTTATCTAAGTGAAATAAATTCAGATGAGCTAAAAAGTGGTGATTATCCGGAGTGTCGAAGTGGTGATCTGATTGGCAAATTCGGCGCGGAGAAGACATATGATAGCTTATTACGTGGAAAACGCGGCGGAAGACAAGTTGAGGTCAATGCCAATGGCCAGGTTGTAAGAGTGTTAAAGACGGTGACTTCCATACCCGGACATAATATTTTTTTAACCCTCGATCAGGATGTGCAGAAGAAGTCCGAAGAGTTGTTGGAGGGCGTAGCGGGGGCTGTGGTTGCGATGGAGCCCACATCCGGGCGTATTCTGGCTCTGGCCAGCGGCCCCACATTCGATCAAAATGCTTTTGTTGGTGGAATTTCGCGTGAGAAATGGGCTTCGCTGATTTCCAATCCTTTCAGGCCCATGGCAAATAGAGCCATCCAAGGTGAGTATCCACCCGGTTCAACCTACAAAATTATTACCGCTTTGGCGGGACTGGAAGAGGGTGTCATCGATGAGGAAACGATTTTTGAGTGTCCTGGTTTTTACAGATTTGGCAATCGCGTTTATCGGTGCTGGAAAAAAGGGGGTCATGGGAAAGTAGATATTATCAAAGCCCTGGCCGAATCCTGCGATGTCTTTTTTTATCAAGTCGGCCAAAAGCTTGGCGTTGATCGGCTTGCGTGGTATGCTAAAGCAAGCGGCCTGGGCTCAGCTACCGGCATACATCTTGATCATGAAGCGTCCGGATTAATCCCGACCGCAGCCTGGAAACAGAAGCGCACCGGTATTCCTTGGCAGGAAGGAGAAACCCTTTCTGTGGCCATCGGACAGGGTTTTAATCTGGCGACCCCCCTGCAGATGGCCGTGTTTACATCTGCTGTCGCCAATGGCGGCAAACGATACAAGCCCCTGATACTGGAGGCCATCAAAACCTTAGACGGTCGCCTGTTGCATGAGGAAACGCTTAGGGTGATCGGTAAGTTGCCCGTGGGCGAAAAGACTCTGGATTTAGTCAAAGAAGGGCTGTGGCAGGTCGTAAACAGCGAAAAGGGTACTGCTCGACGAATCCGGCTAAGCCGTATCCAGATCAGCGGAAAAACGGGTACCTCACAGGTGATTAGCCGTAAAGATGACGAGGAGATAGCCGAAGAAAATATAGCTGCCCATTTAAAGTCTCACGCCTGGTTTGTGGCGTATGCACCCTCTGATGCCCCTCGCATAGCTGTTTCGGTTGTTGTAGAGCATGGAGAGCACGGATCAGGAGCGGCAGCTCCGATTGCAAAAGAGATAATTAAGACGTATTTACGCAGTTATAAATCACGTACTCAGTTGGTCGCTCAAAAAATAGATAAAAAGGGCAACCGGCCTCGGGAAATCAGTAAAGATATATTGAGGGATTGAGGAATAAAAGATTCGCAAAATTCGTATTTATACGCATGAATTCCCCAATTCCTGAATTTCTAAATTCCTAAATTGGAGTGGAACGAAAGTGTTTGACCGCAGATTAGTTCAATATTTTGACTGGGGCTTATTCGGCCTCTCCGTTGTCATTGGATGCATAGGTCTTGCTACTTTATACAGTGCCGTGACAGCAGAGGCACCTGCTCCGCAAAAGATTCTTTTTTTTAAGCAACTTATATGGTTTGCCATCGGACTGGCTGCTATGGTCGTGTCGTTCATGTTTAACTACAAATTGCTAGATCGATGGGCCCAATCGATCTATACGATTTGCATATTGCTTTTGATCTGTGTTTTGGTTTTCGGAAAATATATCGGCGGATCAAAGCGCTGGCTGATTTTGGGTCCGATTTCAATTCAGCCCTCGGAGTTGGTGAAAATTGCTGTCATTGCTGTTTTGGCGCGTTATTTTTCCAAGGATGCGTATACCAGGGGATTTACATTGAGGGAACTCATTCGGCCGTTTATATTAACAATGATTCCCATTTTATTGATTGTGAAACAACCGGATTTAGGAACAGCAATGGTGATTGTTTTGATTGCAGGTACGATGACTGTTTTCGTCAAAATCGAGCGTCGATCACTCATCTCATTAATTGTATCCTGCAGCATAATCATTCCCATGATCTGGTTTTTTTTAAAAGAATATCAAAAACAACGGATATTGGTATTTTTAGATCCAGACCGAGACCCCTTGGGTGCTGGCTATCACATCATTCAATCAAAAATCGCTATCGGATCGGGTATGATCGGTGGAAAAGGATTTTTAAAAGGAACTCAAAATGCCCTATCTTTTTTGCCCGAAGAGCATACGGACTTTATTTTTTCGGTGCTGGCTGAGGAATGGGGTTTTCTCGGGTCTATTGTACTGATACTTTTGTTTCTGGTACTGATTTTTTGGGGGTTAAACATAGCTATTGCATGCAGAGAACCATTCGGTACGATTCTGGCCGTCGGTATCACTGCCATGATATTTTGGCAGGTTTTCATTAATATTGGAATGGCAATGGGCTTAATGCCTGTGGTTGGCGTACCTTTACCGTTTATCAGTTATGGCGGCTCATCGGCATTAACCATTGCCATTGGCATTGGTCTATTATTGAATGTAAGCATGCGACGTTTTTTGTTGGAATAGATTCCAGGTAGAACTGAAGGCTGTAACAGCGCCTTTTTGATGAGGTGATATCAGCCCGCCAGTTTGAAAATTTCAAGGTAAACGACTAAACTTATTGGGAGGAAGACGCTCAATGAAAAAGGAAAGAAAAACCGACTCCATATCTACATTTTTAGGCGCCGATGCGAGTGTGGATGGCTCCATCGAGTTTCAAGGAACCATACGCGTGGATGGAAAAGTAACTGGCAAAATATCCAGCAATGGAGGTACCGTAATTGTCGGTGAAAAGGCCGTTATTCATGCGGACATATCTGTCGGCGTCGCCATTGTTATGGGTGAGGTCGATGGTACGGTAGATGCTAAAGACAGGATTGAAGTTTATCCTCCCGGGCGCGTGGGGGGGGATATTCAGGCGCCGGTGATATCGATTGAACCAGGCGGCATACTGAATGGGCGTTGTACAATGAAGAGCCCGACAGCATCATCTGAAAAAACCGTTGCCACCCCGAAAATTCATCCGGTCACCGTTGAATCAACGCGCAAATAAAATTTTCAAAAAAAGGACCCCAACGAAGCTGTAAATTTATAGCCATCATACCTGGATGGAAAGAACAGACAGCAACCTTTGCGGGTAATTCCGCGCCAGGATTGCCTGCACCTATAATGCACCGACTCGACATTCTTTGGCGGTCCTTTATACGCCTGAGATATTTTGTAACCCACTAAATTATCTCAGAAATTTTATCCCGCTCGTTCCATCTTTTCTTAACCGTATCGAATCGAAAAATTTTCAAAAAACCTTTGACAATTTGTCATCGTGGATGTTATAGACCGCCCGTATTCAAGTCCACATAAGATAGTACTGTCTGAAAATACTCGACTAAATTGCCCTAAGCGTTTTCCGAACGGAGGTTTTTGCATGATGATTTCTGGTTTAAGCCGGAAAAAATATATCATCCCTATTGTTTTCATCTCCAGCATTTTAATGCTGACCGCTGGATGGGCTTCGGCTTCATCTGAAGAAGGAGGGGGAGGAATAACCGTCATCCCTGATGCATCCGTTTTAATACAAATCGCCAATTTTCTTTTGCTGATTTGGGCGCTGAACATTCTTTTATATCGGCCCATCCGAAAAATACTCCGACAAAGAAAAAAAAAGGTGGAAAGCTTCGAGACAACGATTGATACGTATAACCGGGATATCCAAAAAAAAGATGAGGCATTTGCTTCCGGTCTTAAAGCAGCGAGGGCAAAAGGGTATAAGGAAAAAGAAGCTTTACTGCAGGCTGCTGCCGAAGAAGAGAACAGGATTCTTGCGAATATAAATGCCAAGGCCCAGACCGAACGTGAGGAGGTTCGGAAAAAAATTGCGAGGGATGTCGAGGTTGCCAAGGCTTCATTGCAAAATAAAATCGATGAATTTGCCAATGATATTAGTCAAAAAATTTTGGGGAGGGCAGTTGAATGAAAATGCCAGGTTCTATCCGGAAACAAATGGGGATTAGACACGTCAGCGGTGTCGTTATTGTTGCGCTGGGGGCACTTTTATTTTTTTCAATTGGAACAGCCCTGGCAGCTTCTGGGGGGGAACCCGGCCCCAAGGGATGGGTAAATACCGATTGGTTTCGGGTGCTGAATTTTGCGTTTTTAGCCGGTGCGCTCTTTTTTCTTTTACGAAAGCCGGTATCCGAAGCGCTCCGCTCCCGTATTGCAGGGATAAAGGAACAGCTGGAAGATCTGGAATCCCGCAAAGAAGAGACAGAAAAAAAGCTTTTAGCCTACAATGAAAAATTGTCTCAATTAGAAAAGGAAGCTGAAAAAATCGTTGCGGATTACGTAAAACAGGGAAACGAGGCCAAGCAAAGAATCCTGAAAGAAGCACAAGCGGCGGCCGAGAAACTTCAAGATCAGGCGCAACGCAATATTGAGCGTGAATTTGAAAGGGCGAGACAGCAGCTCCAGGAGGAGATCCTTGAAAAATCACTGGTGAGGGCGGAAGCCATCATTAAAAAAAAGATTAAAGCAGCTGATCAGAATAGACTTGTGAAAGAATACTTAGAGAAAGTGGTTGTCTAATGAAAAATCTCGCAATAGCACGCCGTTACGCTAAGGCACTTTTGCTGATCGGCAAAGACGACGGCCAGGTTGAAGCTTACAAAGAAGAACTTGATGGTTTTGCCGCTTTGATGGAGCGAGAAAAAGAACTGAATCAAGCCATCACCAACCCCCTTTACGATGCGTCCGGTCGCAGAAACGTGCTGCAGAACCTCATTGAAAAACTCGGTCTTTCAAAAGTTATGACATCTTATCTATTGTTGCTTTTTGACAAGGGACGCATCGCATATATTTCTGATATCAATAAGTTTTATCAAAATTTGGCCGATGAACTAAAAGGCATCGCGCGGGCCAGTTTGGTTTCGGCAACTCGGCTTTCAGCCAAAAACGTTGAAGAGATTCGCGCTGTTCTTTCGGAAAAGACAGGCAAAGAGATTATTTTGGAGGTTGAACAGGATCCGGACTTGATTGGAGGAATTGTAACGAAAATAGGGGATCTTGTATTGGATGGAAGTATCAAAACGCAATTATTTAATATGAGAGAATCTTTGAGAAGAGGTGAGGGAAACTAATGGAACTAAGAGCCGAAGAAATAAGTCAGATCATCAAGGAACAGATCACCGACTATGACAAAAAAGTTGAGCTCAGCGAAACCGGTGTGGTTTTATCGGTGGGCGATGGAATCGCAAGGATATATGGGCTCCAAGAAGTTATGGCTTTAGAACTTGTGGAATTTCCAGGCGGTGTCTTAGGACTTGTGTTAAACCTTGAAGAGGACAATGTGGGTGTCGCCATCATGGGGGAAGATATCCACATTAAAGAAGGAGATATAGTCAAACGCACCCGGCGGATTGCTCAGGTTCCGGTCGGCGAAGCAGTCTTAGGTCGCGTGGTTTCAGCAGTTGGTGAGCCGCTGGACGGCAAAGGCCCCATAGAATCCAAGGAATTTCGCAGGGTGGAAATGGTGGCACCGGGTGTTATCGCCCGGAAAAGTGTGCATGAGCCATGCTATACGGGGTTGAAAGCCATTGACGCCATGACGCCGGTGGGGCGGGGCCAGCGGGAATTGATCATTGGCGACCGCCAGATCGGTAAAACCGCTTGTGCCATTGATGCCATTCTTGCCCAGAAGGATACGGACATTTATTGCATTTATGTCGCCTGCGGCCAGAAACAATCAACGGTTGCCCAGGTACACGCAGTTCTCGAAAAACACGGTGCCATGGAATATTGCACGATCGTATCGGCTTGTGCCAGTGACCCGGCAACATTGCAATATATTGCGCCCTATGCCGGTTGTGCCATGGGGGAATACTTCCGCGACAACAAACAACATGCCTTGATTATCTACGATGACCTTTCCAAGCAGGCGGCGGCCTACCGTCAGGTATCGCTTCTTTTGCGTCGTCCACCCGGCCGCGAAGCGTATCCGGGGGATATTTTCTATAACCACTCCCGTCTTCTGGAACGAGCCGCCAAGCTGAATGATGATTTGGGTGCGGGGTCTTTAACGGCGCTTCCGATCATCGAGACCCAGGCCGGTGATGTATCGGCTTATATTCCGACAAATGTTATCTCAATTACCGACGGACAGATTTATCTTGAACCCGGCCTGTTTTTTGCGGGTGTCCGACCGGCCATTAATGTCGGACTTTCCGTGTCTCGCGTCGGTGGATCCGCTCAGGTAAAGGCCATGAAACAGGTGGCCGGTACCCTGAGGCTTGATTTGGCTCAATATCGTGAACTCGAAGCCTTTGCCGCGTTCGGCAGCGATTTGGACAAAGCAACCCAAAGACAGCTTACACGCGGCGCAAGATTGGTTGAGGTTTTAAAGCAGCCACAATATCAACCTTTACCGGTGGAGAGGCAAGTAACCATCCTATATGCCGGTACGCGCGGGTTCCTTGATAAATATCCGGTTGATGTGTTGGCGAAATATGAAGCCGGTCTTTACCCGTTTATCGAGGATCGTTATCCTCAGATCCTTTCTGATCTCAAAGAGAAACTTGAGATCACCGACGATCTGGATAAGCTGATGACAGAGGCCTTAAACGCCTACGACGAGGAATTTAAAGATACGATCAAGTAGTTATTTGTTATCCGTTATTTGTTAATCGTTTGATCGAGACACGAATAACGAATAACCAATCACAAATAACTTGAGGTTCTCATGGCAACGTTAAAGGATATTCAAAATAAAATAGCTGCAGTTAAAAAAACGAAACAAATCACGAAGGCCATGAACATGGTAGCTGCTTCCAGATTGCGCGGGGCTCAGAGCAGTATGGTATCGTTTCGACCTTATGCGGGGAAGTTTGCTGAAGTCTTGGGAAGCTTGGCAGAGCGTTCCGCTGAAGAGGCCAATCCGCTTCTTATACCGCGTGAGGAGGTCAAGAAAATACACATCGTGTTATGCACCTCCGACCGCGGTCTGTGTGGCGGGTTTAATGTTAATCTGGTCGAAAAGGCCGAAGGATTCATGAACGAAAAATCCGGCCAAGGCGTGGAATTTTCGTTTACTAATTTTGGTAAAAAAGGACGTGACTGGTGTCGTAAAAATAAGTTTGCCATTGAAAGTGAGCACTTAGGCGTTGTCGGTGCTGATTTCGGCTTTAATGTCGCTCTCACAGCTGGAAAAAAGCTTGTCGATGGTTTTTTGGGGCAGCAATATGATGAGGTCTATATTGTATTTGCAGAATTTTTTAGCATGGCCAAACAGCTGCCGCTGCTCAAACAAATCCTTCCGATACCTCCCATTCAGGCTTCGCAAGAAGTTGAGAAAGATGCAGAGGTGCCCTATTTACCTGAACATATCTGTGAGCCTTCAACGGATGTGCTTTTAGGGGAAATGCTGCCCAGAAATGTTTATGTGCAGATTTACAGTGCACTGCTGGAGACATCCACCAGCGAACATGCAGCCCGCATGATGGCCATGGACAATGCGACCAAGGCGTGTAATGATATGCTCGATAATCTCACCCTGGTATACAATAAGGCTCGGCAGGCAGCCATTACGGCAGAATTGATGGATATCGTCGGTGGCGCCGAGGCCCTCAGAGGATAAGTGCTGATAAGGATTTCGTCCCAATTAAAAAAACATAATCTTCCCGACGCAGGCGGGTAAAAACGAACACATTTGGAGGTCACTAGATGGGAGAAAATATGGGTAAAGTCTTACAGGTTATGGGACCTGTCGTCGACGTGGAGTTCGAACAAGGTAAGCTGCCAACGATCTATACGGCACTGGCAATTTCAAATCCTACGATCAGCGATGAACCGGATAACCTTATCGTCGAGGTTGCCCAACATCTTGGCGATAATGTTGTTCGTACGATTGCAATGGACGTCACCGACGGCCTTGTGCGGGGAATGCCGGTAAAGGATACCGAAAAACCGATATTGATGCCGGTGGGTGAGGCCGGATTGGGCCGTGTTTTGAACGTAGTGGGCAGACCGGTTGACGGCCTGGGGGCGGTCAGTCGCGAAAAACTATTGCCGATACACCGTCAGGCGCCCAAATTTACCGAACAGGATACCACGGTGCGGGTGCTTGAGACCGGTGTGAAGGTCATTGATCTGCTGGTGCCATTTCCCCGCGGAGGTAAGATGGGTATGTTTGGCGGTGCCGGCGTGGGTAAAACCGTCATCATGATGGAGATGGTGCACAATATCGCCATGCAACACGGTGGAATCTCAGTTTTTGCCGGAGTGGGTGAACGCACGCGTGAAGGCAATGATCTTTACCATGAAATGAAGGATTCCGGTGTTCTTCCGAAAGCAGCTCTGATCTATGGTCAGATGACGGAGCCGCCCGGTGCCAGAGCCCGGGTCGCCCTGTCTGCTCTGACCGCTGCAGAGTATTTTCGTGATGAAGAAGGTCAGGATGTATTGATTTTTATCGACAATATCTTCCGGTTTACCCAGGCCGGTTCTGAAGTTTCGGCGCTTCTGGGGCGGATGCCCTCAGCAGTTGGTTATCAACCCACCCTGGCGGTCGATTTAGGAGAGTTGCAGGAGCGAATTACCTCCACGGACAAAGGCTCAATTACAGCCGTTCAGTGTGTATATGTACCTGCAGACGATTTGACCGACCCGGCCCCCGCGACAACGTTTGCTCATCTGGACGGTACGGTGGTGCTTTCCCGACAAATTGTTGAGCTCGGCATCTATCCGGCAGTAGATCCATTGGATTCGACATCACGGATTTTAGATGCCGCATATATCGGCGATGAGCATTACCAGACCTCTCGCGAGGTTCAGAAAATTCTGCAGAAGTATAAGGAGCTCCAGGATATCATCGCTATTTTGGGGATGGAAGAATTGTCCGACGAAGATAAAATTACCGTGGCGCGGGCCAGGAAAATTCAACGATTCCTCTCGCAACCGTTTCATGTTGCCGAAGCTTTCACCAATAAACCAGGTGCTTACGTCAAAATCGAAGATACTGTCAGGGCGTTTAAAGAAATTTGTGAGGGAAAACACGATGATATCCCCGAACAAGCTTTCTACATGAAAGGCGGCATTGAAGAAGTCCTTGAGGACGCTGAGAGGATGGCTAAGGAAGAATAAGTAAGGACGAATATGGCTGGTAATATCAAATTAGAAGTTGTTACCCCTGAAAAGGTGGTTGTCAGTGATGAAGCTCAAATCGTGGCGTCTCCCGGGGTCCTCGGTGAGTTTGGCGTGCTCATCGGACATACTCCCTTCTTAACCACCTTAAAAACAGGCATTATTCGCTATACGGATCTCGATCAAAAGGAACGGTTGGTATTTGTCAGCGGCGGATTTGCGGAAGCACTTCCCGATAGGGTCACGATCTTGGCAGAATCAGCTGAACTTCGAGAAGATATCGACCTGGAGCGCGCCAAGGCGGCAATGCAACGCGCCCAGCAGCGCCTAGCACAAGATCGTTCCAAGGAGGATATTAACTTTGAGCGAGCCAAAGCTGCCCTTGAAAGGGCGATTACTCGAATAAAATTGGTTGAAAAATGATTAGGATAAAAAGTTGAGAGTCTAAATTCCAGCAAAGACTTCGAGCAGCTAGGCGGATTTTTACGAGGGCAGACCTCCAAATTGGGTTTGCCCTTTTTTTCTTTTACATATAACATGATGAACAGATATGGTTAAAAATGTTGCTGTGATTATACTCGCTGCGGGTCAGGGTACTCGCATGAAATCCAATAAAGCCAAAGTTCTGCACAAACTGCTTGGAAAACCCATGGTGCTTTATGTCGTGGAGACAGCGATGCAGGTTGCGGGACAGAATGTAATTTTGGTGGTTGGTCATCAGGCGCAAAAAGTTCGCGACGTGGTTTCTGAAAAAGCAGACCTCATTTATGCGTTTCAAAAAGAGCAGCTCGGCACCGGACATGCCGTACTTTGCGCGTTGCCGCATATCCCATCTCATATTGAAGAAGTCGTTATTTTGTGCGGCGATGTGCCGTTGATAACACCTCAGACAATCACTGATCTTGTCGAGGACCATCTGAGCAAGGAGCGGGATGTTTCGGTATTGGCGGTTGAAATCGAAAATCCGCAGGGCTATGGTAGAATTATATTTGATAAGAACCATCGGATTTGTGCAATTGTTGAAGAATCGGATGCCGCAAAAGAGCAAAAACGCATTAAAACGATAAATACCGGAATGTATTGTGTCAAAAAAGATTTTTTAAGCACGGCCTTGCCAAAAGTGAATGCAACAAATGCCCAGAGCGAAATCTATCTTACCGATATTATTGAAATTGCTTATAACCAAAAAAAGAATATCGGCGCAAAAATCGGCGCTGATCGTTTAGAGGTGATGGGCATCAATACTCGCCAAGAACTGCAACGCATTGAGTCCATCATGAAACAGCGTATGCATAATATAGCTTGACTTTAAAAGATATTCCAGATTATAGTAAAAAAAATATTCATGGGGTAAAAGCATTGGATCGCAATATTATTTTGGGTCAATTTGCAGAAATCGAAAAAAAAGTAGAAAAAATAATTGACGATTTCAAGTCCCATGAGGCGACCAAGTTAGAACTTACTAAAAAAATTAAGAGCTTAGAGGAGGAGCTTCAAGGTAGGTCCGAGGCGGAAAAAAAATTCGCTCAAGAGAAGGCCTTGATTCGGTCAAAGATTGATAATTTGTTGGTCAGACTGGATGAATTCACCGAAATGTAGCGGTATATGGCCAACAGGGTGTGGGTTTTGGAAAGGTAGAGTCCCAGTCATTGGAGCAAACGATAACCATAGAACTGTTTGGACAACCGTACACGTTTAAAGCAAAATCGGAAGTCAAAAAGGCAAAAGAGGTTGCTGAACTCCTTGTCAAGGAAGTGGACAGGGTTCAAAATCAGCAATCCGGACAATCATCAAATATTTCAAATCTTACAATTTTGATTTTAGCTGCGCTAAATATTGCTAATGAGAATATGGAATTAAAAAGAAATCACTCACAAATTTTAAATGACATTTCTGAACGCTCGACAGGTTTGATTCGACGACTCGATGAATTTGCGCATTAATTTGCAATCATTTGTTTGGAGGTTCAAACGCGATTGACTGCGATGAGTGATTTCGAAAATGCCCTTCCGAATTGCCCTCACCGGCGCAGCATTTTATTGGCCTGCCGCAAGCGGCTGGAATTACCTTGTGCGGGTAAACAACGATTAAACGTCGGGGAGTATTACCCCTGCCGTGCCCGTGATTGGAAGATATTCTTTGACCCAACATCTTTTGACTGGGGAGCCTTCCCTGATTTCGGTGTGCATGTTCTGCTCGTTTAGAAAAGCCTAAAGAAATTAAAAGCTACCCACTTTGAACCCTCGGTTCAAAGACCTGACAACACGGCATCTGGTGGGGGTTTTTCTTTATGCGGATCATTGCCGCTAAGGAGTTTACCGTTTGCAAATGATTAATGATTCTTTCATGCCCGCTGTGTCTGCTTGAATATTTCGCATAAACTGTGTGATGGCTGAAAGCGTCAATTAATTAACATTGTTTCGCCTACTTTTTCCGCCCCATAGGATCTCATCCTTGCTCTTGCCTCAGTGTACCCAAAAAATATTAAGAAAATCAGAAAAACGCCCCTAAGGGCTTAGAATAAATTGTGGAGCAAAACAATGAGTGATTACAACATACTAATCGGCATCATGTGCTTGATAGCCGGTTTTGCGATTGCCTATTGGGTGAAAGGTAAAATCGTATCCCGAAAGATCAAGGCCGCAGAAGGCGAAGCTTCGCGACTATTAGAAGATTCCAAACGCAAGGTAGACACTGTGCTTAAGGAAGCAGACCTGGAGGTGAAGGATAGACTCTTTAGAATGAAAAGCGAGTTTGATGCCGAAACAAAGGAGACTCGCGCTGAACTGAAAAAGAAAGAGATGCGATTGATGCAAAAAGAGGAAAACATCGATCGCAAAATAGAACTGTTCGAAAAGCGAGAAAATGAGATTTCCCGCAGAGAAAAACATCTCAAAAAGAGACAAGGAAGACTCGAACGCAAAGAGCTGGAGTTTGAAGAGCTCATCGAAGAGCAAAAGCAGCAGTTGGAAAAGATTTCCGGTTTAACGGCCGATCAGGCCAAGGAGTTATTGATCAGGGCCATGGAAAATGAGGCGCGCTACGAGGCTGCCAAACTTATCAAAAAAATAGAGAACGAAACCAGAGAGCAAGCCGACAAAAAGGCTAAAAAAATATTAGCAACGGCTATTCAACGATATGCCGGAGATTTTGTCGCCGAGCGAACGGTTTCCGTGGTTCAATTACCTAATGACGAGATGAAAGGACGCATCATCGGCCGGGAAGGCCGCAATATTCGTGCCCTTGAGGCAGCCACCGGAATTGATCTCATTATCGATGATACACCGGAAGCCGTAATTTTGTCGGGATTTAATCCTGTTAGAAGAGAAATAGCACGAATATCTCTAATGCGATTGATATCCGATGGACGAATTCATCCGGCACGAATCGAGGATGTTGTTAAAAAAGTAGGTCAAGAAGTTGATTTGGCCATTAAAGAAGCCGGTGAACAAGCTGGTTTTGATTTGGGTGTACACGGTATTCATAATGAACTTATTAAATATCTTGGTCGATTAAAATTCCGGACAAGCTATGCCCAGAATGTCTTACAGCATTCAATAGAAGTGGGTTTTTTATCCGGTGTTATGGCAGCCGAGTTAGGACTTAATGTCAAAATGGCAAGGCGCATGGGATTATTGCATGATATCGGTAAAGCAGTTGATCATGAAGTTGAAGGGCCTCACGCAATTATTGGATCCAGGCTCGCCAAAAAATATGATGAATCACCGAAAGTGGTGCATGCCATAGCGGCCCATCATGAGGACATACCGCCAAATTCAGTCTATGCGTTGTTGGTCCAGGCTGCTGATGGACTTTCAGGAGCCAGGCCCGGGGCACGTAAGGAATTGCTCGAAAACTATATAAAACGAATAGAAGATCTTGAAAAAATTGCAAATGCGTTTAAGGGCATTGAGAATACCTATGCGATTCAAGCAGGCAGAGAACTTCGGGTGATCGTCGAAAGTGAATCGATATCCGATGAGGAAGCAATTTTGCTCAGCCGAGATATAGCAAAACGAATTGAGGAGTCGTTGACCTTTCCGGGTCAAATCAAGGTGACTGTTATCAGAGAGACTCGGGCGGTTGAGTATGCTAATAAGTAGGCCCTTAGGCCTGGTAACTTGGAGACTGTTGGTAAGAAACTGAAACCTGTAAAATTCTTTTTTCGGTGTTTGCGCTTCACAAAAGGCGCCGCTTTCTACAACACATTTGAGGTGAAAATATAATGGCTAATGTTGTGGACATTTTCAAAGAACGGGGATTTATCGAGCAGACCACTCACGACAAGGAATTATACGATTACTTTGATAATGAGACGGTTACGTGTTACATCGGATTCGATCCTACTGCTGCGAGTCTTCACATCGGGAGTTTGGTGCCCATCATGTCACTGGCCCATATTCAGAGAAACGGCCACCGTCCGATAGCACTTGTGGGTGGGGGAACCGGTCTGGTTGGTGATCCGAGTGGCAAAACCGAAATGCGGAAACTGCTCACTTACGAAGAAATAGAAGAAAATGCGAAGGGAATCAAAAACCAGCTTTCCTATTTTCTGGATTTTAGCGAGCAGAAAGCCTTGCTCCTTAACAATGCCGATTGGCTTACGAAACTGGAATATATCCCTTTTTTAAGGGACATTGGCAGACACTTTTCGGTTAATCGCATGATTAAAGCAGAAAGTTGTAAAATGCGATTGGATTCGGAAGAAGGTCTTAGTTTTATCGAATTTAACTATATGGTTTTGCAGGCTTACGATTTTTTGGAATTGTATGAGCGACATAATTGTCGACTCCAGATGGGAGGTAGTGATCAGTGGGGAAATATTGTAGCTGGGGTAGAGCTTATCCGCAGGATGCGACAGCAAACCGCTTTTGGCATCACCTTTCCTTTGATTACAGCCAGTAGCGGAGAAAAAATGGGAAAAACAGCCGAAGGCGCTGTTTGGCTGGATTCGGAACGAACACCGCCATATGAATACTATCAATACTGGATAAATACCGACGATCGGGATGTCTCCCGCTTTTTGGCGCTATTTAGCTTCCTGCCCATGGATGAAATCCGGAACATTGAACATTTGGAAGGCGCTGATTTGAACAGTGCCAAAGCTGTCCTTGCATTTGAGGCCACCCGGCTGGCCCATGGAAATCAGGAGGCGCTAAAAGCATACCAAGCAGCCGCAAGCATGTTTGGTGTCAGAGAAGTACCGGATGAGATTCTACCCTCCAGCGCCATACCGCGGGGAACATCCGATGTTGATGATCTTTCCGTTCCCCATACCTATTTAGAAGCCGCCGCCCTGAAGGATGGTATACCTGCTTTTAAACTATTCCATATGGTCGGTTTGGTGTCTTCAGGGGGCGCCGCACGAAGACTGATTGAACAGGGGGGCGCCTATGTAAATGGGGGCCGAATCGAGGCCTTTGATCAGCTCATAACCACTAACGAGATTAACGATCAGAACGCCATTGTTTTGCGCTCGGGGAAAAAGCGCTTTCATCAGATAAAAATTAAGAACGAATAAGAAAAATTTATAACTAATCACAAAATTATGATTGACAAAATTAAAAAGAAAGCGTATCAAATATAGTTCATACAAATATCAAATGTACGACTGTAAAATGAAATTAAATACCTTCAGAAAACAGGGAAAAAGGTTGACAAAAAAATATAAAACAGTATATTAGAAAAGTCGCTTTGCGATTATAATTTGATGGTTATGCATGAGCGTCACTATAACGGCGCCCATTTGATCTTTGAAAACTAAATAGTGGCAAACCAATGAGTCGGGCCCATAGAAGATTATGTTACAAAACAAAATTTTGCAACATACTATAGTTTAATTGGAGAGTTTGATCCTGGCTCAGAATAAACGCTGGCGGCGTGCCTAACACATGCAAGTCGCACGAGAACGCTTCAGCTTGCTGAAGTTAGTAAAGTGGCGCACGGGTGAGTAACGCGTGGGTAATCTACCTCCGAATTGGGGATAACATTGCGAAAGCGATGCTAATACCGAATGATATCTCTAAAACTTCGGTTTTTGAGATCAAAGGTGGCCTCTACATGTAAGCTTCTGTTTGGAGATGAGCCCGCGTACCATTAGCTTGTTGGTAGGGTAACGGCCTACCAAGGCAACGATGGTTAGCTGGTCTGAGAGGATGGCCAGCCACACTGGAACTGACACACGGTCCAGACTCCTACGGGAGGCAGCAGTGAGGAATTTTGCGCAATGGGGGAAACCCTGACGCAGCAACGCCGCGT
>Ga0209536_100004823_pt1 | contig 21211 bp, 12 predicted proteins | sample DeeMarSeWOR28_12_FD_187461 | JGI IMG/M metagenome (GOLD analysis project Ga0209536, IMG submission 187461) | Marine sediment microbial communities from White Oak River estuary, North Carolina - WOR-2-8_12 (SPAdes) (version 2) | ecosystem: Environmental > Aquatic > Marine > Intertidal zone >... | reverse complement strand
ATCTTTTCAATGTTGTATTGTGTGCCTGACTCGGCATTGATCCTGGCTGCAGCATACACACCGTAAGGCAGCTGAAGTTCGTAGGAAGGATTACCCACATATGCATTCAGAAATTCAAGGTTCCATTCCGCACCTGTCAGGTATGTGCGATCCCCCGTAATCAGATAAGCATTGTACAGGATCCAGGCAATCGCCCCTGCAGCTTCAGGTTCTTTCACTCCTGTTTCCAGCGGAGTCATTGTGGCCATGTACCAGGCCCTGTAATTCAGGTCCGGCACATTCCAGGGTGTCGCACTGCCACCCATCGCACCGGTGGCCGTCAGCCACTGGTCAGCCAGGGTCCTGACCTGATAATTGAAATCCCCTGTATTTGGATAGAGGTTATTGAGTTGCAGGAAAAAAACATTGGGCATGGTTTCGTACCACCAGTCATTCCCGGAACTGCTGACAGGATGATTCAGATAGATGTTTTCGCTGGGACGCTTGTTAAAAAACTCCTCGCACATCAACACCCAGTTCTGTCCGAACTGGTCCGTTTTATCGATCCCGGAAAGTGAAGCCCCCACTACTGCAGGGATCACATTAATGGCTTCTCCCGCACCGGGGCTAGCCGTCCCCACGGCAGTATGCAAACCGAAGCTTGAATGTTCGGGATAGTTCACTGATGTTCCCCGAAAAAACACCAATGGCAGGTATTGTCCGGTCTGATCCTGGTCAAATACCAGTGAATCGTAACCCTGTGCCACGCTTTTCCAGTCCCGCATAAGGTATGGTTGCGGGAAATCAGGCATCATATCAATGCGTGGGATGGATATTTGTTGCGCTCCAACGTTGGCAGCAATCAATACTGCTGCGACCATCCATCCGAATTTTCCTGCCATGGTTCAAAGAATTAAATAGAGGTTGTCGCAAATGTAAATTTGCAACAACCTCTATGATTATCAGGTAATCTTATTTGAGTATATAAAGTTTCCTGGTTTGCTCAAAACTGTCAATGGAAAGTTTGTAAAAATAGATTCCGGATGACAATTCACCTGCATCCCAATTGTACCGGTAAATTCCCGGAAGCTGGTTCTGAGAAATCAAGGTGGCTATTTCCTGCCCAAGAGCGTTCATCACTACCAACGTCACATATCCCTCTTCCAGCTGGGAAAACTCAAAAGTTGTAGAACCGCTGAAAGGATTCGGATAGTTTTGCATCAGTTCAAAGTTCCTGCTGTATTGAACAGGCTGAACTGAGACGGCCATTTCAGACAGGGCCAATACTTCATCATCAGACAATACCCGGTTGTAGATCATGATATCATCCATCTTGCCTTTAAACCATCCTCCTTCTCCTGTCTCATCCGTATAGGCTGAAGTGGGCCTTTCCTGACCGAAGACCAGGTTCACCGGATCCCCGCTGATATCAACAATATTGGAATTGGGAACATTGTCCCAGTCTTTTACCAGCGCACCGTCTATGTAAAACTTCATATGCCCGTTGCCGTAGGATACGGCCAGGTGATACCATTGTTCGGCTAATAAACCGTCAATCTCCTGGTCACGGTCGTTGTATATAAACTCACCCGGAACATCAGGATTATCCACCTTGGTGGTAAAGAACACCTTATTGGCCTCCTGAAGGTTCACTTTATAGCAATCCCACCTGTTCATGGAGATCATGTAATCATTGTTCGTCCGTTCTTCCATATAGATCCACCAGGAAATGGAGATGGTGCCGGGATTAAGGATGGTCGAGTAAGGAACTTCAATGTTCCCTCCCATGTCAAAATAGTAGGCCTGGTCTTCATTCCCGTTTCGGTCGGTAGTAAGTACGGGTGTTCCTGCCCCCCAGGCAGAGAAACCGGCGGTTACAGTTCCGTCGTTCCCGTTACCGGATGCATCCGTCGCATCCCCATTGAAGGGGTAAGAGGCAACAAGGCCTTCTTCCAGATCCATATCACCCAGATTATACAGGGCCAACACTTCATCGTCTGAAATCATCCTGCTATAGATCCTGATATCATCCATCTTGCCTTTAAACCAGCCTCCTTCTCCTGTCTCATCCGTATAGGCTGAAGTGGGCCTTTCCTGACCAAATACCAGGTTCACCGGATCAGCACTGATATCAACAATGTTGGCATTGGGAACATTGTCCCAGTCTTTCACCAGCACCCCGTCTATATAAAACTTCATATGCCCGTTGCCATAGGATACAGCCAGGTGATACCATTGTTCGGCTACCAAACCGTCGATCTCCTGGTCACGGTCGTTGTATATAAACTCACCCGGATTTTCAGGATCATCCACCTTGGTGGTAAAGAACACTTTATTGGCCTCCTGAAGGTTCACTTTATAGCAATTCCACCTGTTCAAGGAGATCATGTAATCATTGTTCGTCCGCTCTTCCATATAGATCCACCAGGAAATGGAAATGGTGCCGGGATTAAGGATGGTCGAGTAAGGAACTTCAATGTTCCCCCCCATGTCAAAATAATAGGCCTGGTCCGCATTCTCGTTTCGGTCTGTGGTAAGGATCGGCATCCCGGCCCCCCAGGCAGAAAACCCTGCGGTTAAAGTTCCATCGTTTCCGTTTCCGGAAGCATCCGTCGCATCCCCATCGAAGGGATAGGATGCAACAAGGCCATCGTCCAGGTCAATCTGGGCAAAAAGGCCGGTGCCAGCCAGTAAAACTACTGCTGCAATCATGGTAAAAATTTTCATAATCATCTGATTTTAGTGAATAAATGTTGAATTGTAATCATATATCTAACAGGTTAATATCCATCATTTTGAATCATTTTCAGATTGGTTTCCATTTCAGATTGGGGAATGGGGAACGCCTGATGCGTGCCGTACACAAAACCAGGTTTGTTGCTGAAGGCAGCATTTGCATACTCCTCCCCGTAACGGATCACATCAAAATACCGCATGCATTCGAAGCTTAATTCAATCCTTCGTTCGTGACGTATGGCTTCCCTTAACTGGGTTTGATCAGTGGTGACAACGTCCGGCAACAGTCCGTCCGGAACTGACCCGAATCCTTCCAGGTTTTCATCAAACAGGTAGCTTTCCCTCGCTCTTTTTCTGATCCTGTTCAGGGGGACCAGCGCCTCGCTTCCACGGTCCAGTTCGCATAAGGCCTCGGCCTGGATGAGCAATATTTCTGCAAAGCGTATAACGGTAAAATTAAGATCGGCATCTCCCCGCCGGTTTCTGGGAATTTCTGAGATGGGCTGGAGGTACTTTTTCTGGTTATACCCTGTGGATGACCAGGAGGGATCGTAGATGATATCATCGAACCAAATTTCTCCTTCCCGGCCTATTGAATAATCTATCCTAGGATCATACACATTCCCGGGAGTGGTCACCTCAAATTCATTGACAAAACGCTGACTGGGTTCGCAGAATCCATATCCGCTCTCCTGCCGCGGAGCCATCCATTGATTCAGACGGCTGCCCATGACCGGGCTCTGATAGGCAAGGTGTTGTATCTCAAAAATAGATTCGTTGTTATTTTCGTATAGCACATTGAAGTTGTGTTGATATATAGGTAAAAGCGAATATCCCCCGGTTTCCACTTCCAGTGCCATGTCCAATGCCTCTGTCCACTTTTTCTCGAACAGGTAGGTTCTTGCCAGCAATGCCCGGGCTGCCCCGGGGGTGGCCCTTCCTTTCTCAGAAACCGGATATACATTCGGATCCTGTTCCAAAGCTGATTCCAGGTAATCGATGGCTTCCAGGAAATCGGATTCAACCTGCAGATAAACGTCGGACCGGGATGATTTTGGAACCTGCATTTCATCCGGATTTTTGGGTTCCAGGATCAGGGGAATATTCCCAAATATGTTGCAGAGTTGAAAATAGAAGTACCCCCTCAGGAAAAATGCCTCGCCTAATATCCTTTCTTTCAGGGCTTTATCCATATCAATACCGGGTACATGCTTCAGTACCAGGTTACACCGTGCCACACCTTCGTAGAAAATAGCCCAGGTGGTTTCGCCATTGCCATTGTCAGCCGAAATCTGAAAATCATCAATTAATCCAATATCTGCCTGGTCCCCGGGGAATCCACCTTTTACCGCATCGTCGGATGCTATTTCGGCAAACACCCACAAGCGGTTATTTGAGTTAGAGAAGGATATTTGCTCATAACACGATGTGATGGCCAACATGGCATGTTCCTCGGTTTGGAAAAATGCAGAGGTAGGATAAGTTCCCATTGGTTGCTGGTCCAGGTATTTTTCACAACCGGTAAAAACCAACAAAATGGCAGGTGCGATCATCAGGAAGTTTTTCATGCGCTGTTCATTTATGGGTACATGCATACTAAAATTCAATGTTGAGGCCGATGTTAAAAATCCTGGCAGATGGATAGGTACCCCAATCGATACCCACTGCAAGGTCGCCTTCGGTTTTAGCATTATCACTGGTCTGCATTTCCGGGTCCAACCCGGGATATTTCGTAAACGTGAACAGGTTTTGCGCGCTCACATACAATTTAATGGTGCGCGCATGGATTTTGCCCGTTACATTTCTATTAAAGGTGTATCCCAGGTTGATGTTTTTTAATCGTAAATAGGAACCATCAAACAGGAACCTGGAGGAGGGTTTCTTATTGTTGGTAGCTCCGGACCAGGATACACGGGGTTGTGTATTGCTGGTTCCCGGCCCTGTCCACCGGTCATCATAGACCCTGGTTGTAAGGTTAAATGCCCGGTAAAATCCTTCAATGTCATGCGCTGCCTGCCAGTAGATCTCATTCCCCTGAATTCCTTCCAGAAAAAATGAAAAATCCCAGTTCCCATAATTGAGGACAGTGGTCAGGCCGTATGTAAAATCAGGAAACGGACTGCCCACATGCCGCCTGTCGTATGAATCAATGAGATCGTCAGGGATTCCGTCCGGGCCGCTGATGTCTTTGAACTTCACATCTCCGGGCTGGATGTAATCGCCCTGGAATGCATGGCTCAAAATCTCTTCCTCATCCTGGAAAATGCCATCCATCTCATATAAATAAAATGATCCGACAGGGTAGCCTACCTCGGTGAGGGTAGCGTAAACTCCGTTATCGATCCTTCCGGCAGGTATCGGTTTGTCACCATATAATTCCAGCACTTCATTTGAGTAATGAGAGAATACAAGCCCGACACTGTACATGAATTTCCTCACCTGGTTTTTATAGTTTATTTCCAGCTCTATCCCCTTATTTTGAATTTTGCCAGCATTAAAGAAGGAAGCTTCCGCACTGCCACTGCTGGGGGGGAGAGGCGCCTGAACAAGCATGTCGTTGGTGATCTTGTGGTAGTAATCCAGATAGATGAATATCTTGTTCTCGAGCAACCCCAGGTCAATCCCGGCATCGTACTGGGTCTGACTTTCCCATTTGAGGTTCTCATTCCCTTGTTTCTGCAGAAAATAACCCGATGCCACACTGGTGCCAAAGGGATAATAGGCCCCGCTGGAAATCACCGAGGCAAAACTGTAATTACCAATCTCCTGATTCCCCAGCTGCCCGGCACTCAGCCGCAATTTCAGATGAGAAATCAGTTTGTTATCTTCAAGAAAGGACTCGTTATCAATTCGCCAGCCCAGTGATGCAGCGGGAAAGACTCCATACGGATTGTTGCTTCCGAACCGGGAGGACCCATCCCTTCGCAGCACAAATTCGGCCAGGTATTTTTCGTTAAACTTGTAGGCTATCCGGCCGAAAATTGAAAACAAGGCCCAGTTTTCCGCCCAGCCATCTACCCGCTCATTGGTAGTTCCGTTGCTTAAATACCGGAGATTGGGTATTTGATCGGGAAAGTTCTCTGCGGCACTTGAGTGTCCGGATGCCTGACTGCCGATGAATTCTGACCCTACCAACACATTTAATTGATGTATCCCATTAAATACTTTATTGTAGGTCAAGGTATTTTTCCATGTTTGGATCTGAATTGTTGAGGATGACTCTGACATGGAATTGGGATTATTGATCCTGCCCTCGTAGCCCCAGTTCTCATTAAATCTTCGGTCACCAATCACATTCAGATCGATTCCATAGTCCGTTCTGAAACTGAGGGCATCCAGGATCTGCCAACTGAGAAAAGCATTACCAAAAGCCCGGTTCTCAGTTCTTGTCCAATCATATTTTTCAGCGAATCCGACGGGGTTATATCCGTCACCGAATATTTGCGCATACTGGGGATAGTAGTCCACGAATTCACCATTGCTGTCATATACCGAATAGATAGGTGTACGGAAAAAAGCGTAACGAACCACACTGCCTCCATTCCCCCCGTATCCGTCACCCGAATCCCCCACCAGGTCTGTATTCGATCTGGATAGATTAATATTCATCCCGACTGATATTTTCTTTGAGAGCGAAGTTGAAATACTGCTCTTCACAGAATACCGGTCATATCCGGAATTAAGTACGATTCCATCTTGTTTGAAGTAATTTCCGGATATCAGGTAAGTGGTATTTTCAGTTCCACCGCTCACAGTCAGATGATGATTTGTGATTAATGCCGGCCTGAATATCTCATCCCACCAATTGGTATCCGGCAGGGAATCGACCATGGCCTGATCGATGGGTGTTCGGCCATCAGCAATAGCAGCCTCATTATAGAGCTCTACATACTGATCCCGGTTTGTCATTTCCGTCAGGTTATAGGCACTTTGAACACCGGTGTACATGCTGTAGTTAATTTTCGGAGCACCGATTCCTCCAGTTTTTGTAGTTATGATCACAACACCGTTTGCCGCTCTTGCACCGTATATGGAAGCTGCAGAAGCATCCTTCAAAATGGAGATGGACGCTATGTCTGAAGGCGAAAGCGAATTCACAGCATCTTTAGTAGGGATGCCGTCTACGATATAGAGCGGGTCATTGTCATTAATGGTACCGATCCCTCTGATCCGGACCACAACCCCCCCGCCCGGAGCACCAGTATTCTGGGAAACCTTCACTCCGGTTGCCTTGCCCTGCAGGGCCTGATCAATGGTGGAGACGGCCAATCCTTCCAATTCCTCCGAGTTCACCACTGAGACAGAACCTATGATATCACCCTGCTTTTTTGTCCCATACCCTATGGCCACCACTTCATCAATGGCCATTGCACTTACCCGCATCACGATATCTATTTCTGATCGACCATCAACAGATGCTGTAACTGACTCGTATCCGATGTAGGAAAAAACCAGTATATCATCCGGACCGGTAACCTCAATATTGTATATCCCATTGAGATCTGTGATGGCTCCTGTTGTAGTTCCCTGAATCACTACGGCAACTCCGATCAGCGGCTCTCCTGTTGCATCGGTTACAGTCCCGGTGATTCGTAAGCTCTGATTTGGTTCCTGGGATTGCAGAGCCTGAGGAATGACAAGAAAGCATAACAGGAGATTCAAAATGATCAGGGATTGAAATTTCCGCGGAAATGGTTGATAATCAGCTTTCATCGTACAGGAAATTCGTTTGAGAACGCAGGTAAATAATTGATCCTCTGAAATAACTCCTCTGAGCAGGGATCTTAGAGGAATGTCATTTTCAGGGTAGTTAGCATTATCGCCTACCAATAATGCTTAGAGTGTTAAAAGCCTATATAATGCGGCCAGGAAGGTTTCGTTACTGCGTTGTTGCGGGCAATTGTTATCCTTTTCTGTGGCACACTTAAGCAACAAATAAATCTCGGCTAAATTGATAAATAAACCGTTGCATGATTATGATAAAGAATTACATAATTCACACATTTTCAAATCGTTTTTACTTACCCCAGAGCTGGTAATTGCAGTGTAATCACCATACCTGATCACCAGCTGATTGTGGTCATGAGCTCCATACCCAACACCCAGGGGGACTACCAGATCCAGGCCGATGAGGCCCTTCCTATCCTGGATGAGATCATCGACGCATGCTACTAATATAAAAGCAGTTAGAACTCCAGCCTGTAATTGAAAACTGGAATAAATCCGGTCATGGTGTATTCCTCCATGGTTTCGGTTTCAGGGTTGTATGCTTCGGCAAGGACATTCTGATGATTGAAACCCTGGAGTAGCTTTACCAAATAAGCCACCCCCATAATGCAGAAAATAAAAAGGAATATCATTTTGTTAACTGTGATTATGGAATCTATATGATTTTAAATTTTGATGATAATGATATTCTGGTGACGATATCCTTGGGGAATGATTTACACTGATGGTATTAACAGCTTACAACATGGTGTAAATGAAATGCCACGATTGTGCAATTCAACACGCTTCGTACATATTGGACCGTACTTCACATATGCGGAACCGTTGTAGAACATTAATAACTTGAACATATGAAGACATTTCAATTTAGCATTGCATTTTTTACAGCACTCATTCTATTTGGGTGTTCAAATTCGAAGATTGAAAATCAAGATAATCAGGCCAATGAAAAACTAGTCATCCGTTATGAATGCAATGGTTATTTGGATCAAGGCCAGGGTGGCAAATATCTATTGATAGGTCCAGATTCAGAGGTCCCGGCAGGTCATGATGCAGATTATGTCATTATGTCAACGAGTAACCTTGTTTTTTTTGGTACAAGAATAATTGGTTTGGATGGTGAAGCATATGAAAACGCGTTGAAAAAACACAGGGTCTATAGAACCACCGAATCTGGTGAAGACCAAAAGTTTATTGCAGCCACAGAAAACCCGGCATGGATGGGGAACCAACCACACGGGCTTGAATATTGGGAAGACCTGAATAGGGTTTTACAGAACGAACCGGTGGTTGATAGAAATAGATTCATACTAACTCAATTACGAGGTACAGGGATTGAAAAAGGGTCTGAATTTTCGCCTGACGAATTACAAAAGGAGGTTTTAAATGAAGCGGAAGAAATGGGTAACGCCATTGCTATGGTCCATACCTTCAGCAGAGAATCTTCTAAAGAGAAGCATTGGCCAGACCGCAATTGGTTATACATTTTGAATATGGAATACCTTGATCATATTCATCCAAATTATTATGAAGTCCAGGAAATCGCTTCTTACACTTATGAGGCGATAACAACTTCCAGGGGTATGGTGCTTAATAACGTTGGCAGCGGATCTAAATATCTTGGGGCATACATCGACAGTGAAGGAAACTGGCTTGATGGAAAAAACACCTATTAAATTATTGTTCCAAAAGATGCGCCGGCTAACCAATTCTGGTCTATTACGGTGTATGGCAATGACACGCTTTGCATCATACAGAATGAACAAGCACAATCAGATATCAGCTCAGTAATGGATGGCCTGAAGGTGGAAGGTGATGGAAGTGTTAAAGTCTATGTAGGTCCTGCTCCTCCAGATGGTTATGAAAACAACTGGGTGCAGTCAAATCCGGAAAAAGGATTCTTTAATGAAGAACAAAATTCACTATTTCTCAAGAAAATGAAGAAAGAGCGTAAGCATTCGGCCTAGTACACCCCAACTTTTTCCAAGCTAATCCAAGACTCAAGTATCTACTGCAGAAAATTGTTTGGTATCATTTTTCAATGCAAATTTATGGTATAACAACTCACCTAAGTCGACTTCCATAAAATTATCGAAATCGCTGAGGCACTGTGTTGTTATTTGGGGACATTCTAGAATGTCCCTATAATATTTCCCCCTTTTATCTAACGTAACCAGGCGTGTCCCAGAACAATGTAGAATCCAAAATCATCAGAGCTCCATGCAAAATCCATCCCCATATTCAATCCAAATAACCGTGCAAGTTCATACCTGAAACCTGCGCCAATATTCCTGACTGATTTTCCAGTATCAAATTCATTCATGTTCTTATAAGCAATGCCAATTCCTGTAAATCCCAAAAGATGCCAGCGACGGTATATGTTAAAGGTCAATTCAGTTTCAAACACATCAACATGGGCATTTTGATATTTCATTACAGGAACCCCACGTAAATCAATGATCGGTCTTGCCCAGAAAGGTTCCTCTCCGAAAGTGTGTTTTGAATCAACCCGGACCGCAAGATTCAGCTTCCTGTCCAGCGGCATAAACGCTGTAAATCCCCCGATCACTCTCCCATAAAGGTTTTCATTCCCCATCCACTGATCACAATAGGATCCCGCAATTTCAAAATAAATACCTTTTTCAGGAGTAAAAATATTACTCCGGGAGTCATAGGAAATTATAACACTCAGCTCACTTAATGTCGATTTGATCACCGTTCCATTATAATCGGGGATGTCGATCGGTATGTCAAACGTATTTGTAGTCCTTAAAAAAAGATATCTTCCACCAACAAAAAAGCCTGAATTCATCATTCTGAATTTGATTTGCTGAAGGAATAACCAGGCATCCATGTTTAAATTAACGCCATTATCCAGTATCAGACCGGGGCCATAAAAACTTACATTGACGTTGGCCTTAAAGAATGCTCCTAAATAGCGTATCCTGTCTTCGTTCCAAAATCCGGCATGAAATCCACCAATTACCCAGGTGCCGTTGCTGGTTCCTCCTCCGGCGATGCCGGATATATTCGGAGTCGCATGTCGTTCGGCAAATGACGAATGAAAAAATAACACTCCCAAAGCCCCGCCAAAGCCTAACGCAGGTTCAGTTATCAGTGTCGGAACCGGAAGAAATCCCTCCTTTCTGATTAAGAAATTACTGATGTCAAATGCATTGTCGGCAGAATCTCTGAATAGACTTCCTTCCTTCTGCCCGTAACAGGTAATATCTGCGAAAATGGTTAACAGAAAAAATAATGTTCCGAAGGTACGGGCTGCAAATTTCATATGATGTATCTGGGTATTGGCAAAAGACTCATCAGCATGTATTGGTCTCTATTTTTTTTTCAGTCCTTTGCAGCTATTATCGGATCGGGCATACCAAAAAGCCTCGTCCATTCGGATAATTTCTTCTGCCGAATCATGTACTTACTACCTGTTAATATAGACCTTTTTTTTCAAATTCATTAATTATGAACCAATTCCAGCCAATTACCAAGTTACCAAAGCGCCTGGAAAACAATGCCCTGATACAATCTGAGAGGTAGTCTTTCATCCACACCTGTCCCAAGGGATCTTATTTGGAACGGTGAATCCAGGTTGTACTCCCGGGGTAAGATGGTTGCAATGATGATCTACAGATCGATAAACCCTCTGAAGCTGAAGGGGCTCAATTTCACAATATCACTGCTGAATCTGAGAATTCGCGGATTCAATCTTTTGTTGATATTCATAAAGTGGTTGCTGATTCAGTTTAATAATTCCTGATGTGGCCCTATCCAGGTCCGAAATCAGTGCAATCACAGAAGAAAATGCAACAGCAAGGGTGATGCTTACCAGAAGTTGTCGTCTATTCGACTGTCCGAACTGGTAACCAACTGCAATCATGGCCAATATGGCGAGGATGTATAATCCGAGCCATATGGCCCCGGGTATACGAAAATGCAATGCCACAACAACCCTTTCTTCAAGCAGATTCATGAGTTCGTTGACCGATTGAATATAGAGACTATATCTTATATCCAGAGGCTGGTTCCCGGACACCGTTTCCATGACCTGCCAGAGTTGATTCTGAATCTCTTCCGATCTGCGGACCGCCTCTTCAATGAAAGACGGATCCTGTGCGATTTTTACCCTCAGGTCGACATACTCTACCAAAAGGTTTCGGGCCTCGGAAGCCATGGAAGATGGCAGTAAACCGGCACGGCGAAAAGCTGTATCAATGGCATTTAATTCCTTCAACATGAGTTCTTTACGGTTATCAAATCTATTGGCAGCCATGTTAAATGTGAAGGCAAGAAGGAATGCCAGCAGACCAAGGGTTGCCCCGACCACGGATCCAATCGATTCCCCGCCTCCAGAGCTCGTTTGATTCCTGGAACCGATATACCTGCCGGCATTGATCGCACCGAAGACCAACAGAATTGTAACGATAAAGATTAATGGGACAGAGAAATTATCAATCCAGTAAACAGTTTTCATACATAGACCATGATGTAAATATCTAAAACTACAAAATCGTTTAATATTATCCTTCAGAAAGTCTTCTTATAATGAAGGAAACGCGTCGGGAACGTTTAAGAAGAGTGGTCTCTAATCCCATTCTCCAAAAACAGCGGTGTTAGAAGAGTTGTTTATCAGGCCGCTTTGGATGCTTTTCAGCGATTGGCAGGAACTGATTATGTGGAAATTCCTGTAAAAGTTTGAGCTGCAGTGTTGGTGCAAATCCCAGTGTAACTGAGCACCCTTCTCCAAATTCGACGGAGCAGTCTCATTTTTGATAGGGCTGGAATCCGTATATGTCAGGTAGTATGACAGTTATGCTCCTGTTATAGGTGATCACTTGGACTGGAATGGGGTGCTCACTCTACCCTGGTATGAAGTGCTCACTTTTATTGGAATCTCCAGAAGGCAGAAGCTAGCGCAAACCACTAGTATGGAAAGTGGATGATTCGGCGATAAGCTGGTGCTTTGGACAAGAAATAATCCCTAATTTAGACTGATACTGTTCCAAAACCTGTAAACAACCAACCATGAAAAAACTTTTACTTATTCTCGTGGCCATGCTGATGCTTGGCTATTCCCAGGCTCAACCCGGTCAAAGGCCTCAGGAAGAACCCCTTCCCGAAGGTTTTAAACCCGCCTCTACCAACACCTTCTTATCACAGTACCCTGCTGTAAATCCGGATACCCGTCAGGCCATGTTCAGGGTAGTTGCCCCGGCTGCAAATATTGTGCAATTGCAGATGGGGGGCAAACACGATATGAAAAAAGATGAGGAGGGTGTGTGGTGGTACACCACAGAACCCCTGGTGGTGGGTTTCCATTATTATGGCATATTGATCGACAGCGTTCAGGTGATGGATCGGGGAAGTGAGGCCTATTTCGGCAGCAATTGGGAATCTTCAGGCATTGAAATCCCGGAGGGTCCGGAGGGTGACTATTACAGGTTCAACAAAGATATTCCCCATGGCCACATTCGCTCCATCCACTACTGGTCAGACATCAATGGATTGGAACGCCACATCAATGTGTATGTACCCGCCGGATACGAGGCCAATCCAGATAAAAAATATCCGGTGCTTTATCTGGTACACGGCTGGGGAGAGGATGAAAACGGATGGTCCGTCCAGGGGCACATGGCAAACATTATGGATGGCCTGATCGCATCAGGACAAGCTGTGCCCATGTTAGTAGTGATGCCCAGTGGGGATATCAAAACCAACTCGGATATCCGGGAAGCTTCAGGCGATGTGACCGATATATATTTAAAGAACCTGATCCCCTTTATTGATCAAACCTTCCGTACCCATACTGACAGAGAGCATCGGGCCATGGCCGGATTGTCGCGGGGCGGCTTTCAAACCTGCAGAACCGTATTCCCCAACATGGACCAATTTGCCTGGATGGGAACCTTCAGCGGGTTTTTTGTACGGGGTGGCGATGTAATAAATGCCTTTGATGGTGTGTTTCAGGATGCCGCTGCTTTTAACAAGCAATTGAACCTGTTTTTCATCAGCACGGGTACCGAGGAGCGCAATCCAAAAGAAATGGTTGAAGCGCTTCAGGCGCATGGCATCGAGAACATAGTCTTTCACGAATCACAGGGAACAGCCCATGAATGGCTTACCTGGCGCCGGGCCCTGAATGAATTTGCACCCCTGTTGTTCAAATAAGATGAACTATACCTGACGATGAAAAAACTACTCCGAAGCACAGTCCCGGCCTTCACAGCCCTCACCATGGTTCTCTTTTTGCTGGCCAGCAAACCAGTGGGAATCGATGAAGTTGTATCCAAAGTGCCTGTCTACCTGAACACCACCTACTCCTTTGAAGAAAGAGCAGCAGATCTGGTATCCAGGCTTACCCTGGAAGAAAAAGAAAGCCTGCTGGGTAACAACATGGCAGCTGTACCCCGCCTGGGAATAAAGGCATACAATGTCTGGAGTGAGGCTTTGCACGGCGTGCTGAGTTTTGCAAATCCGGGTGTCGGCCTGGATGGTCCCACCTCCTTCCCGAACAGTGTGGCCCTGGGATCGGCCTGGGATCCGGATCTTGTGCAAAGGATGGCAGTCGCCATATCGGATGAAGCCAGGGCCATTTATGCCACAGGCACCAAGGGACTTACCTTCTGGTCACCCGTGGTGGAACCCATCAGAGATCCACGATGGGGCAGAACCGGAGAAACCTATGGTGAAGATCCTTTTCTGGTGTCGCAGATCGCTGCAGGTTTTGTCAAGGGAATGATGGGCGAAAATCCAACCTACCTGAAAACCGTACCCTGTGCAAAACATTATTTTGCCAACAACAGTGAATTTGACCGCCACGTCAGCAGCTCAGACATGGACAGCAGGGACATGAGGGAGTTTTACCTGAGTCCCTACAAGAAGCTGATTGAAGAAGATAATCTGCCTTCCATCATGTCCTCCTACAATGCAGTGAACGGAGTTCCTACCTCGGCCAGCAAATTCTACCTCGACACCATAGCCAGAAGGACCTATGGATTGAAAGGGTACATTACCGGCGATTGCGCGGCGATAGAAGATATTTATACCGGACATTATTATGTGGAAACTGCGGAGGAAGCCACCGCCGAAGGATTAAAAGCCGGCGTGGATTGCGATTGCGGAAATGTGTACCAGCAAAGTGCTATCCATGCCTACAAGCAGGGACTTCTGAGCATGGCCGATATGGATAAGGCCCTGTTGAATCTGTTTACCATCCGGATGCGGACCGGTGAGTTTGATCCGCCCTCCATGGATCCTTATGCGCTGTACCAAACCAACCGGGTTAATGCACCGGCCCATAAGGAACTTGCCAGGGAAATCGCCACAAAGACCCCGGTCCTGCTCAAGAACGACAGGGTGGCCGGCACGGATAAAAAAGCACTTCCACTTCATCCTGCAACCTTGAAAAAAATTGCCCTGATTGGACCCCAGGCTGATGAAGTGGAACTGGGTCCCTATTCGGGAAGACCCGAGCCAGCCAACCTGGTTTCCCCCCTGGCCGGAATCACAAACTATGTGAATGAGGCCGGGTTAAGCTGCGAAATTGTACATAGCTCCGGTGGGAACACAGACAGTAAAAGCAATCTCTTATATGTAGCAGGTTTTGAATTGTACAAGTCGGATGGTGGGGTGACTAAATTTGATGCCACCAACTATGCGGCAGCCTCCCAAGGGATCACAGTTGGTTCGGGCATGGGTTCGCTTGAACAGGTCCGAACCATAAACGATGGTTCATGGACGGCCTATGATAACATAGACCTGGCGGATGTGGACAGCATGGGCCTGATGGTCAACATCCCCACAGACGGAGGTGTCATTGAAGTAAGAGTAGGCTCACCTGAAGGGAACCTGATAGCCAATTTAGATGCGACTGTGGCTGCCGGGAGGCCTGCCGGAGGAGTATACGGTGCAGGCAGCCTGATGAAGGTAAAGGTAAACAAGTTGGGGCTTACCGAGCCGCAAACCATGTACTTATGCTATAAAGCGCCGGATAATGCCCCCATAGATGATCAAACCATTGAATTGGCCAGATCCGCAGATGTAGCAGTCGTTTTTGTGGGGACCGACGAAAAAACGGCCACCGAAGAAGCCGACCGCTTGACTCTTTTATTGCCGGGCAACCAGGTGGAATTAATTAAAGCCGTTGCTGCGGTGAATCCGCATACCATTGTCGTGATGCAAACCCTGGGATGCGTTGAGGTAGAGGAATTTAAAGATCTGGAGAACATTCCGGGGATCCTCTGGGTGGGATACAACGGACAAGCCCAGGGGGATGCCATGACCAGCATCCTGTTCGGCGAAAAAAATCCCGGTGGCAAACTAAACGCTAGCTGGTACAAATCTGTAGACGACCTTCCCCCGATCACCGATTACACACTCCGGGGAGAAGGCAACAAAAATGGCCGGACCTTATGGTATTTCGACAAGGATGTTTCCTATGAATTTGGATACGGGCTATCCTACACAAGCTTTGAATACAGTGATTTCCGCATAAGTCAGAACAGCCTTACGCCTCAGGATAAAATCACCCTGAGTGTGGATATTACCAATACCGGAAGCTATGATGGCGATGAGGTGGTCCAGGTATACCTCCGGACCCCGGATAGTCAGGCCTCTCTGGAGAGACCCATCAAAAGACTGAAAGGATTTAAACGGGTGACCGTACCCGTGGGGCAGACAAAAACCGTTGCTATCGATATAAACTGCGCCGATCTGTGGTTCTGGGATATGGAGAAGGAAAATATCACCTTTGATAAAGGGACCTACGTATTTGAAATCGGCACTTCATCTAAAGATATTAAGGGTAGCGTAAGTGCCACCATGAATGGGGAATTTATCCCTGAACTAAAAACCGTGGTTGCAGATTGTGGAACGGTGGTTCTGGAGAGAGGTGCTGCGGCCCAAACGAGTGTTACCGCTGCACTGACCGATGATAGCTTTTATGATATTTCCAGAGCGGATATCAGGTATGCAAGCAATAACCCTGTGGTTGCTTCCATCACTGACCAGGGACTGGTTACGGCAAAAAGAACGGGCATAGCGACCATCACAGCAAGTGTAACTATTGCGGGTGTAACAAAATCAGGCAGTTTTCCCATCAAGGTACCACCCAATCTGAATCCGGCCTCGATCACCGTAGGTAAAAAGGCGATCAAGAAATTTAATCCCCGGGTAATGCAGTATAGCTATCTGATGAAAAAGGCATCTTCCCAGGCACCGGAGATACGTGTGAATTCAGAAGATCCGGAGGCGGAGGTGGAAATCACACAGGCGAGTGGGATCCCCGGAACTGCTATCATCTCGATGATCGATTATATCACTTACGAGAAGAAAGAATACACCGTCAATTTTGGCCTTCCGTCTGTGAAGGATGAATTCAACAGCCCCATCCTGGGGACACACTGGAGCTGGATCAGAGAGGACAAAAGCAACTGGAGCCTGACCAGCCAACCTGGCTCATTGGTCTTGCAAAGTGATTCAGGAGATATTACGGAGACGAATAACAATGCCACGAATATGCTGCTGCAAGCTGCCAATACCGACTGGACCATAGAAACAAAAATCGTTTGCTCCAGGAGACCCACTGCTTTTACGGAAAATGCCGGTATCGTGGCCTACCAGGATGACGATAATTTTGTAAAACTGGCCTATCGTCCAAGTTTTGGGAGGCGGAGTTTCAGAAGAGGGGCCTCCGGGGAACAACCCGGATCGGTAGAGCTGCTGATTGAAAACGGGGGTGCTCAAAAATTCTCAGGATCCTTCGATATGGAAGGAATTATTACGGAAGACAATACCCTGCTGCTTAAACTGGAAAAACAAGGAGATCTTTACACTGCCTACGTTTCCTCAGACGGAAAGCAATTTGAGTTTGTGGCGGCTGGCAATGTGGTACTCAGGGATATTCAGGCGGGTGTAATGGCTTGCGATGGCGTATTACCGGCCAGGTTTGCAGGATTCAGACGCTTTATGCCACGCGGCAATCCACCCGCTACAGCCTTTGAGGTGGCCTTTGACTACTTCCATATTGATAACTCGGGCATGAAATAGAACACATCCAAAAAGATAAGTGAATCATGAGATCTACATCAAATACAAGTTTGTGGTTAGCTGTAATTCTGGCGATAGTGCCAGGGATACTCATCCAGGGACAACAAGCCAATGTTAACCTGGACTACAATCCCCAGAAGGACACCGAAGGGCTAATCCCTTTCAGTGCACCGCTCAATTCCCCGGAGGTAAGGGACGATCATATGGTCATTTTCCGACTGAAGGCTCCTGAAGCAAAGGAAGTGAAACTCACCGGGGCGGTTCTTACCGCCCTTGGAAAAGGGCGCGAGGGAGTGCCTTTCACCAAAGGGGCAGATGGTATATGGACCTTAACCATAGGTCCGATCGAACCGGATATGTATGCCTATCACTTGAATGTGGATGGGATCCAAATGACCGATCCCAGCAATACCGTAGCTGCCTTCACAGCTATGCCACCCTACAGTCAGCTGGTGGTACATGGGGCGGGACCGGCCTACTACGATGCACGACAGGTTCCGCATGGAACTGTGACCAGGCATATCTATCATTCAGATGTGACCCAAGGAGAACGAGAACTCTATGTATATACCCCTCCGGGATACGATGCGGGTAAAACCTACCCGGTTCTATATTTGCTGGGTGGCAGCGGGGAATTACCCTCCAACTGGGTTTACGACGGCCGTGCAAACCTGATAATGGATAATTTGCTTGCTGAAGGCAAAGCCCTTCCCATGCTTATCGCCATCCCCAACAACCAGGTGATTCACCGCAATCATCCCGAACATGTTGAACTGACTTTCAATATCTTTGAAAAAGAGCTCAGGAATCACGTTATTCCTCTGGTTGACAGCACTTACAGTACGATTGAAGACCCGGGAGGCAGGGCTATTTCAGGCTTGTCCATGGGAGGACGACATGCCCTGTTTATCGGCTTCAGATCCCTGGACCTGTTTGCTTCATTCGGGATTCTCAGCGCAGGAGATGTGGAGGCCGAGACCTCCCTTGCCTATTTCCTCAATGATCGTGACATCCCTGAAAAAGTAGATTATCTTTTTGTTGGCCAGGGTACGAAAGAGGCAAGTGGATTTATGGGTAGACGATGCGTGGCCCTGCACGAAGCCCTGTCTGATCACAACATCGAGCACGTTTACTATGTGGGCGGTCATGGAGGTCACGACTGGGCCACCTGGCGACACCTGCTCTATGATCAGTTTCTACCCAACTTGTGGAGGAGCCAGGACTATTCACCCTAAAAAATCAAAGCCTTGAAGAACTTAACTAATTTAGTTGCCGCACCTGTTGTCTTCACCATCTGTTCCTGTTTTACCAGAACCAGAGATCCGGAAGAGTTCAGGGCTTCTGTGCATGCGCGCAACGGGAAATTTGCACCAGCCTTGCTAAAGGCCTACCCCCTGGGTGATACGACGGTTCCTATGTGGGTCCGGTTCCCGATGCCGCATCCATGGCGGTATTAGATGATTATTTCGAATGGAGACGTAGCCCTGAAGGTGAAGCCTGGGTAAAAAAAGATGCCAGATAGAATAAAATCTTTACCAACTGAATAGCAAATGAAAACGTTAAAAACAAGAGTACTAACCTCATGTATCGCATTAGCTGCCTTTAGTGCGGCAAGCAATGATGGGAACACAGAAGTGAAATCGCCTGAAAACGCCCCGACTTTTTCAAAGGTCATCTATCAGGGGAATGACCAGGTGTATACCGATTATCCCCTGGAATCAGATGAGTTTTACAACCCGATCCTGCAGGGTTGCTATCCGGATCCTGCCATCACACGAAAAGGGGATGATTATTATCTGGTCTGTTCCTCCTTTGCCATGTTCCCGGGTGTGCCCATTTTCCATTCCAAGGATTTGGTAAACTGGACCCAGATAGGCCATGTGCTGGATCGCACCTCCCAATTGGATGTGCATGATACAGGGATTAGTCAAGGTGTCTACGCTCCTGGAATTACCTATAATCCGCACAACGAGACCTTTTACATGATTGTGACAGCATTTGCGGGAGGGCTTGGAAACATCGTGGTGAAAACCAAAGACCCCATGCTGGGCTGGAGCGAACCCAAGAAGCTGAATTTTAACGGGATAGATCCAAGTATATTCTTTGATGACGATGGGAAGGCTTATGTGGTACACAACGATGCACCGGATCAAGGGAAGGAGCTCTACTCCGGTCACCGGGTGATCAAGCTTTGGGAATACGATGTGGAAAAGGATCAGGTTATTGCCGGTACGGATCAGATCATTGTGGATGGGGGTGTGGACCTGGCTGACAAACCCATCTGGATTGAGGCGCCTCATATCTACAAGAAGAATGATCGGTATTACCTGATGTGTGCCGAAGGGGGCACGGGGGACTGGCACAGCGAAGTGATTTTTATCAGCGATAGCCCCAGGGGCCCCTATGAGCCAGCGCCGAACAATCCCATACTTACCCAACGGTATTTTGCGAAAGACAGGAAAAACAAAGTGGATTGGGCCGGACATGCAGATTTGGTGCTGGGACCGGACGACCGGTATTACGGAGTTTTTCTGGGGATCCGGCCCAATGAAAAAGACCGGGTGAATACCGGGCGCGAAACCTTTATTTTGCCTGTGGACTGGTCCGGTGAGTTTCCGGTATTTGAAAATGGCCTGATTCCCCTGGAGCCCAAGCTTAAATTGCCTGCGGGTGTGACTAACAATACGGCAGAAGAAGGCTACTTCCCCAACGGCAACTTTACCATCTATGAGGATTTTAGTTCTGAGCAACTGGATTACCGGTGGATCGGGTTGAGAGGACCTCGTGAAGCGTTCATCACCTTAACGAAAAAGGGCTTGCAGATAGAACCCTTTGAGGCGAACATCAAGGAGCTTAAACCAACCTCCACCCTGTTTCACAGGCAACAGCATCATAGTTTTTCATTTGAAACAAGTCTGGAGTATCAGCCAGGATCGGAACAAGATCTGGCAGGCATCGTCTGCCTGCAGAATGAAGCCTCAAATTATGTGTTTGGAATCACAAAACAAGGAAATGACTATATCCTGTTATTGGAAAAGAATTATAAGAAAAGCCGAAGGAGCCGGGAGCTAAGCTCTGAGATTATTGCCAGTACCAAAATTGATCTTAGCCACCTGGTTCGGCTGCGGGTACAAGCTTCAGGAGATGAATACCAATTTAGCTATGCTACCGGTGACACCGGATATATAAATGTGGGAGAGGCTGTCTCCGGAGATATTCTGTCAACAAATGTTGCAGGAGGCTTTACCGGTGCTATGATTGGCTTATATGCTACATCAGGAAATAACTCGCTGCCCTGATTTGGGAACACTACCCACGGAACTTCTAAAGATATTACACCCTTAATTCGGGCTGCTGCAAAAATCCCCTTTCGGCCATGGCGGAAAGGGGTTTTGGTTGAGGTCGGTAGCGGATTCGAACCGCTGTAACTGGTTTTGCAGACCAGCGCCTAGCCACTCGGCAAACCGACCAATTTTTTTATTTTTTAAGAACGAATCCGCGGCGGATTACCTCACTTCGCTCGGTGAGCTCGCTCCTTTCTGGAGCTCGGTTCGAACCGCTGTAACTGGTTTTGCAGACCAGCGCCTAGCCACTCGGCAAACCGACCAATCCCAAATCGTACAAGAACAACCGTTGGCGACTCTGCTTGAACGCCCGTGTGGTGCGACTGCTCTTCACGATCACAAAATTAGCAATTTTTTCATGGTGGGCG
>Ga0209536_100004822_pt1 | contig 21215 bp, 15 predicted proteins | sample DeeMarSeWOR28_12_FD_187461 | JGI IMG/M metagenome (GOLD analysis project Ga0209536, IMG submission 187461) | Marine sediment microbial communities from White Oak River estuary, North Carolina - WOR-2-8_12 (SPAdes) (version 2) | ecosystem: Environmental > Aquatic > Marine > Intertidal zone >... | reverse complement strand
AGGATCGAATCCTATGAAGACATCATAAGCATCGAAATCGGAGATACATCATTTACGCGGGCCAGAAATCTGGAAAGAGAATCCGGGATCCGTCAACTGTATTTAAAGTTTGAAGGTAACAATCCAACTGGAACACAGAAGGACCGTATAGCATTCAGTCAGTGTCACGACTCTCTGCGACGTGGATTTGATTCGATCACCGTGGCTTCGTGTGGTAATTATGGAGCTTCAATCGCATTTGCGGCCAGGTTGGCCGGATTAGACTGTATCGTCTATATCCCCGATAATTATCATACACAAAGAATTGATGAGATCAGAAGCTATGGCGCCAGAATTGAAAGAACTCAGGGAGGGTATGAGGAATCGGTCAAATATTCAATTGAAATGGCCAGGGACAAAGAATGGTATGACGCAAATCCGGGCGGCGAAAATACACCACTGCAGCTGATGGCCTATTCGGAGATAGCGAATGAGATCTATGATGTGCTGAGGGATGCGCCGAAAGTGGTTGCAGTCCCGGTTTCAAATGGCACCTTGCTGGCAGGCATATACAGGGGATTCGTAAGTTTGCACAAACGCGGTAAAACCTCAAGGATCCCGTTGATGATTGCCGCATCATCGACGCATAAAAATCCCATAATCTTCTCCTTTCAGAAGGGTTTGGATAGCTGCATCGATCTTGTGCCCGAAAAGATCAAGGAGACCAAGATCAATGAACCGCTTATCAACTGGCACAGCTTTGACGGGGATGAGGCCCTGTATGCCATCAGGGAATCGGGAGGGTCGGCCTACGATATAAGCGATGAAAAGATGAGCAGGTTTGCAAGAGAATTAAAAGAAAAGGAAGGCCTGCACGTTCTTCCTGCGGCAACTGCAGGATTGGCTGCTCTGCTGGACCTAAACAATAAAAGTTCGCTTGATCCTGACAGGTATGTGGTGATATTAACTGGAAAAAAATAAAATAAGGAGATGAATGCAAATAACAATGCAATTATTTATTGTGAAGGGGGTTTCAATACGACCAATGGGAAGACGGCCCACGGATTGGTCAGGTTTACAGATCGGTTTAAGGTACTCGGCGTGATCGATTCCAGGTATGCTGAAAAGGATTCAGGTCTTGTTTTGGATGGTACACCCAACGGGATACCCATTGTATATGATCTGAATGAAGGATTGATACTGGCCACGAAAAAAGGTTTCAGGGTAAATTCCCTGGTCATTGGCCTGGCTCCCGACGGTGGCCGCCTGCCGGAGAGTGCAATTCCTGCCCTGAAGGGCGCCTTAAAAGCCGGTTTGGATATATACAGCGGCTTGCATGATTACCTTTCAGACAATGCGGAATTGGCTGAGATGGCAGACAGGTATGCTTGTACCATAACGGATATAAGGAAACCGCCCCATATAAAATCCCTGCATTTTTTCAGCGGTAAAATAGCGGAGGTTAAGTGCACAAAAATCGCCGTTCTCGGTACGGATTCTGCTGTTGGAAAAAGAACTACAGCATGGAAATTGGTACATGCTTTGCGAAGTAAGGGTTACAGGGCCGAGCTTATAGGCACCGGACAAACCGCCTGGCTGCAGGGTGCTGAGTATTCGATAGTAATGGATTCCCTAATTAACGACTTTGTGGCCGGGGAGATTGAACATGCCATTTATAAAGCCTGGAAAAATGAGAATCCGGATGTGCTGGTTCTTGAGGGTCAGGGGAGCCTTTTGAATCCGGCCTATCCTGGAGGATTTGAGCTATTGGCCGCTGGCAGGCCCGATCTGGTTATCCTGCAGCATGCGCCCAGAAGGAAGGAGTATGATGGATTTCCAGGATACAGGATACATCCCCTGAACCATCAGATCCTGGCCATTGAACTTATTTCTGGTAAAAAAGTCGCCGCGATCACCATTAATCATGAGAATATACGGCAGGCGGAGATTAAGGAAGAGTGTGCAAACATTAAAAAAGAGTATGGAATACCAGCCTTCGATGTGTTGGAATTCGGTGCAGAGGATTTAACGAAACTCATACAGAAATATATCCGATATGAACATGCCTGGAATTGATGCGCTTTGTTTCTTCGATTCTCTCAGAATAGGGAATCTTGTGGTGGAAGCAAAGCGAGTCAAGGCAAGTTATGCTTTAACGCTGCAGGACGGCAAGATGCTGCAGCAGGAACTGATATACACATATTCTGAACCGGTGTTTCAGAAAAATGCAGAATCGGTGAACCTGGCATCCATGGTTGTGGCACAGGTGGCTATTAACTATGGATTATTCTGTAAGCAGATCATCTTTGACGGGTTGTATGACGATGCCGATAAGCGTTTTATCCGTGATATGATGGAAAATACCTCCAGGGAAATCTATGTGAACAGATTCCTCATGCCAAACGAGTTCCTGGTTGCACCCTTTAATCAGCTCAAGGCTGAGAAGCGAAAACGATATACGGCTGCAGGTCTGATGTTTGAAAATACAGCTTACGAGGAAATGTCCCTGGATTGGAAGCACATCGATTCCGACAGGCAAAAATTCGTTCTGCTCAGCAGTGGAGGCAAGGACAGCCTTTTGTCTTATGGATTGTTGAAGGAACTGAAAAAAGAAGTCTTTCCTGTTTTCATAAATGAATCGGGCAGACACTGGTTCACGGCCATAAATGCATACAAATACCTGAATGATTCCGATCCCAGATGCAGAAAAGTATGGTGCAACAGCGACCGGATCTATAACTGGATGCTGCGGCAGATGCCCTGTATCCGAAAAGATTTCACAAGCGTACGTGCGGATATCTATCCCATCAGGCTGTGGACGGTAGGTGTTTTCATTTTTGGAGCCCTGCCCATTGCCAGAAAAATGGGAGCTGGCAATATCATAATCGGGAACGAATATGATACATCCATGAGAACAAGTTTTGAGGGGATAACGCACTATGATGCCCTTTACGATCAGAGCAAATATTTCGATATGGCGCTGACCCGTTATTATACCAAAAAGGGTTGGAATGCATTTCAGTTCTCCCTGCTCAGGAGCCTTTCAGAGATCCTGATCCTGAAGATCCTTGCAAAGAGATATCCGGAATTGCAATCTCATCAGGTATCCTGTCATGCGGCAAATATGAAGGAGAACAGGTCCTATCCTTGCGGCAAATGCGAAAAGTGCCGGAGGATTGTTTCTCTGCTGACAGTGTTGGAAGAATCACCGGAGAACTGTGGCTATACTTCCCTGCAGATCTCCCAGGCCATTCAGAAAACCGGTTCATCCGGGGTGAAACAGATCGGAAGCGATGCCCAGCACTTGTATTATATGATGGTGCAGAATAAGCTGATCTCAAAAAAAGCGGCCAGTGCCTCCTTAGCCCGGGAGCATGCCTATATCATGAAAATGCGTTTCGACGGCACACGCAGTGCCCTGAACGATATGCCCGTGGATCTATACAAAGAGATGATCCCCATATTTCTGGAATACACCGAAGGAGCGGTAAAAAGAAGCGGGAAACAATGGGTGGACATGGATATTTATGATGAGCTAGCAAAAACAGGGTCCTATCCCTTTGAAATATCTGAAAATAGCATAAGCCGTACTTCCCTTACATCCGGGATCAACTGGGAAAGCTATACCTGGAAGGAAATGGAAAGCAAGCTGAAGGAGGTGGATACGGCCATCCTTCCCTGTGGTTCCATTGAGCAGCACGGTCCCCATTTGCCCCTGGATGTGGATTACTATGACAGCATCTATCTGGCCAGGACCGTAGCTGAAGCCTGCAGTTATCCCAAACCCCTTGTATTGCCGGCCATACCCTATGGGGTAGCCTATCATCATGAAGACTTCAAAGGGACCATCAGTGTAACGAACAATACCCTTTCCATGCTGATTTATGATATCGGCATGAGCCTGGTCCGAAATGGCATTCGAAAGCTGATTATCCTGAATGCCCACGGGGACAATGGCCCTACCTTGCTTTACGCTGCACAGATGATAAACCGCGACAGCGGCATCTTTGTATGTGTGGAATCGGGAGAGACCAGTGATACGGATTTATTCGGAATGATCGACACCCCTAATGATATCCATGCAGGTGAAATCGAAACCAGTACAACCCTTGCCCTGAGGCCTGAAGTGGTGCGAAAGGAGGAAATTGTAAATGAGACCATGGATTTTACAAGTACGTATTTTGATTTCACTTCGGAACGCGGAGTCCCCTGGTACGTCCGGACAAAAATAATTTCAGAGTCAGGGATCATGGGTGATCCCTCAAAAGCCAGTGGTGCAAAAGGAAAGAAACTATGGGAGATTATGGTCGCACATCTTGTCCGCTTTGTTGAAGAAGTTAAGCGAAGCAGGTTGGAGGATCTTTTTCAAAGAAGATATTAGAAAAGTTATGAGAATAGTTGATGTATATAGCTTCTTTCGTACCATGAATCTGAGGGAACCTTATTCCATTGCGTATGATTCTGTGGATCGGTGTGAAAGCGTTTTCATCAATATTTCAACAGAAGCCGGAATACAGGGCTGGGGATGTGCAGCTCCCGATCCAAAAGTAACCGGTGAAGCGGCAGGTAATACGCTGAAAATATTTGATAAAGAGGTAAGGCCCTATCTTATTGGGAAAGATGTATATGCATATGCCAGGATCCTCGATTGGCTTAAGTCAACCCAGCCGAAACAGCCCGCTTTGCGGGCCATGGTCGACATGGCCCTTCATGATATCATTGCACAGAAAGCCGGGGTTCCATTATATAAACTCCTGGGAGGATTTCGTGATTCCATCCCAACCAGTATTACCATTGGGATCATGCCGGTAAAATCCACCCTGGTCTTTGCGGAGGACTATATTAAGAAAGGATTTAAGATCCTGAAAATCAAAGGAGGGAACGATGTGCTGGAAGATGTTGAAAGATTAGTCCGTGTTCGGGAGGTCGTAGGCAGGTATGTGAAGATCCGCTTCGATGCAAACCAGGGTTACTCCCTTAAAGATTCTCTCAGTTTTCTAAAAGGGGTGGAGAATATCGACATTGAACTGTTTGAACAACCTACGAAAAAGAACGATTTCGAAATGCTTAAGATCATTACCCAGAAATCGGATTTACCGGTCATGGCCGATGAGAGCCTCATTTCATTGAGGGATGCATTCTATTTGTCCAGGGACCAGTGTACGGACCTGATCAATATCAAGCTTTTAAAAACCGGCGGGATCCTGGATGCCATGCATGTCAATTCCGTTGCCAGGGCTGCACGCATAGGGGCCATGGTTGGCTGTATGGATGAATCGGCCCTGGGTATAGCTGCAGGCCTGCATTTCGCCCTCAGCCGGCCCAATATACAATACGCCGATCTTGACGGACACCTGGATATCAAGGATGATCCCTTTGAAGGGATGCTCAAAATCAACGACGGGGAACTTTTACCTCCGGAGACAAATGGACTGGGATGGATAGGTCTGAAAAAAATCAATATTTAACTACTAATCATCAAGTTCCAGCTCGGAGTCTCCGGATTTGGCCCGCCGGAGGTGCATCTCGTATTTCTTCCATGCTTCTTCTTTCCTTGATAGCTCAGAGGCCTTTTTCTGTATTAAAGCACGTTTCCGAAAATCTGATTCTTTGTATTTCATGGTAGCATTTGATTTGTATTACACCCTTTTGACCGGGAATGTCATTTTGGTCACACGTGACCCTTTCTGGCTAACGAGTCCTATCTGAGATATGAATACAATACTATTTGATTACGTGCTGGTCCCGCTTTTGATCATGATGGCAAGAATAGCGGATGTTTCTTTGGATACCATCCGGGTCATTATGGTAGCTAAGGGATACAGGAAGCTGGCTCCCTTTGTTGGATTCTTTCAGGTGCTGATCTGGATCATAACGATCACCAGGATTATGGCAAACCTTGAGAACTGGACCACCTATATTGGATATGCGGGAGGATTTGCCATAGGCACATTTGTTGGTATGATACTGGAAGAAAAACTCGCTCTGGGATATGAACTGATTCGGGTGGTCACCCGAGCAGATGCCGACCCATTGACGGAGGAACTTCGCAAACGGGGTTATCATGTGACAGTTGTTGAGGGCGAAGGCAAAGAAGGTGATGTGGGTATCCTGTTTATCGTGAATAAAAGAAAGGTCATCCGTGAAATCATCCAGGTCATCAAGTACTATAATCCCAATGCCTTCTATACTGTAGAAGATGTTAGGTTTGTGAATTCGGGGGATCATTTTATCCAGACAAAAAGACAAAAGCGAACTCGGTTTAGGCCCAGGTAAAGGATTTACTTATCCCGCAAGGCGAATATTACCCGAATAAACATTCCAACTCCCGGACCTCTAATATGAAGTTTATCCAGCGATGAGGAAATGGCAGTGTGTGACCATTCATACCATTGAAGTCCAAGAACTAAAGTGCAAAACCATGAAAAAGATATTGTTCCCCTTTGAACTGGATAATCCGCTCTACAAGGATGCTTATATTTTTGGTGTCAAATTCGCCCGGAATATTAATGCAGAACTGATCGTTCTGAACGTATTTAAAGTGGAGGTCGGGGATGATATCACAACTGATGAGTATGACTACCTGAAAAAGCAAAACTGGTTCAAGGCATATAATGAAATATGTAAGTACAACAGATACTATCTCGAGGAACATGCAAAGCCGGTGCAGGAACTGAATCTAAGGTTCCATTACCGTTTTGTGAATGGCGTTCTGTTGGATGAGGTCCGAAGTATCGCCAGGAAAGAGTCCATTGATATGACGGTGCTTCCTTTATCTGATCAAAAGGAATTCAACAAAAGGCAGCTCAGGATAATCCGGGACAATGTCTATGAGAACAGCAGGTCATCCCTCTTGTTGATCCCCTTTCGCACTGTATATAGTCCCATTCAAAGAATTGTATATGCCATCGATTTCAAATTGAATGCGCCTTCTCAATATCTGGATGAGGTGGTTAAACTAGCCCATGCATTCGAAGCGAATGTGCATTTTCTGCACATCAGTTCGGGTAATTCAGCGATGAAATGGGAACGGTCCGAAGCATTTGAAATGGTTCAAAAGATCATCGAGAAGAACAGGGAATTCGTATCGGAATGCCTGACAGGAAAAAATGTTGTTAATTTGATTGATAATTATGTGGATCAGGTGGGTGCAGACCTGTTGATCGTTGTCAGGCATCAGCATTATTTCCTGGATACCATATTTCATGACAGTGTCAGCGACAGGATCTCCTTTGAATCAAAGATCCCGGTTCTGATCATGCGTGAGAAAACGCACTAAGAAATATTCAGTTCTATGGATAATCACTGTGTTATAAAACTTAACAGTCCGTTCCCTCTTGTACATACGGCGATTCATAACGGACACAGGTTCAGTGAAAAGCTCGTTAAACTTTCCGCTTTAAACGGATCCGAGCGCCTTAGGGAGGAAGATCCCTACACCGGTGTATGGGCCGGGATTTCAAAGAATTATGTTATCGGACAAAGATCCAGATTTGAATATGACCTGAATCGTTCTCCTGACAGGGCCATTTATCTTGAACCCTCCGATGCTTGGGGAATGACCGTATGGAAGAAGCAGCCCTCAGAAAGCATTATAAATAACATGCTTGCAAACTACTACAATATTTATGAGAGACTGCATAGTGGTTTTTCCAGGCTGATCGAAAAGCACGGGAAGATTGTCATACTTGATATTCACAGCTACAATCATCGTAGGAACGGGGCTGGGGCTCCCCCCGATGATCCGAGGCTGAATCCTGAATTGAATATCGGAACAGGAACCATGGATCGTGCTTACTGGGGATCGGTGGTCGACAGTTTTATGGAGGACCTGAAGCATTACAATTTCCTCGGCAGGCAGCTGGATATCAGGGAAAATGTTAAATTTCGGGGGGGATATTTCCCTCACTGGATACATGAAAACTTTCCCGAGAGTGCCTGCTGCATATCCGTGGAAGTGAAAAAGTTCTATATGGATGAGTGGACAGGAAAACCGAATTGGGATGTGATAATTGCTTTGTCAGATATGTTCAGCAGTGCCATCCCGGGATTGATAAGTACCATCTCAAAAAAAAAGAGATAAATGCCAGGAGCCACACCGTCCATGATTTCTGAGGAATTCCTTGAGGAGATTTCAAAGCGTTTTAAGGAAAATAAAGTTGTCAGGAGAAGCCTGCCAGGGGGCGGGCTGCTTCATATCGACCGAAGGCTCCCCTTTCTATGTGTTTACAGGCAGCCTCCTTCGGGTAATGATAGCGGAACCAGACAACTGGTCAAATCTGAGGCATCCTATCTCATAGCATCAGATGCAGTGAGGGCTAAAAAAGATATAGCGAGACTTGTAGAATCCATTGTGAATACCTTTTCGGGATACTCAGGGGCTTTTCTTATTATCGAGCTGTGGACAGATAAGGCTCCCATTCCCATCCTGGATCCCGAAAAAGGGAGAACAGCACCTTCATTCAAGATCCAGGCATTGCAGTCAAGAGTCCCGGACGAAACCATTGTATCCCTTGAAAAAACACTGAAACGTATCACGGTTTCAGGGAACAGGGCCAGGGTTTCGGCCATCTATTCCAGCAGGAGCTGGCCCGAGGGCCTGTCCACTTTGATATCCGCGGCCACAGCAAACAGGCTTAACTGCTACCTGGTGGGGATCGAAATCGCTCCGATCTTCAGAGACCCTGAGAGCTCAGAAGTCTACCCGCTCGTTCTGAAGAAGATCCAAAAGGGTTTATCGGTTGCATTGAAACAGGGCGCCTATGAATTTGTGCGCAAGCGCACCAATGCGCAACCCGGGAGCTATAAATCATTGGGCAGGAGGGCTGTGGTCAAGTCGGTGTGGGAAGTGGACAGACAACTGGCGGAGATCAGCAGTGAAATCGATTTTCTGCTTTTGATAACTCCTGTCAATATTGAGCAATCCTGGCAGAAGTTCAGGAGGGAGCGGTTTATCCGCCCTCCCACTTTCTTTTATCGCCCGGTACCCTTTGATCCCCTGTTGCTGAAGAGGAAACTATTCGAAATTCCTGTCGATAAGATAGAGGATCCAGCACTTTCATCCATTTTTAATGAAAAGATCATTGAAATTGAGTTGATGATTTCGATGGTTCGGGACCGGAAGACCAGAGATTTTTATTATGGGAGCCTGCAGCTCTACGGGGAACCGGATAAGGAACTGATCGAGCTGTCAAAACAGATCCTGACTTCCCTGTCCCCGCGCAGCCGTGAAAGGGGGGGTAAGTATATCAATGCGATAAAGTTTGCTGAACGGGCCAGGGAAGAAATAGAATCCTATAAGAGGCTTTTTCCTGAGATTGCTTCCAAGGTTGTAGTAAGGAACGATATAACAGGTCTTCTGGTGTCTCATGGAAACCTTCATGTGGGGCAATTCGTCAAGATTCCTGAATCAAGGATGGAGGCCCTGATTCAGCATGAAGTAGGTACGCATATACTCACCTACATCAATGGCAAGAACCAGCCTTTCAGGCAGCTCTACAGTGGATTGGCAGGGAATGATGAATTGCAGGAGGGACTGGCGGTGCTTGCAGAGTATCTTGTGGGCGGATTAAGCTCATCCAGACTGAGGCTTCTGGCGGGCCGCGTGCTTGCCGCCCATTATCTTGTTGAAGGAGCCACCTTTCTTGCGACCTTCAGGGATCTGCATGATACATTTGGATTCTCCCAGCGTATTTCTTACATTATAACCTCAAGAATTTATCGAAGCGGGGGTTTGACAAAAGATGCCGTTTACCTCAGAGGGTTTGTTAAACTGATCGAATACCTGCGAAAAGGAGGAGATTTGGAAACACTTTTCGTCGGCAAGTTTTCCCTGGGGGATATACCGGTCATTAAAGAACTGCAATTGAGAAAGGTACTTAAACCTGAACTCCTTCTTCCTCAATATCTTCAAGATGAAGAGGCGAAACAAAGATTCCTGGATTTGAAACAGGGAAAACGGATTTATAACATTATCTAAAAATTTAAAAATGAAAATTGGCTTCGTTGTAAATGATGTGATGACAGAACAAAGTGGTTACACTACCACCCGTCTGGGCATGTGGTCGGTCAACAGAGGGCATGAGGTATGGGTGATCGGCCTTGGTGATTTTGCATATGATCCCGATGAGAATATCCGGGCCCGGGCATACTCTGTACCCAAAAAAATATATAAAACATCAGAAACCTACCTGAAGGCCCTCCAGAGTAAAACCAGGGTGCAGGACCGGATAACAGTGGATGAACTGGATATACTGATGCTCCGGAGCGATCCGGCCAATGAAACAGTAAGCAGACCCTGGGCGGTCACAGCCGGGATTAACTTTGGAAGGATCGCCATGAGGCATGGAGTCATAGTACTCAATGATCCCAATGGCCTGTCTAAAGCCTTAAACAAGAGTTATTTCCAGCTTTTCCCGGAGGAAGTGCGTCCACGGACCATGATTACGCGTGATCTGGGTGACATTAGGCATTTTGCAAGCGAGCATGGCGGACATATAGTGCTTAAACCCCTACAGGGATCAGGGGGATCGGGTGTTTTCCTGGTAAGGCCGGAGGATAAATCCAACCTGAACCAAATTGTCGAGGCACTCCAGAGAGACGGATACATAATTGCCCAGGAATATCTGCCGGCGGCCGAGGAAGGTGACACCAGATTATTTATGATGAACGGAAGCCCCTTGCGATATAAGGGGAAATATGCCGCCTTCAGGAGGGTAAGATCAGGGGATGATATGCGAAGTAATATTCATGCGGGGGGGAAACTGAAACAGGCAGAAATTACCAGTCAGCACCTGCAACTGGCTGAGATTGTCCGCCCGAAGATTGTTCAGGATGGAATGTTTTTGGTAGGACTGGATATCGTCGGGGACAAATTAATGGAGATCAATGTATTCAGTCCCGGGGGATTCGGTAGCGCCCAGAAATTTGAGAAGGTGAATTTCAGCAATGCAGTTCTGGATGCACTGGAGCGCAAAGTTGAATATATGCAATATTATCAGCGGAACTTTGATAACGACGAGATGGCCACGCTGTAAAGGACTATAAAAGTGCCCGGCAGTGCATGCTACCGGGCAGTATTTACCAATAGTTATTTCCTCTTTCTTTTGAGTTTGTACCTTTTGAAGACCATCGGCATTAAAGTCCTTACCCCCCCAGCCCGAATCCAATACCGAATGTAAGACTGAAGGCCCCGAATACCAGCATAATGCTGCGTAAGGACTATTATTCTAAACTCACTAGATTATTGTGACTCTCAAATGAGAAATAGTCCCATGTAATCCATTCTTGCTAATATGGTAGAAAGCAGATTAGAGTTTAAAGATCAGGCTGTGATCACTGCGGAAATGTGTTAGATTATTAATATCCCTATTTTTGGTATCTTATGAGATATCCTTTTTAGGGATCATAAAAGAAGGCTGCAGCTTGCCATTATGTAAAATCAAAAAACAGCGAATAATATGAAAAGACAAAAAGAAGCGGAAAGAATAAGGCGCAGGGAGTTTATACAAAGAAGCTCTGCCTTTGCCGCTGCTACAGTACTTATGGGTGCCGGCACCTCTGCCTTATACGGCAAAGTAAATACCCGCCGGTCGGAAACCTCCATCGAAAACATCACATTGAACAACGGCATAAAAATGCCCATTCTGGGTTTCGGCACCCTCTATCTTAATGATGATCTTGGAGTACGTTGCGTTGCCGATGCCATTTCCCTGGGGTATCGTCTCATAGATACGGCAACCATATACGGGAATGAAGCATCTGTAGGGGCCGGGATCAAGCAGAGCGGGATAGACCGGGAAGCACTGTTTGTAACCTCCAAGCTCTGGGTGGACGACTCCGGGTATGAAAAGGGAAAGAAAGCCTTCCAGACCTCCCTGGATAAACTGGGGCTTGATTATCTGGATCTGTATCTGATCCACCGGCCCCGGGGAGATGTCAAAGGATCCTGGAAGGCCATGGAAGAACTATTTAAGGAGGGCAAAATCAGGGCAATAGGAGTCAGCAACTTTGAGGCCAATCACCTGGAGGAACTGCTTTCCTATGCAGAAGTTATACCGGCGGTAAACCAGATCGAGACACATGCCTTTTTTCAGCAGGAAAAGGCCCGTGAGGCCTTAGAAAAGGCCCGGATCCAAATGGAGGCCTGGTCACCCCTGGCCCAGGGCCGTAACGGTCATTTTACCAACGAAATCCTGGCAGCCATCGGCAGGAAACATAACAAGAATAATGCCCAGGTGAGCCTGCGATGGCACTATCAGAGAGGGATCGTCGCGATCCCCAGATCGTCGCAGAAAGCGCACATGCAGGAGAATCTGAACATCTTTGACTTTGAACTGGATGAGGCTGACATGAAAACCATTTCCTCTCTGGACCTGAATATCACCCAGTTCCCGGAGTGGGAGTAAATTTTAGTGTACATGCCTGTTTTGAAATAGACATAAAACCGGTCTTCTAAATCACAGGTGAATCACTGTCAACTTTCACATCCCTGAACTGGAAGGGATTGTCGCTCAGCCTAAGGGCCTTTCCACTTGCGGTGCTGACATTCCTGAGGATGACTTCCCTGGTTCTGACATAGGGGAACTCCTCTTTGTATGAGTCGTCTGTCATTTCTGGATTGAAATTTGCAAAAATGGCGGGTCCCTGGTAATCTTCCGGATGCATGGAGTCATCTATTTGAAGCCCTTCGATGGTGATCCGTTCAGGCATAAAACAGGTATAGCCGAAATCATGCTGCCCGGAATAAGAACCGCCGATCAGGCTGGCACTGATCTGATTACCTCCGGCAGGCACGAAAACACAGTTGCGGATAACGAACTCTCCCTGCCACGTGCTTCCATAATCAGGGCGCAGATTAATGAGGGTCCTTCCGTAGATGGTTGAATTCTCCACTGTTAAGGTCCCACTGCCTATGGCATTGATTCCCATGTGTCCCAGGATCGAGTTCCGGATGGCGGCATTGGCAACCCCCATGTGAGCGTCGAACCTGGAAAAGGTGCATTCGTCGTAAAGTAGGTTCTTGCAGTAGTTGGAACCCATTATTCCCCAATATCTTCTGTCGTTGATATCATTTGTCTGGCTGCAGTTCACGAAAGAAACATTAATTGCTCGGCTTACCGAAATATCGTAAGAGCCCATGGAAACCGCTTTGCCTGCAGAGCCAATGGTACGGTATGTAAGATGTCCGGTCAGGATAGTGTTCCGGATTGTTACGTGAGAGCAGTCCCTGATATTGATGAAACCACCATAGGGTGCCCCGTGATCCCCTTCACCGGTGATGCGATGTTCCAGCCCGTCCACAATCACATTGGAACGCCTGATGGCCATATTACGGCTATAATAGGTGTATTTCGATTCTGCCCTGTTGGCAATTGTGATGAAAGATCCACCGGTGATCTTGAGCGTTTTCTCGTCAATGGGAATAGCGGTGATTTCCGTAATTTGATCGAAGTCCCAGATGATCGGAGCGTCCATATCCACATTTCCAAATTTATCCACGAGGAAGATATCTGTCTGCGGAGATCCATTGTTTTGGTTCAGCCCGAACCGGATGTAGCGCATTACATTGGAATCGGTAACGGTGATCAAACAACTTCGCTCCAGGGACATATGGATTTTTTCCTGATTCCTTTTCAGGGAATTGATCCCCTCGGGGCTGAACGGTTGCAGGCTGGAAGTGACCAGGAATACAGATGCCCTATGGTTTTGGACCTCGGTATCGTCAATAATAAAAGTCGCTGTGCCAAAATCGGTATCGGTCTGGATGACCGCTGTACGCTCCTTTCCTCCGATGTAATAGGTGGCCCCCTCATCGGCTTTTACCTGAAGGCCAAACTGATTCGCGAAAGCATGGGTTGCGGCAATGGCGTCCATGTCATCGGTCCTGCCGTCGCCCTCGGCACCAAAGTCGCTATAGCACACCAGTCCATTGGCAGTAAATCTGGAAATATCCTCCGGAGACGCATTGACACGTAACTCCCCGTTTTCTCTGTCAAACACCTGTGTTTTTTTCGTTTCTGTTGTTATCACAACTTTTTGAAGCGGGTTTCGTGTCTGCGCCTGAGTCACAATTGCAGCTGGTAAAATGAAGAATAACAAGAGTGGATATTTCATGATGAGCGTTTTAATGAAATAGAATTTAGAAGAAAATAAAGCTAATCACAAACCGGCAATTTTTCTGCATACCGGGGGATGATTTCTCTAAGGCTCTGATTTGTATCATTACATCAAAAAGGAACATAGCCCTTGATATGCCGCACCATAGTAGTTATTTCTAGACACTGGACTTGTTCAAGCATTTTATTAAATTGAAACAGTTAAATCCAACGAAATGAAGTATTGTGCCGGAGTTGTTTTCCTGCTTTCTTTCCTGTGGTTCTATATTCCCGGTGAATATGTACTTATGGCCAACCAGGATCAGAAGCTCTATTTTTTTACTCTGGATCATTTTCTTTCATATACCCGTTATCCCGGAGGTATTCTGGAGTACATGGGGCATTTCCTGACACAGTTCTACCGCTTCCCGCTGGCGGGGGCCATGATTCTCGCCGGAGTGATAACATCAATCTATGTTGCCATGGAAAACTGGACCGGGAAATTAACCCGGAGTCGTGACTGTTCGGTGGTGAACCTGATGGTTCCGCTATTTCTTATTGGATTGCATAATCATTATCCCCACCAGCTCCATCACAGCCTGGGATTCCTTTTGTTCCTTGTTTTGTTACTCCTGGTGCCCCAGCGCCGCTCTGTAAAGAGAATGTTTTTCGCCACGATCCTACCGGTTTTCTATTTCATTTCAGGGGGCTATGTCCTTTTGTTCTGTTTGCTGATTTTGACATCGGAACTGATCTTGATGGGGACTCGCCAGGATCTCAATGAAAGGACTAGAGAATCTATGCCGGGTATAGAAGTTATTTTGTGGAATCTGGCATATCCGATATTGATTATACTCCTTGGAGCTGGCTTTGTCTTTCTTGATCCAATTAAAGATCTATTCATCAATCCTCTCCCGCTCAGCAGCGCGTATCCCGTTTCCTCCCTCATATATATCTTCATTGCTACGATGGTACTGCTGTCGGTTTTGGGAAGAAGCAGACCAGAATGGCTTATTCCGGTCTCGGGATTGAACCGGAAGATCTTATGGTCACGCATAGTCCCGGGTATCCTGGTCCTGGTTGTTACAACGGCCCTCACGGTGAGATATACCTACAATGCAAAAAACAGGGATTTTTTCAGGATGGAGCAGATGGCGGTTGAAGAAGACTGGGAAGGATTACTCCATTACGCGGACCGGCATCCCTCCACCAATCTTTTCGGCACCTTCTATACCAACCTCGCACTTGCAAATCAGGATCTGTTATGCACATCCTTGTTTAACTACCCTCAGCTTTTTGGGCCGGAGGGTCTTTGTTTTGGTTGGGATGCAAAAGCTGAAATCCTTAAACGGGGCAGTGATTTCTTCTGGACCGTACATTTTGTGAACGAAGCACAACACTGGTCCTTCGAATCAATGGTAGTGGAAGGTTTTACTCTACGGAACCTGAAACGTCTGATCCAGACCGAACTGGTAAGAGGGAACTACATGGTGGCCGCGAAATATATTGAACTGCTTGACCGGACACTGTTCGACAGGGCTTTGGCGGATCATTATCGTTCGTTTATATTCCGGCCGGAAAGGATGAAAGAGGATCCGGTGCTTGGTCCTGCCATCGGTATGCAAATGAATCAGGATTTCTTTTCAGAAGGGGCCGACCTGGAAAAGAACCTGCGATTCCTGATAGCCAATGATCCTTCGAACCGGCGGGCCTATGATTATCTTATGGGCTTGCTTATGCTGGAAAAAAGAGTGGATGCGATTGTGGAACTACTTCCTGGCTATCTGGAGCAGAACGGAGGGAAACTCCCTCAGCTGCTGGAGGAAAGCTTGTTGGTTCACAATCTGCTTCAGCGGGGAGAGGACATTCCGGACATTCCCCTGTCAAGGAATACAATGCAACGTTTCACGGAATACTCTTCAGTTCTGCGGCGCGCACCTAATGAAGAGGAAGCCGCACGCATTCTCTATCCGGTCTATGGGAATACCTTCTGGTTCCATATGAACTTTTCTAAATTCTCAAAACCTTAGGCACATGGGCAGAAAACTTTTGTTGCGATTTTGGCTGCAGTCGATCTGTGCAATGATCATTACATCGGTTTTGATCTGTGCCTGTAAGGGTCCCAGCCCTAATCCCCTTGGGGAAAATGGCGAGCTGAACCGAACTCCTGTTATTTTTCCTGATTATCGAGGCGTGACCATCCCGGGTAATATCGCTCCACTGAACTTCCAGATCAGGGAAGAGGGAGAGCTTTTCAGGGTTATTCTTGCAGGTGAGAAGGGAAAGGAGATCCACTTGAAAGCCAAAGGAGAGTCAGTCAGGATCTCCTCCAAACGCTGGAAAAGATTCCTCTCGGAGAACAGCGGGAACAATTTTGAAATCCGGGTTTCTAAAAAAGATTCGGGAAAATGGCAGGATTTTGCACCGATTGTAAACCGTATCGCAAGGCATCCCATTGATCCGGTGTTGGTGTACCGCCTCATCCCGCCCGGATATGAAACCTGGTCTTCCATGGGATTGTATCAGAGGAACCTGACCACCTTCAGGAAGAAAGCTGTGATAGAAAACCGCTACGCTGAAGAAAATTGTATCAATTGCCATGCTTTTGCCGCCGGGAATCCGGATTTCATGATGTTCCATGTCAGGGGCTCATTGGGCGGGACGTTGATCAGGAAGGGGGAGGAATTAAAAAAAGAAAATCTGAAACGGGATGAAACCCTTTCAAGCGGAGTATATCCTTCGTGGCATCCCTCCGGAGAATATATCGCTTTCTCCACAAATAAGATTGAACAGTATTTCCATGCGAGAACAGAAAAGATCATTGAGGTCCTTGACAGGCATTCCGATCTGATACTATACAATACCACTACCGGGGAAATCAGCCATGTGCCTGGTACAAAGGGAGACAGGTACATGGAGACCTACCCGGCATGGTCGCCTGATGGCCTGTATCTGTATTTTTCCAGATCTGAGGCGACTGCTGATACTCCCTATGATTCGATCAGGTACGATATCTGCAGGATAGCTTTCGATCCTGTAAAGAACAGCTTTGGGGATACAAAAATCATTTTTAAGGCTTCAGCCAGAGATCTCAGCGCCTCCATGCCCAGGGTATCTCCCGATGGCAAGCGCTTGCTCTGTACGGTGCATAATTACGGGACCTTCCCCATCTGGCATAAGGAGGCTGATCTTTGCGTAGTGGACCTGGACAGCATGACCTTTTACATTCCCGAACCCATCAATTCCAATGACACGGACAGTTATCATTCCTGGTCAGCCAACGGCCGATGGGTTGTATTCAGCAGCAGGAGGCATGACGGGCGATACACCCGGTTATATATCAGCTATGTGGATGAGGAAGGAGCATTCCATAAACCATTTATGCTCCCGCAACGGAACCCGGATTCTAATGAGCACTTATTCTATTCCTATAATGTCCCCGAACTGCTTGGCGGAAGTATCGATGTCACTCCCAGGAAATGGATTCGCACCTTGCGCAGTCCAGCCAGGTAATAATTCGAGTATTGGGAACTTGGAAGGAGGAAACTGAAGAATTGTTTCAGCTCTCATTAATCTTTTCGGAACTCCTGATGGCATTAGCTACCTGCCTCAGGACCTCTGAGTTATATAAATCCAAGGAGTTACCGCAGTGAACTATAACAGTTTCTTTGTCTGGTAGTATGTATATTTCCTGTCCGAGGTTTCCCGAGGCAAAAAACTGATAGCTCGAATCACAATTTACATGTCCCCACCATTGATATTTATAATAGGTCCGATGACAACCATCACCCATCCAATCAGGATAATTATCTCTCGATACAGAAGTATCTTCCCTGGTTGATTCCCAAATCCATTCTTGCGAGATGATCTGTCGGCCATTCAGGTTCCCATCATGAAGAAAAAGAAGCCCAAACTTTGCATAGTCAATAGCTCGTGCAATCAATCGGCTGGGCATGTATTCAAATCCGGATTTCCGGCTGTCGACCGAAAATAAGGCATCATATTCCATGATTTGGGACCAGAGCTTTTCTTCCAGGTATTCAGACACTGTTTTCCCGGTAGAATTTTCAATGATCATACCCAGATAAGAGGTATTGTAATTGCAATACTGGAAATCCTTTCCGGGATCACTGGCTATTTCAACCTTTTTGAGCAGTAGTTTACGCACATTCCCATGATAATATCCCACAGCCTCATCATGCCAGGGTGCGTGTATTCCCAAACCGGGAAGATAAGATTCCCTGTATTTAAGACCACTCTGCATCATCAGCAGGTTTCTAATGGTGATCCTGCCGAAACGAGGATCCCTTTCCAGAAGTTCAGGAATATATTCTGTCATAGAATCATCCAGGTTTTGGATGTATCCATCCTCAATGGCCAAACCGATAAGTAAGGAAATGAAGGATTTAGCCATAGACTGGGAATGAAAAAAAGATTCGCGGGAAAAACCGTTGAAATATTTTTCATACAAAATGGAATCCCTCTGAATAACTATTAGTGCTGTTGTATATGAGTTTTGAGCCCAGTCATCAAGATTGTTAAATCCAGTGGAAACAAGGACGTCATGAAAAAGTGATTCCACATACAGATCTTTAAGATTACTGGGAATAGAGAATGGTTTTTGCGCTGCACTGATCACTTTGTTCTCGAACTGGGTGTAATCATAGACATCTGCAACATTGTATTTAACCAGCCGGAATACATACCTCGGGGAGTATAGAATGGATAAGGTTCCAATAGCCAGAATGATTAAAGTGAAGATGAATAGCAGGGTGACTGCCAAGTAACGGATCAGTTTTTTCAAAGTTTGCTTTTTAGTGCAATAAATCAAACAGGGTTACATCAGAGGTTTCAATTATCATGATGCTTTACCTCCTTTGATGAGCAGCCAGATGGAGAATGACATTTCACCCACAATACTTGGGACAGCTACCAGAGCCAGAAAAACGGAAGAATAGGTTTCATATTCCGGAAGCACAAAGTGCGCTCCTGTATCCACCATATACATGGCCCCTGCAATTGAAAGAAAGATTCCAATTATCTTTGGCTTGCCAATGATTCTTCCCAACAGAATCAGGTGGATCCCGAAGAAGAATAGACCGATCAGCCATATGATATTGAATTGGTCAACCTGCTTTATGATTTCCTGACTGTTCATGGATGAAAGAGAAACCACCAATGCAAAAACCGCCACTCCCATAATAGCCGCATGCATCATCCTGAACAGCGTACTGAGCAAGGACAGCACGTGATCTTTATAAAGCTCAAGAAGCGCCCATGCCACCACCACATCAAAAACAACCGTTATCAAGAATGCCACTATCCCGGACCTGACCAACATATGATTCTCCTGAATAGTCAGCAGTGGTTCGTTTAGCATGGATTCGATAACGAAGAAATTAGCGAATACCGCTGCAAAGAAAATGATAAGGTAGCTGATACCAGCGATCACAGAAAGCCTTCTTTTTCCCATTCTAACTCCAGTTTATGATTTTTTTATACAAGATGAGTTTAGCAATATCTCATCACAAAATAACAAGCAGATTTTGGTATTTGTTCAGATTTTCTTGATAGATCTACTACTCCTGGAGTACGTCTCCACTGAAAATGGTCATAGTATACCTTCGCTTTGCCGGTTTGAGGCGGAAGGCTGGTTAACAATAAGAAAGAAGAACAGGTGGTCAGTGGGTCAAATATCAAATCTAAGCAGCATAACGGAATATGCCGGGATCTCGATCCTGTTCTTCTTCAGCACATAGGCCGATTCTTCGATGGTGACCTCCGGATCCTCCCCGGGAACATTATAAGCTTCCGGATCTTCATGATGGATGATCCAGGCCCGGGCATCATTCGGGAGGTCTGTTTCGCCGGTGTTCAGCCTGAATATCACAGCCTGATCTCCGGAATTCACTATGGATACGGTGAGCACGTCCTCTGAATCCGATATGGAGGCAGCCACATCCAGCATTGGAATGTTGTGTTCCAAATGGACGGGGACGGTCTCAAAATGCTGCCGAAACAGGATCAGCGGCAGTGCCGTAGTGGCAAACCCTGCGCTTGTTGGGGTCGTTTTGATACAACCGATGACGTTCACGGTCTGGGCGTAATTTGCCATGAAAAAGAGGTCCGAATTCCGGAAATACTCATGCAATCCCTTGGCGATTCCGAGGGCATCCTTGTGATGGTACCTGACCCCCAGTTCACCATACAGGTAATCGCCATACCAGTAGTTCCATTCATCCATGGCGATCCGGATATTCTTATCTGCCAGGCCTTCGATCTCGCTTCGGTACTGTCTGTGAGCATCGGCCACACGTTTTATGGAATTGGCGATCTGGTCGATGTGTGCACTGAGTGTATCCAGTTCGCGGCAATATATATGTTCACTGATCAAGTTCATATTTTCAGCCGATTCAGAAAGCATGGTCCGAGTCCATTCTCCCACCGCACCCACACCAATTAACTGTGCGTCGGGATCAACATCCCACATGGCTTCTGCAATGCTGTTGTGTTTTTGTACATATTCACTCAAAGGCATGTGCCCCAGTTGCCAGGATCCGTACATCTCATTACCCACGGCCCACCATTTAACGCCAAAGGGCTCGGAGTGACCGTTTTCACCCCTGATCCTGCCCCAGGGGGAATCAGCCGTCCCATTCACGTACTCTATCTCCTGGACGACCTCCTCCAGGGTACCAAGACCCGTATTCACCGCTATAAATCCTTCCGCATCCAGGATCTCCATGAGTTCCATGTATTCATGGATGCCCACATCATTGGATTCCACGCCTTTCCAGGCAGGATTCTTCCTCGGGGGCCTGCGGTCACGGTCCCCGATCCCATCGCGCCAGTTGTACCCGCTCACGAAATTGCCTCCCGGCCATCTGTAAACCGGACTGTTCAGTTCCTTCATCAGGGCGGTCACATCCTTTCTCCATCCTTTGATATGATCGGCCGGCATGAGGGAAAGGGTCCCGATGTTGAAGAGTCCGGCTCCTTGACTGTATATTTCAAGTATTGTGCTGTCCGACGAGAACGGTGATTCAAATTCGAAGGCGAAAGTGAGAAACTCAGGGCCGATCTCCTCCACGGGAATATCGATGCTCTGGTCTACCGATCGCAGACTTATCATCACGGGGA
>Ga0209536_100004821_pt1 | contig 21219 bp, 19 predicted proteins | sample DeeMarSeWOR28_12_FD_187461 | JGI IMG/M metagenome (GOLD analysis project Ga0209536, IMG submission 187461) | Marine sediment microbial communities from White Oak River estuary, North Carolina - WOR-2-8_12 (SPAdes) (version 2) | ecosystem: Environmental > Aquatic > Marine > Intertidal zone >... | reverse complement strand
GCCTTGTTGGCTTTCTCGTAAGGGTCGGCGTCCCACCAGGTGAACAACGGGTGATAGCCGTTGTAGTACTCGAACCAGTCCTCCAGCGTGCGGCGCAGGCGGTCGGTCGTGCGTCGGGCCAGCTGGGGAACACCCGCGCCGTTCAGGACCTCGACCCGGATGCGTCGACCCTCCCAAGTTCCGGGAAGCGGCCCCAGCGCCTCCGGTGTCTCGCGCCTCACCTCCAGCCAGAGCGAGGTGGCGAAGGCGCCGACCAGTGCGAAGACCGCCGCCAAAGCCAGGCCTCTCAGCCAGTTGCTCACGGGCTCGCCGCCAACTCGTTCCAGAAGTCCACGGTTTCCCGAGGCAAGGCGAACCCGCGATCCAGAAGCCGCGTGATGCGCCTCGCGCAGACCGATTTCAGCACCGCTTCACGATCCTGGGGAAGACGCCGGGCAAGTTCAGCCCGTTCGGAGTTCTCGAAGCTCCGGCCCGGCTCCAGGTAGTCCGCCAAGTAAAGGTACCGTCCCAGGCGTCCCAATCCGCCGCGCCCCACTGTATGGTAAGCCACCGCCTCCAAGAGTTCCTCGTCATCGACGCCCGCCTTTCGCAGCCGAGCCGCGACCGCGGGGCCGTGCCTGACTTTGCGGGGATATCCGTCGGCCTCATCGGCCAATCCGTCCGGATCCGCGTCACGCAGCGCGTCGTGCAACCAACCGGCGGCCACCCAACGCATCCGCTCGGTTTCGTCGAGTCCTAGCTCCTTCGCCCAAGTGTTCAACACCTCGGCCACCGCCGCCAGGTGGGGCCGGCGATCCGGCGCCACGCAGGCCCAGTCGGGGAGATCTCCTCGGGCAGCGGCAGCGATAATCGGATGCAATGCCTGATTCGTCATGGGCAAAGCCGTCGATCGCTTGGAGGCGTTCGTCCGCGCACTGGTCGGCGATGGCTCCGCGGCGCAGAAGGGGAGATCAGGCGGGCTTCAGGGCGCCGTAACCCGGAGGCTACGCTTCATGATTCGATTCTGCTCGTCGACAAACACGACCCGCGGCTCGTGACCCTGGACCTCCGCCGCGTCGTACTGCGCGTAACTGATCAGGATCACCCGATCCCCGACCTGGCCCAAGCGTGCAGCGGCACCATTCAGGTGCACGGCACCAGATCCCGGCTCGCCAGGCAACACGTACGTCTCGAGCCTCGAACCGTTGTTGATGTTGACGACCTGTATCTTCTCGTAGGGCACCAGGTCCGCTGCATCGATGAGATCCGTATCGAGCGTGAGCGAGCCTTCATAATGCAGGTTCGCCTCGGTGACCGTAGCCCCGTGTATCTTCGATTTACAGAGTTCTCTTCGCATCCCTATGCTCGAATGCTTCTTCTAGTGGCCTGTGTCCAAGTAATCAGCAAGAAGTAAACCTATACCAGCTGGCCCCAAAATTCAAAGGAGCTTGGCCAGCCCCGGATCCGGGTGCGCCAGGCGGACATTATCGATCAGCCGCGTCGACCCGACGCGGGCCGCCACAGCCGCCACCGTGTCTTCGCCGGCCGTCTCCGCCGGTTCCAGCTCGTGGGCCGAGACGATCTCCACATACTCGACGTCAACCCCATCGGCGGCTTCGATCGTCTGCAGGATCGCCGATCTCAGACGCGCCGCGTCTCGCTCACCCGCGCGAAACGCTGCTGCGGCGTCGGCGAGGCCACGCGAGAGGCTGAGGGCCCTGGCCCGCTGTTCCTTCGTCAGGTAGGCGTTACGAGAGCTCATGGCGATCCCATCGCTCTCCCGCACCGTCGGCGCCACGTCCACGCGCACCGGCAAATCGAGGTCCGCGACCATCCTCTCGATCAGCACGGCCTGCTGGAAATCCTTCTGCCCGAAGACAGCCACGTCCGGCTGGACGATGCCGAAGAGCTTGGCGACGACCGTCAGGACGCCCTCGAAGTGAGTCGGCCGGCCCAAACCGCACAATCGGTCGTTCAGGCGTCGCGGCGTCACGGCCACGGTCAGCTTACCCGGGTAAAGCTCGCGGTCGTCGGGAGTGAAGACGAGATCGACGCCTCGTTGTTCTGCCGCCGCGAGATCGTGCTCGAGGTCTCGTGGGTAACTCTCCAAATCCTCGTTTGGGGCGAACTGCAGCGGGTTCACGTAGATCGACATGACCACGTAATCGCTCAACTCGCGGCAGCGATCCACCAGGCTGAGGTGGCCCTCGTGAAGGAAACCCATCGTGGGTACGAGTCCAACCGTATGCCCGGCCGCCCGCGTCGTGGCCACTCGCTCTCTGATGTCGGAGATCGTTCTTACGAGCTTCACCGCAGGTGTGACTCCTGGTGGCTACTCACTCGTAGGAGTGCTCGGGTCCAGGATAGCGACCTTCCCTAACCTCTCGCACGTAATCGCTCACCGCTCTTCGGACATCGGGGGCCAGCTCGGCGAATTTCTTGAGGAATCCCGGGCTGAAGGCTTCGTTGAGGCCCAACATGTCCGGGAGGACCAGGACCTGGCCGTCGCACTCCGCCCCGGCACCGATGCCGATAGTCGGGATCGGGATGTTGCGGCTGAGCTCTCCGGCCAAGCCGGACGGCACCATCTCGAGGACGATGCTGAAGCAGCCGGCATCGACCAGTCGCTTCGCGTCCGTCAACAGACGATCGCGCTCAAAGTCGGCTCGGCCAACCAGGCGGTAGCCGCCCAGCTTGTGCACCGACTGTGGCGTGAGCCCGAGGTGTCCCATTACAGGTATGCCGGACTCGACCAACCGTGCAATTGTTCCGGCGATCGCCTCGTGCCCGCCCTCCAACTTCACGCCCTGTGCGGCTGTCTCCTGCAGGACGCGACCACAGTTGCGAATCGCCTCTTCCGTGGAGACCTGATAGGTGAGGAACGGCATGTCCACCACGAGCAGCGCATGTTGGAGAGCCCGGCCGACGGCCCTGGCGTGGTAGATCATCTGATCGAGCGTCACGGGCAACGTGGAGCTCTCGCCCGCAACCACCTGGCCCAACGAGTCGCCGACCAACACGCAATCGACCCCGGACGCATCAACCAACCCAGCCATCAGATAATCGTAGGCGGTGAGCACGGCGATCTTCTCGCCCCGCTGCTTCATGGCGACCAGCTCGAGGGTCGTGACCGGCTTCTTACTACCCGTCATGTCCGGAACATCGATCGTAGGCTCGTGATTACCAAGTTTCGACAGGGGAAAAAAGCTAGGCAGTGCACATATGGGTGTCAAACTGCGTCACGACGGTCACTTGAGGAGTACGAACTTCCCGGAGCTCACCCGGCTCCCCACCCGGAGGATGTACCCGTAGACACCGGTCGCCGCCGGCTCTCCGTTTGCCAGCAACCCGCTCCAACGGAACGGCTCAACCGGGAGGTCGGGAGTCAGCTCGCGTGTCTCCGCGTATACCGGCCAGCCGGCGATGTTGAAGATCTCCACGGTCGCCGTCAGCGACTCGCCCCGGCGATTCACCAGGTACGGGAGCTTCACGACCTCGCCGAGTGCGGGATCGAATGGATTGGGGTACGGCGGAAGCAGGACCAGATCACCGGAGGCTGCCGTGGGCGTCGTCGGTGCCGCCCTCTGCAAAACAAACGCTCGAGCGCTATCCAGGGCCAGCTGCAACTGCTGACTCGAGCCGCCGGCGGCTACGAGGAAGACCGTGGTCTCGCCACTCTGAAGCGGGCCCACTGCCACGAGTTGGGCCCAGTCGGTGGCCCGATCGTCCGACGCCTGCGGACCGCCCAGAGCCAGGAATCGCGCCTTCTCGTCGTCTGTGAAGCCTTCAAGCGTGGACAGGACTCCATGGCTCGACCCCGCCGTATAGAAACCGTTCTGGGGCGTGCCCAGTGGCACGGCGGCGTGGGTACTGGGCGACCGGGGCGCGCTGGTCAAGGCAAACCAGGGTCCCGCGGAGGAGGCGGGCGTAGCGACCGAAGCGCCCAGCACGCTGTCCCAGCGAACCAGGTCGCCTTCCCCGAAATCCCAGTCGAGAATCAAGCCGACCAGCGGCACCACAACTCCGGCGCGGAACGTAACGGACGCCGTGAGCACAGCGAAGGCGGCGCTATCGTTCACCTCAACGAGCTCCACGGCCTGGTCGACGGTGGCGCCCAGCGGTCTTAGAGCGCGGTCGTCACTGAAGGTCACGTCGGCAGAGGCGGCCTGGCCGGAGATGGAGACCATGCGCCAGTCCGTGTCCGACCCCACGGGGTTCGACTTCAGGCCTGGCTGCTGCAGGACATCGACGTAGGCGGCATCGGACACGCGGTCACCGCTGGCGAACAGCAGCGCGCCCGCGGTGAGCCAATCTTCGTCCACAAAGAAGAATCCCGGCGCCCCGGCGACCTGCCCGAAGCGGCCGTTGGCATCCAGCGAGAAGCTGACGCCGCCGTCGGCCAAGGTCAGCGAGGAGGCCGTGGCGGCGCGCAGCAGGATCGGAAATACCAGACGCGCGCCTTCGCTCTCCAGGGCAAGGTCAAGGGGAATGTCCTCGATTCGTTCCCGCGACAGACCCTCGAAGACGATCTGACCCCGAGCGCGCGGGCCGATGAGCGGCGCTCGCGCACGAGCCAGTACTGTGCTTTGGGCACCACTCAACTCGGCCTCGCCCCCAGGGAAGGGACTGTCTCCGGAATTGAAGAGTCGAAGGGCCAAAGTCGCGTCCTCGGCGCTCCAATCCCATCCATCCAGCGCCAGCAGCACACCGCCCAAGCCGCCGATGGCATCCGCCGCCGCCACCAGGTCGATGAAGCCGGCACCGCTGCGGTTATCCAGGCCGGGCGGATCCAAGTCGGTGGCCGTCGAGAACAGCGCGTTCTTCAGATCGTTCGAGCTCGCCAGAGGATTAAGTCCGGCGAGCACGGCCAGCGAGCCCGTCGCGTAGGGGGCAGCCCAGGAAGTGAAGACACCGTTCGTGCCGCGCACGTCGGCTGCGTGCGGCGACAGCGTGACGACGATGGGAACGTCGCCCGGTGCCACGACCTCAGGCTTAACCGCGCCCGGCGCACAGGGGGATGGGCCACCCAAGCTGTTCGGCGAGACCGTGATCTCGCCATCCGAGAACTGTGCGGCTCCTACCGCGAAAGCGTTCAGCAACAGATCGGCCCGTTCGGCGGGTGATGCTACCGTGTCGAAGCCCGCCGAGCGATTACCTGCCGCGAAAACGACCGGTACACCCGACAGCTCGAGCGCATCGATGGCGCGGTCAAACACGCCATCGCACCCACCCGGCCGGAACCCCCAAGAATTGTTGACGATGTCCGGAATATCGGAGACGGTGGTCGGGTCACCGTCGGGATCGAGGACCCATTGCAGCGACTGCAGAAGTACCGAGAGCCGAGTATAGCTGAAACCGCCAAATTCCTCGAAGCCGTTGGCGGCGACCCACTGGGCACCGGGTGCGACTCCGGTTACGAACTCGAGCTCATCCTGTATGACCCGCGGCTGGCCGAGCACGTACAGCGTATCGCCGGGCTCGAGGCTACCCAGCGCGGCGGACAAGGCCAGAGTGCCGTGGCCCACTCCGCTGAGGCCGTTGTCGTCTACCGGGAGCTCCGTCAGCCCCCAGGGGTCAAACCACGTCTGTTGGGGTGACGTCGTCAGTCCCCGCCACTTTCGTCCGAGCAAGGGATGGTCGCCGTCGATTCCGCTGTCGATGGACGCTACGACCGTGCCTGCGCCTGTCGCGCCGGCCGCCCAGAGCTGGGGCGCACCGATCGCTTCCAGACCCCAAGACAGATCGCCCGGGGCCTGCGCCGCCGGGAGGCCCGGGGCCCATCGTAGCAGTACGGGCTCGCTGGGAGCAGCGAGATCGACCTGAATCAAGCCGTCGTAATAGAGACGCCGGATGCCAGGCTGCGCTTCAAGCGAGCGGATCTGTTCTGTGGACAGTTGAGCTGTGAGCGCTCCACCGATCCAGATCACCTCGGCCGCCTGAAGATCGAGGTATAGCTCGTCCGGCAGCCGCCGTCGAAGCTCGTCCACCGACGCGCCGTAGAAGTCAGCCAGGTTCGACGCGTACTCCGCCGCACGCAGATCACGCTCGATAGCGAGCGGTTGCGCCATACTGGCGCCATCGACCTCTATGAGAACGGGGATGCGTTCGCCGGGTGCTGCCCGACTCAGCGCTTGGTTGAGCTCGACGGTGAGGGGCGACGGCTGCTGGCCGATCGCTGCCGGTTTAAGCGGCCATAACGCCACGGCGGCCGCCGCAACCATAGCGGCGAGCGCCCCAGCGGCGCACCATCTCGGATTCGAATGCCGCCACCCCTCAGGTCGCGGCATCGATCGCGATTCGTAACCTCCGCGCCAACTGGCCCGCAGAGTCGACTCCCTCCTCCGCCAGGGTTCTGACCAGAGCACTTCCTACCACAACACCGTCGGCCACCGAAGCGACGGCCTGCGCCTGATCGGGACTCGATATCCCGAAACCGACAGCGATAGGAAGATCCGTACGACGGCGCAACGCCTCTACCTCCGGCGCCAGTTCGCGACGTAGTTGTTCTCGCTCGCCCGTCACGCCCGTGCGTGAGATGTAATAGATGAATCCTTGCGCCGCGTCCAGGATCAGTCCGGCGCGACTCTCCGGCGTTGTGGGAGCCAGCAATCGCACCAAATCGAGCCCACCCGAGGCCAGAGTGACCTCGAGTTCCGTGTCTTCGCCCAGGGGCAGATCTGTGATCAAGAGTCCCGCCGCTCCAGACGCGCGCGCGTCGCGCACGAATCGTTGGGGGCCGTAACGGAGCACCGGGTTGAGGTATGTGAAGAGGACGACGGGCGTGTCGCTAAGGCCAGAAAACTCGCTCGTCCAATCAAGCACGCGAGCGACGTCTACGCCGACACCCAGCGCGCGCCAGGCCGCCGCCTGGATGGTCGGCCCGTCGGCCAGCGGATCGCTGAAGGGAATGCCGAGCTCCAAGACATCGGCGCCGGCATCGACGAGCATCTCCATGACATCGACGGTCGGCCCGGCAGCCGGGTCGCCTGCGGTGATGTAGGGGATGAGAGCGCAGCGGCGCGTGGCTTGGAGCCGCTGGAAGGTTGCGGCCAGACGGCCTTCGCCATCGGGGCCCTCAGACAACGTAGTCGGAGACGGTGATGTTGTACTTATCCGGATCCGTCGTCTTCACGATGGTCCGCGCCGGGCGGCCCGTCGCCATATGTGTCTCGGAGAGATCGACGAGCGGAGGCTCAGGCAACTTGCGGCCGTTTGCATCCGAGACCACACGCACCAAAGGACGGTGCAGCTCTTCTGGGTTCGGGCTAGGGGCCACGACGACTGACAGTTCGCCCGAATCCAGTATACAGAGAGTGCCGACCGGGTAGATGCCCATCATGTTGACGAAGGCTTTGACGACGACAGGATCGAAGCCGCGCGACGGGTTGTCACGCATCTCCCTCAGCACCTCGTCTGGCGGGAACGGAATGTACTGATAGCTGCGCTTGCTGGTCGCCGCGTCGAACGCGTCGGCCACCGCGATGATACGAGAGAAGAAGCCCATCCAGCGCCTACGGAGCACCTTCGGGTAACCGGAGAAGTCGATGCGCATGTGGTGTTCGTATGCGGTCAGCATCGCCCGGTACGGCGGCTCCTCAAACCCGTGCAAGTCGAAGAGCATCACGAGGCCGAACTCCGGATGCTGACTCATCACCCGCCATTCCTCCTTGTCGAGCCGGCCTTCCTTGTTGAGCACGCTCAACGGTACCCTGGACTTGCCGACGTCGTGGAACAGCGCGCCCAGACCGAGTTCGAACAACTGCAGCTTGGTGAAGCCGAGTTTCTGCCCGAGGGCGACCGAGAGGATGCAGACGTTAACCGAGTGAGTGAAGGTATACTCATCGTAGTCGCGCAACGTGGTCATCCCCAGCATCGCCGCCTCTTCGTGCAGAACCTGGTCGACGATACCCAGGACCACTCGCTTGACGCGGCGACCGCTCCACGCTTTGCCGAGCCGGACACTGGTCATCACTTCCTTGACCACGCTGACAGAGCGCGCGTAGGTGCGGCGCGCCGCCTCCTTCGCTTCGTCGCTCAGGCTCAGAGCATCGACCAGGGCGGCCGGCGGTCCCACTTTGATGTTCTCGATACCGGCCCGTTCCATACTGCCGGCGAAGGCCTCGAGCGGGTTCTCAACACCCTCGGGCTGCGTGACGAGGATCGAGAGGAACGAGGTCCACTCGCGGATATCGACTTGTCGAGTCGCTTCGATATCGCCGATCCCGTGCGTCTCCAGAGCCTTCCTGACGAACACGAAGCTGGCGTAGTTTCCGAGATCGAGACTGACGCGGACATCGTTGAAGAAGATGAAGTCACCGACGAGGCGAAACTGCAGGCGTCCCTCACGAGCCAGCACGGCTTGCGTGTTTACGTCCACCTCGGCCAGCGCCCTCTGCACCACCTGATTCTCCAGCGGATACAAACGCAACGAGCGCATGGTCGCGTAAAGCGTCGTCAACAGCTTGCGACCTTCGCCGCTGAGAATCGAACTTGTGTCTCTGATGAGGCCGTCTTCGCCGGCTGCCATCTTCCCTCTCCCCCGGTCAGGCCTGTTTTCGCGTGGCGTGGACCGCGCTCAAGACCATCGGGTCTTTATCCTTCTCCGCCTCGGTCAGCGCCTTGTTCGCCTCTTCCCCACCAACCAATCCCAGCGCTCGCGCGGCACACGCTCGCATCTTGGACGGGTACTTGACCCACAGGTACCGTCGACCGGTCAGCATTCGTGCGAGGTGCCGAGTCCCTTCGTCGCCGGCCGTTAGAGCATAGGCTTCGAAGAAGGCGACCTGCTCGGTGAGGTCACGCTTCATCAACTCCTTACCGGTCACGTGCTCTTCGAGCTTCCTCGCTCCGGGACCGTACTTGAGTTCCGCCAGCCCGCGCGCTGCGGCCACACGTACGTCGCGGTGCTCGTCCGCCAGCGCGTTGATGAGCGGCGCACCGGCCACGGAGGTACGCAGCGCGACCAACGCCTCGACCGCCGCGAGACGCACCTCTGCGCTGGGACGGCGCAGTAGCCCGGAGATGGCCTCCGCCGCTCCAGACATCTTGAGCCGCGCGGCGATCTTGGCGGCCTCGGCCGCGACACGCGGGTCTTCCGACCTCACGAGGCGCGACATCATCGCGGGACTCATGGAGGCCAGCCGGTCCAATGTCGCCAGTAGCTGCTCTCGAGCCGCGGCGCGCGTGACCGTCGCGACACCCTGAATGAGAATCTCGATGGCCTCGGGTTTGAGCGCGTTGAGTAGAGTGGCTAATTCCTCGCTGTTGGGATCGATGGAGCCGTCCTCGAGCACACGGACCAGCTGGTGCACGACCAGCGGCTGGCTCAACTCTCCCACGATCTCATCGACGTTCTCGACGATGTCAGGCTCGTCTCTCTTCTCCGCGATGCCCTTCAACTCCCCGATGATGAATGCGGCATCGCCGAAATCGCCTTCCGCCAGAACCCGCGGGAGCATCTGCCTCAGGATCACAAGGATCTCGGCACGTCGTTCCGTATCGCCGATCTCGAACTGATCCAGTACGGCCAACGTCACATCCTTCTTGACGCCCCGATCCCACTCACGCAGCAGCTCTTGCTGGAGGTGAGCGACCTCCGTTTCGTCGAGAAAATAGAGCGAGGGCTCGAAGTCTTCTCGAAGCGTCGGCGCCTGAACCTCCGGAGCGAGCTCCAGCTCAGGCAGCATCGGCAGGTCGCCCGTGGTGTCGATCTCGGCGCCGCTGACCGGCAGCGGAGGCTCGTCACCCAGTACATCGACGTACTCGTAGCGGACGTACTGGAAGTCGGCGTTCCACATCAAGGTGAGCAGGTCTTCCTGCTCGCTCTGCAGCGTCCGCGATAGACGCAGGACGTCGATGAACTGTCGGAGCTCGTGCTCCTCGACGCCGGGTTGGAAGTCGATGCGCCTGATTCCGTCCTTGTACAGCTGAAACGCCAGGTTCTCGTGGCCGCCGACTCGGCCCTTGTAGACCGTGTGCTCGTGCCACACGATCTCGTTCTCGCGGATGGTGAAGCTGACGCTTTCGACAGCTTCCCACAACTTGGTCAAACGTGCGGTGAGGTCATCGACGAATTGATGTAGCAGCGGATTGCCCTGCACGTAAAGAGCCGAAGCTCGCAGCGTCTTAACGAACGCCACGAAAAACTCCTTGATCTCCCGAGCCAGCGCGCTCATCTCCTCGGCGGCATCCGCCTCGAGCGCCTCGATGTCCAACTCCATATCCAACAACTGGCTGTCGGCACCCGGTGGGATGGGCGCGCTCGACTGATCCGCCGCCGGCGCGGTGCCCGCCTCGTCGGTCACTTCAAAATCAAAATCGGGGAGATCTTTCAGAGGATTGTCGTCCATCACCGCTTCCCTTCGGATTGCGCGCCATCCTCGCCCTGCAGACGCGCTACCTCCGCCACGTCCTTATCACCTCTACCACTCAAACACACCAGAACCGTCCGTCCCTTCCAGCGGTCCGCTTCCTGCGCGACCTGGGCCAAAGCGTGGGCGGGCTCAAGCGCTGGAATGATACCCTCGAGCCGCGCTAATGTGCGAAACGCATCGAGCGCCTGCTCATCGGTCACGCTCTCGTAGCGCACCACGCCCTGGTCTTTCAGGTAGGCATGCTCGGGGCCCACGCCCGGGTAATCCAATCCCGCCGATACCGAGTGGGCTTCCCCAACCTGCCCTGCGGCGTCCTGCAACAAGTAGCTCAACGAACCGTGCAGGACACCCGGCTCACCCCTTGTCAGAGAGGCCGCATGGCGGCCGCTCTCCAGGCCCGCACCCGCCGCCTCCACACCCACAAGCTCGACCGCCTCGTCATCGAGGAAGCCATAGAACATACCTATGGCGTTCGAGCCGCCGCCTACGCAGGCGAAGACGCCGTCAGGCAGTTGACCTGTGAGTGACAATGTCTGCTCGCGCGCCTCCCGCCCGATGACGGTCTGGAAATCGCGAACCAAGCAGGGGTAGGGGTCCGGACCGACTACTGACCCAATAATATAGTGTGTTCCCCCCACATTCGTCACCCAATCGCGAATCGCTTCGCTGGTGGCGTCTTTCAGGGTGCGACTTCCCGAGCGCACCGTGCGGACCTCGGCCCCCATGAGCTCCATGCGGAACACGTTGAGGGCCTGTCGGTCCATATCCTTCTCTCCCATATAGATACAGCATTCAAGGCCGAACAGCGCCGCCACCGTAGCCGTCGCCACGCCGTGTTGCCCCGCCCCAGTCTCGGCGATGAGCCGTCGCTTGCCCATCCGCCGGGCCAGAAGCGCCTGCCCCAGAGTGTTGTTGATCTTGTGCGCGCCGGTGTGATTCAGGTCCTCGCGCTTCAAGAGTACGGTGACGCCGCCGCCCAGTTCCTGGCCCAAGCGTTCCGCCCGCGTCAGAGGGGTCGGGCGGCCCGCGTAGTCTCGAAGCAAAGTGTCCAACTGAGCGGCGAACGAGGGATCGGCTTTGGCCGCCGAGTACGCGTCGCGCAGCTCATCGAGGGCCGCGATGAGCGTCTCCGGCACGTAGCGGCCGCCGTAGGGACCGAAGCGGCTAGGTATATCGGTGGATCGTTCGCCTGTCATTCTCGCTCTCGTTTTGCCGCGGCTATGAAGGCCTGGACCGCATCCGCATCCTTCATTCCCATCGCCTGTTCCACGCCCGAGCTCACGTCCACGACATCGGGGAGGGCCTGGTCGATCGCTCTGCGCACATTCTGCGCGTTGAGGCCGCCCGCCAAGATGAAGCGAAGACTCTCCGGCCAACGATTACGCATGTCGGCAACAAGGGACCAATCGAAGCTGGCGCCGACGCCGCCGTGCCCGCTGTCGCTCCAGCCTTCCAGCAGGATGCCGTCGACGGCTCCCGCGTATCTGGGCAACATCTCGTCCAGCGACGCGCCCGGCACCACCTTGAGCGCCTTCCACACAGCCCATGCACCGGCCGACGCGATATCCCTGCAGTGTTCCGGGCTCTCCGTTCCGTGAAGCTGGACCACAGCGAGCTCGAGAGTATCTGCCAGTCGAACCAGATCGTCCTTCTTCGAGTCCAAGAAGACTCCGGCCCGGCGCGCGGTCGTCCCCTCCCAGACCCGCCGCGCCTGCTCCTCAGTCCGTCGCCGGGGGCTGGGTGCGAAGACGACGCCCAGATAGTCAGCGCCGGCCTGGTCGGCGAGGCGCGCATCGTCCGGTCGGACCAATCCGCAGATCTTCGTCTCGACGGTCACGAGCGCTCTCGCTTCGCTTGCGAGGCGAGTTCCCGGGCGAGTCGGGCCGGGTCGGCGTGCGAGACCAGAGCGCGGCCCACCAGCACCGCATCCACCCCTCGCATTCCCAACTCGCTCACCTGGCGTCCCGACGTGATCCCACTCTCGGCCACCAGAGCGCGATCGGCCGGAACCGCGTCCGCGAGTCCGAGAGTGACGTCGAGGCTTGTGTCGAAAGTCCGCAAGTCCCGGTTGTTGATTCCGATGACTTCGGCGCTCGACGCCAGGGCTCGGTCCAGCTCGGTCTCGTCGTGGACTTCCACCAATGCCCCAAGTCCGACTTCCGAGGTCAAGCCGAGCAGCTCGGCCAAGAGATCGTCCGGGAGGGCCCTGACGATGAGCAGCACCGCGTCGGCACCGGCCGCACGAGATTCATACACCTGGACCGGGTCCAGGATGAAGTCCTTGCGAAGCGCCGGAACCGTCACGGCCGCTCGTGCCTCGGCGAGGTCCGTCAGTTCGCCATCGAAATCGGCGTCCGTCAGCACCGAGAGCGCGGCGGCCCCAGCCTGCTCGTAGCTCTGAGCGAACCGGGCTGGATTCATCTCGGGGCGCAGCGATCCCATGGAGGGGGCGCGTCGTTTCAGCTCGCCGATGAGCGCCACCTTTCCCGGAAGGCACAGCGCTTGCGACCAGGGGCGCGCTGGAGGCGCATCGCCGGCTGCGGACCTGAGCTGGGCGGCCCGAGGCTTCAGCCGGGCAATCTCCTCCCGTTTCCGTTGCAGGATAGCGGTCAGGTAATCGGCGGTCAAAGGCGTGGTCCTCAGCCCTGGTAAGTCGCTTTGGGGGTTGCGCTTCGGTGCATTTTCGGGTATTGTAGGTTCGGCTCCTGTTCGGGCCACTGCCGTCCGGCCGGCATGGATCGTTCGCTGGCGCGGATTTGCGACAACTTGGAGGCGTCATGGCGCTGACGAAGCGACAGCGAGAGATCCTCGATTTCATCGAGAGCTTCATCCAGAGCGAGGGCTACTCACCGAGCTTCGAGGAGATAGCCAAGTTCTTCGGCTACCGATCGTTAGCGACGGTGCACGAGCACCTCTCCAATCTCGAGCGGAAAGGTTACATCCGTCGGAACTACAATGAAAGCCGCTCCGTGGAGCCGATGGAGGCCGCTCGTCCGCAGGTTCTCGCTTCGGCGCTGCCGCTCCTCGGTCGTGTGGCCGCCGGCTCCCCCATCGAGGCCATCGAGGCCGACGAGTCGGTCTGCGTCCCGGAGGACATGCTGATCGGAAATGGACCCCACTTCGTTCTGCGCGTACACGGAGACTCGATGATCGACGATCAGATCCGCGACGGCGATTGCGTGGTGGTGAACGGTCGTGAGATGGCCGAGAACGGCGAGATGGTGATCGCGCTGGTGAACGGCGAATCGGCGACGGTGAAGCGCTATTACCGGGAAGGCGACGGCCGCATACGTCTGCAGCCATCCAACGACACACACGCGCCGCAGTACTACGGAGAGGACGACGTGAAGGTACGCGGCGTGGTGATCGGAGTCATTCGAAAGTACTAAGGGTGGGGGGCGCCCTCCCTACTCTGGTGCCGCCCTACGCCAGAGACACGTCCCGAGTAGCTTCCCGCACCCGTTCGAGTATCTCGAGTCCTTTCCCTTCATCGAGCACAGCCTCAGCCCGCTCGTGCCCTTCCCTGAGCGAGTCGGCCTCACCCGCTACGAAGAAGCCGGCCGCTGCATTGAGCGCCGCCGCGCCACGCGCTGCTCGGGACCCCCTCCCTTTCAGCACAGCTTCGATCACTTGCGCATTGTGCTCCGGCTCCGCCCCGGCCAGCTCGGCGGCGTCCATGCTGTTCCAACCCAGCTCTCGCGCCGGATCGAACACGGACTGCCCCAGGTAGCCATTCTCGACGCGAACCACGCGGGTCGGGCCCAGCGGCGACAGCTCGTCCATACCTGGCTCGCCGTGCACTACCAGGGCACGGATATGACCCAGCTCGCGTAACGACTCGGCGACCAGGCTCAACAGCCGGGGATCTGAGACGCCCACCACCTGCCGACGCGCACGAGCCGGGTTGGCGAGGGGGCCCAGGATATTCATGATCGTGGGTACGCCGAGTTCCTGCCGAACCGAAGCCACGTGCTTCATCGCGGGGTGCAAGCGCGGTGCGAAGAGGAAGCTCAGCCCGACTTCTTGATACACTTGCTCCATTCGCTGCGGGGTCAGCGGCAGCCGGATGCCCAGGGCTTCGAGCACATCGGCGCTGCCGCAGCGCGAGCTGAACGAGCGATTCCCGTGCTTGGCGACAGGTACGCCACCGCCCGCCAATACGAAGGCGGCCGCAGTCGAGATGTTGAAGGTCTTCATGGCTCCGCCGCCGGTACCGCAGGTGTCAACCACGCCATCGGGGTCTGCGACCTTCACAGGTACCATGGCCTTCCGCAGGGCCCGTACGCCACCCGCTACCTCGCGAGGCGTTTCGCCCTTGGCTCGGAGACCCATGAGGAGGGCGCTCATCTGCACTTCCGAGGCGTCCCCCTTCATCACCACCGTGAAGGCGGCCTCGGTCTCGTCGGCGTCCAAGTCCTGGCGTCTGGCCAGCTTGCGAATCGCCTGTGTGAGCGGGCCCGAGTCGCTTGACACCCTCTCTGGGTCTCCTAATTTCTCGCCGTGCCTCAGACAGAGCACGGAACGGGTTTATGGCGAGCGAAGCTCGTCTTGCACTATGAAGGCCGGAATTTCTACGGTTGGCAGTCGCAAAGCAACCAGCGGACGGTGCAGGACGAGCTTTCGGCCTTATTGGGTCGCATCTGCGGCGCCCCATCGTCGAGAATCACGGCCGCCGGCCGAACCGACCGCGGCGTACACGCCACCGGCCAAGTCGCCAGTGCGTTGATCCCGGAGCGTTTCGACGAAGCCGAGTTGTTGCGGGCGCTGAACGCGTTGGCGCCTCCCGACCTCTGGATCGCGTCGGTGGAGCGAGTCGAACTCTCGTTTCACGCTCGCTACGACGCAGTATCGCGAACGTATACCTACAGAATCGGCACCACACCCGAGTCGTGGTCACCCTTCAAGGCGCCGTGGTGTTGGCCGTTAGGGCATGCCCTCGACCGGAAGCGGTTGGAAGAGGCCGCGAGTTGCCTAATCGGGAACCACGACTTCAGCGCCTTCGCCAAGGCGGGTCAGCCTGAGCGTGGGGTCCGTTGTACGGTCAAGTCGGCGGAATGGCGCTACTCGGAAACGGAGCCGGCGATTCTGGAGTTCGAGATCACGGCCGACCGCTTCCTACACCATATGGTGCGCTATCTGGTGGGCACGTTCGCCGAGATCGGCCGGTGTCAGAGGGAGGTGGATGAAATCGCCCGGTTGTTGAGGCAGGACCCGGGCCTGCGGACCGCGGTGCCGGCTCCGGCGCAGGGTTTGTTTTTGACGCGCGTAGACTATAGTAAGGACGTACAGGACAACAGCGATCAGCTTAGTGCCAAGGGGGGCAGCGAATGAAGATATTCATCGACACAGCCGATCTCCAGGAAATCCGCCGAGCCGCGCGGGCGGGATTGATCGACGGCATCACGACGAATCCGTCGCTGATGGCGAAGGTCGTCGGCGACGCGAACGTTGCCGACTACATGAAGGAGGTGGCGGAGTCGGTGGAGGGGCCGGTGAGCCTCGAGGTGCTGGCCCTGGACGCCGAGGGGATGGTCTCTCAAGGGCGCGACTTGGCGCGCTTCGGCGACAACGTGGTGATCAAGGTCCCGTTGACCGAGGACGGTCTGGTCGCGTGCAAGCGGCTGCGTTCAGAGGGAATCGGGGTGAACGTCACGCTCTGCTTTTCACCCTCACAAGCACTGCTCGCTGCGAAGGCGGGGGCCACGTTCATCTCGCCGTTCGTCGGCCGGCTGGATGACATCTCGCATTCGGGGATGGAGCTGATCGCGCAGATCCGCGAGATCTACGACAACTACGGTTTCGATACGGAGATCCTGGTGGCGTCCATTCGTCATCCGCTGCACTTCGTTGAGGCGGCGATGATCGGTGCCGACGTCGCGACGGTGCCCCCGGATGTGCTCTGGAAGTTCTTGAATCACCCGCTGACCGATCGCGGAATCGAGGCGTTCCTCAAGGACGCCCAGAAGGCCAACCTCGAGGTGCCAAGCACGGAGGAGGCACGAGCATAAACATCTCCAGCGAGAGCCGCGGATCGCGCAACACGTTCGTCGCCGGCTGGTTGGCCGGGTTTGCGGCCGCCCTGCTGACGCTGGGCCTGGTCGTCTTCGGGCCCCGGGCATTCCTGAACGGCGCGGAAGACGCGCCGGGTGCAAGGGTCGCGGAATCCTCCGAGAGTCCCTCGGTGGTGCCGGCTGAGGAAGAGCGCGGACAACAGCAAGAGTCTGGAGTTCCCTCGCAGGCCCGACGGACTTCTACGGTCGAAGCGGTGCAAAGGGTCATCCCTTCGGTCGTCAGCGTGAACGTGGTGCGTCGCGAGCGAGTCGGCCCGTCCTTCTGGGATTTCTCGCCCTTCGGCTCCGAGCGCGAGGTCGCGAGCCTTGGATCCGGTATCGCGATCGCTGAAGGCGGCTACGTGCTGACGAACGCGCACGTCGTTCGAGGAGCGATCGAAGTCGTCGTCGCCGCGTTCGACGGAAACGACTACCCGGCCGAACTTGTAGGCTCCGACGAGCTGGCCGACGTGGCACTCCTCAAGGTGGACGCGGAGATCCCGGTACCCCGGTTCGGCGACTCGGACGGCCTGGTCACGGGTGAACCGGCTATCGCTATTGGCAATCCGTTCGGCTATCTGCTCTCCAACGTGGAGCCCACGGTGACGGTCGGCGTGATCTCGGGCGTGGGACGACACATCCTGCCGTCGGCTTTCGGTGGAGAGGGCGAGACCATCTACGCTGACATGATCCAGACGGACGCCTCGATCAACCCGGGCAATTCCGGTGGACCACTGGTAAACGCGGATGGCGACGTGATCGGGGTCAACTCGGCCATCTTCTCTCGCTCGGGCGGCTCGCAAGGTCTGGGATTCGCCATACCGATCAATCGCGCGTTGCGGATAGCCGAGCAATTGCGCACGACGGGCGAGGTCAGGCGGCCCTGGGTGGGTCTCGACGTGGGCCCGATAGAGAGCGACCGAACGGGCCGTCGCCGTGGGGCAGCGATCGTTAGGGTGGTCCCGGAATCGCCCGCCGAGCGAGCGCGCCTGGAAGAGGGTATGGAGTTGGTCGCCGTGCAGGGGCGGCCCGTGAAATCGCACCTCGACTGGGAGGCCGAGCTTCTGGACGTGTCACCCGGGGAGAGCATGGATGTGACGGTCCGCGATTCGCGTGGTCGGGAGCGAGACATCACGCTGAGCGTGGAGGATCTCCCTTCCCTGGACGCGGCGCGCGTGGAAGTGATCGAGGGGCTGGAGCTGATCACCTTGACCCCGGCGATCCAGGCCGAGCGGGGGCTGCGCTACGGCGCAGGCGCGTTGATCGCCGGTGTCTCCGACCAGGTCAATCGTTCCACGGGCCTGAGTAGCGGCGACCTCATCGTCCAGATCAACCGCAGCCGCATCGAAAGCGCCGAAGACGCGGCCGAGATCCTCGAATATCTGGCGAGCCGGCGAGCCGACGTCATGCTCATCTACGAGCGCAACCGCGCGCTTTGGCGGACATACTTCCGGGTCCAATAGGAAAGGGATGGCGCGGTCACGATGGACAGCTATCAGAACCCATTGATCACGCGTTACTCGTCGCCGGAGATGGCCGAGGTCTTCGGACCCCGGCACCGAGCCCGCATCTGGCGCGAGCTCTGGATCGCGCTGGCCGAAGCCGAGCGCGAACTGGGGCTCGATATCAGCCAGGCCGCGATCGACTCCATGCGGAAGCACATCGACGAGATCGACCTGGAGCGGATCTCGGAGATCGAAGCCGAGGTGCGCCACGAAGTCATGGCCCACATCCTCGCGTTCGGCGAGGTGGCGCCCGAGGCGCGGGGCGTGATACACCTGGGTGCCACGTCGGCGTTCGTGATGGACAACGCCGACCTGATCCAACACCGCGAAGCGCTGACGATCATCCGCCGCAGACTGTTGAGCGTGATCGCCGAGCTGCGGGAACAGGCGCTCAAGTATCGCGACGTGGCGACGGTAGGCTACACACACCTGCAGCCCGCCCAGCCGACCACCGTGGGCAAGCGCATCACCCTCTGGGCCCAAGACCTGATCCTCGATGTCGAGACTTTGGAGTTCGAGCTGGATCGACTACGCTTCAGAGGCGCCAAGGGCGCTACGGGCACGGAGGGTTCGTTCCTGATCCTCTTCGCGGGTGACGGCGCGAAGGTCGATCGGCTAAACCAGATCGTCACCACCAGGATGGGCTTCCAGCAGACCTTCGGGGTCAGCTCGCAGACTTATCCACGCAAGGTAGACGCGTCTCTTCTGGGCGCGCTCTCCGACATCGCGCAGTCGGTCTCGAAGGCGGCCAACGACGTTCGCTTGCTGCAGAACTTCGGCGAACTGCAGGAGCCCTTCGGGAAGTTGCAAGTCGGATCCAGCGCGATGCCGCACAAGCGAAACCCGATGCGCTCGGAGCGCATCGATGCTCTGGCACGTCACGTCATGGTGCTGTCGCTGGACCCTGCCTTCACCGCGGCTAGTCAGTGGTTGGAGCGTACGCTGGACGACTCGGCCAACAAGCGGATCGCGGTACCGGAGGCCTACCTGGCGACGGACGCAGTGCTGCTTCTCGCCCACAACGTCGCCGCGGGCCTGGTGGTCCATCCGGAGATCGCGGCCCGACGACTGAGAGAGCAGATGCCGTATCTGGCGGCGGAGCCGGTGCTGCTGTACGCGGCGAGTCGCGGCGGTGATCGGCAAACGCTGCATGAGCGGATCCGCCAGCACGCCATCGCCGCAGCGGATCGAGTCGGCCGGGGCGAGCCGAACGACGTCATCGAGCGGTTGGCCAGCGACCCGGAGATCGGGATCGAGCGCGAAGAACTGGAACGCATGCTGAGCCCCGAGTCGATGGTCGGCCGAGCCCGCGAACAGGTTGACCGTTTCATCGCCGAGTGGGTCGACCCGCTTCTGGAACGCTACAAAGGCGAGATCGAGGCGGTCAGTCCCACGCTCAAAGTGTAACGACGGAGATAGAGCCCACGAGGATGACAAAACCGTTAGCCAAGATCGGATTGGACCTGCCTCTCTGCAGAGAGGGCAAGGTTCGCGAGGTTTACGAGCTGGGCAGCGACTTGCTGCTGGTGGCAACCGACAGGCTCAGCGCCCACGACGTGGTGATGAACGAGCCGATCCCTTACAAGGGGACCGTACTCACCCAACTCTCGCTTTGGTGGTTCGAGCGCATCGGCGACATCGTGGTGAATCACGTCATCACCGCGGACCCCGATGAGATCATCGCCCGCGAGCCTTCTCTTGCCGCGAGCCGCGACCGCTGGGCAGGTCGTTCGATGCTCGTGCACAAGGCAGAGCCCTTTCCAGTTGAGTGCGTGGTCCGCGGTTACATCACGGGTTCCGCATGGAAAGAGTACAAGGCCAGCGGTACGCTGGCGGGTGAGCCGCTGGCGGACGGGCTCGTCGAGTCACAGCGACTCGAGCCGCCCATCTTCTCGCCGGCGACCAAGGCCACAGAGGGCCACGACGAGAACATCACGTTCGAGCAGGTGAAGGACGTCGTCGGCACGGCCGTGGCCAATACGCTGCGCGACATCAGCCTCAATCTGTATCAGCGGGGCCATGACATCGCCCAGGAAGGCGGCGTCATTCTGGCCGACACGAAGTTCGAGTTCGGAGTCGGCGGCGCCGGCGAAATAATCCTGATCGACGAGGTCTTAACACCTGACTCGTCTCGCTTTTGGCTGGCCGACCGCTACGAGCCCGGGCGCAGCCAGGAGTCGTTCGACAAGCAGCCGGTGCGGGATTATCTGGACGGTTTGGTGAAGAAGGGCGAGTGGAACAAGCAGCCGCCACCGCCAGTCTTGTCATCCGAAGTCGTGGAGAGCACATCGAAGCGCTACCTGAATGCATACGAGCTGGTGACCGGCGAGCCCTTGCCGGGGACAAGCTAGGTTGAGTTACTTACAGTCGTCATGAGAATCCCACTGGCCCGGGAAGGTCTGCCTTTTGTTTTCAGCACCGCGGCGCCGGCAGTCGTCTTCGTCATCGCCGCCCGTATCAACGGTGGCGTCGTGCTGTGGTCACTGGGGATCGGCATCTCGATTCTGGCGGTATTCGTCATCGGGTTCTTCCGCGACCCGGAGCGCGAGGGGCCAAAGGGGGATGACCTGATCGTCTCACCCGCCGACGGTAAGGTGATCGATATCAGCGTCGTCGAGGAGTCTTCGTATCTGCACGGCGAGGCGTTGCGGATCTCGATCTTCCTGTCGCTGTTCGATGTTCATGTGAATCGTTACCCCGTGTCGGGCGACGTGCGACTTCGGGATTATGAGCCTGGACGATTCGAGCCGGCGTGGCGCACATCGGCGAGTCACTCGAACGAGCGGGCGTCGACGGGAATCGACGCGGGCGGCACACCCATACTGGTAAACCAGATCGCCGGCCTGGCCGCGAAGCGAATCGTCACCTACGCAGAGATCGGCGACAAGGTGGGACAGGGCGAGCGCATGGGACTGATCCGTTTCGGATCGCGCGTGGACGTCTACATGCCGAAGGACACGATCGCAGACATCAAAGTCGGTGATCGCGCCGTGGGTGGCGTCAGCGTCCTCGCTCGAATGCCGACTCAGTCGGAGAGTGTCAAGTGATCGAGAAGAACCGGCCGCCTGTACGCGGGCGCCGCCGGGCCATCGTCCTCATCCCCAACGCGTTCACCCTCGGCAACCTCTTCTTCGGATTCTGGTCGATTGTCTCAGCCATACGCGGCGACTTCAGCCTCGCCGCCTGGCTGATCTTCATCGCCGGCGTCGCCGACGCCCTGGACGGCCGAATCGCCCGCTTCGCGAGGACGGGCTCACCGTTCGGAACCGAACTCGACTCGCTGGTCGATCTGGTGAGCTTCGGCGTCGCGCC
>Ga0209536_100004820_pt1 | contig 21222 bp, 17 predicted proteins | sample DeeMarSeWOR28_12_FD_187461 | JGI IMG/M metagenome (GOLD analysis project Ga0209536, IMG submission 187461) | Marine sediment microbial communities from White Oak River estuary, North Carolina - WOR-2-8_12 (SPAdes) (version 2) | ecosystem: Environmental > Aquatic > Marine > Intertidal zone >... | reverse complement strand
GAATATAATAATAGCTTTTGAAATACAGATTTCTGTCGTTTGGTATTGTTTCGAATTTCGAGTTTCGAGTTTCGGTTTTAAGTTTTATTGGTTGCGATTAGCACGAAATTATTAATGGGGTAACAATTTAATATTATTTGAGTTTGCTGTTTCTGTGCTCTGCTGAGGCTGCCAGGTAAATAGCGGAAAGAATGATGACGCCGCCGACCGCCTTATAAACGGTCAGGCCTTCGTCAAAAATAAGATAGGCTAAGATCGTACTGCCGATGGGCTCGCCCAGCAGGCTGACGGCAATGAGTCCGGCCGTCAGCCATCGCAGGGCCCAATTGTAAGTGCTGTGGCCGATAATTTGAGCGATCAGGGCCATACCCCAGAAAGCGGCCACCGTTCCGGGGCTAAAACCGGTTATGGGCAGTCGCAATGACAGGACGATAATCCACAGGATAACCGCCGCGCTTCCGTAGCAGATGAAAATATACGCCACCAGAGACAGTTTGCGGCGCAGACTGCGGCCCAGAAGCAGGTAAATCGCCGCACATATACTGCCGGCCAGCGCCAGACCGTCTCCTAAAAGGGCTTTGCCGCCGGTGGCAAAATCACCATACCCGATAATGGCCCCGCCGATAACGCTGATGCAGATGCTGTAGACAGCCGCCCGCTTAACCCGCTCCTTGGCGATCAAAGGCGTCAACAGACCGACCCACAGCGGGTTGGTATTGACCAGAACGACGCTATTGGCCACCGAGGTGTAATCCAATGAGGAAATCCAGGTCGCAAAATGAAGGGCCAGAAAAAAACCGGATATCACCGCCAGCTTCAGATCCCGTTTCGATAAGGTTTTGATTTCGTCACGGGCCTTAACCCATGCAATCGGCGCCAGTATCAGCGTGGCCAAACCCACCCGGTAGGCGGCGATCACCAGGGCCGGTGCATCCGCCAGACGCGCAAATATGGCGCCGGTTGACACCGCCATAGTGCCCACGATCAGCGCAAGATAGGGATTAAACGGAGGGGCCGTAGCGATTGCCTTATCTGTCATGATCAGTCGTTTATCCCCGGGGTTGGCTCTGCAGCGGTTGTTCGCGAAAGGCTGTCGGGCTGGTTGCCTGGATATATTTTCGAATGCCCTGAACGATACCCTCGGCTATGCGCTCCTGGAATTGAGGAGTGACCAGGCGCTTGCACTCACGCGGGTTGCTGATAAATCCAGTTTCGATAAGAATCGAGGGCATCTGGGCACCCAGCAGGACATAAAATGGTGCCTGCTTGACACCTTTGCTTTTTACGCGCGTATACTGTTTGGCTCTCAAATGACCCACCGTGGCCGCCTGTACATATGCGGCCAGGCGGCTGGATTCATTGATTTTGGCATTTTGCATCAAATCAAACAATATTTTTTGCAGATCGCTGATATTTTTGGTTGAGGTGGCATTTTCCATGGCAGCCACCCGAATGGCTTCCTCATCCGTGGCCAGGTTCAGAAAGTAGGTTTCAAGACCGTACGCCCGGCGGTCCCGGGAGGCATTGGTATGGATCGAGACAAACAAATCGGCACTTTTCGTATTGGCAAATGCCGTGCGCTCTTCCAGCGTTAAGAATCGATCCGACGTGCGGGTCAGAATGACTTCCAAACCCAGCTCGGACTTTACTTTTTTCGCCAGGCGCTTGGCAATTTGCAGGACAACATCTTTTTCATGCACTCCTCTGAGATAACCCGGAGCGCCGAAATCTTTGCCGCCGTGACCCGGATCGATGACCACCCGCCGGACACCCAGTGCCAGCTGTCTGGCCAGCGAGCCGGGCGGTATTTTGCCGCCCTTTTTTACCGTATCCGACGGACCGGGGGTGTCCGGTGCTCTGGCGGTTGTGGAGCCCCATACATCGATGACGATTCGAAACGGATCTTTGAGGGAAAAAATCTTGTAGGTTTCAAAAGATTTGATGTCCACCACCACCCTGACCGAATCCTTTGTATACTGCCCGGCACGGGCATCACTCAGCAGATCATCATGAATCGGAATGGTCTTGCGTATATTTTCACCCAGCCGGCTGTTGTTTAAATCAACGTACAGACGCTGGGGCTTGTTGATGCTGGGGTCCTTCTTAAGCAGATGGTGATCGTAACGCGTTTCTTGGTCAACATCGACGACGACCCGGGTATATTTGGGATTGGACCAATAGCGCAAATTGGTCACGGTAACCATCCCGTCAGGGGAAGATGGCGCAACACTCTTTTGTTCAGTCTCGGAAGGCGTTTGGCGGGCTTCACTGGTCTTGATTTTCTCGCCAATGGGATCAGCCGGGACAGCCGGCTGTTTTTTGGCAACAGCCGGCATCTTTTCCAATTCAGCGCTGGCTTTGGCATTATAGCGGCTGTCTGGAAATTCGGAAATAATCTGATGGAAGATATCCGCGGCTGTTTCAAGATCGTCGGCGGACTTTGAATAAGCGTGTAGCTGCTGATGAAGGGTTGCCGCCATGAAAAGACCGGCCGCTGCCCAGGGGCCTTCAGGATCCGTATCATAGACGGACTGGAATTTATCGATGCAGCGTTGCCAGTAGCTGCGGTATTTCATTTTTTGGCTGCTGTTTCGAAGATCGCGATAGCAGGCCTCGGCGCTGATATAGGATGCTTTGGGTGTTGCGCTTCCGGTTGCCCCGGGTTTGGCGACCGGCTCCGGCTTTTTTGAAATGACCGGTCTGCCCATGCCGCGCAATTCAACCACCGCTTTTTGCCGGTAACGACTGCGGGGATAGCTCAGTACGATGCGCTCAAAAAGATCCCGGGCTTCCGCCAAATCGGATGGTTGGCCGGAAAACCTGGCCAGGGACTGATACATTTTGGCGGACATGAAAAGACCGGCAGCCGCCCAAGGCCCGTCGGGGTCCTGTTTGTGGACAGATTGGAACTTTTGAATGCACCGCATCCAGTTGTGGCGGTACTTTATTTTCTGTGAATCCTGGCGCAGATTGCGATAGCAGGTTTCAGCCTCATGATACAGATCGCCCGGAGCGGCCATCGAAAATCCGGCAAAAAACACGATTTCAACCAGCACGACCAGGACGATCAAGCGCATCGGCAATTTCGCATTAAACAGGGCCACATTTCGGTGTGCATCCGGATCCATATGATCATTCCATCCAGCCAGAAATCTTGAGACCATTTCGATTTATCTTCGCCTCATTCATGAATATGCTCATTTCATTACCTGAATTTTGCACGAGGCGGTGAAAATGCATTCTATACTTCGCAGTAATTTTCATGCAAATTTCAGGTACTAATCGGCAATGTCCTTGGCCTTTTCCTGGAGCGCGTTCAGATGGTTAAGCGCTTCCAGCGGTGTCATTTTGGCAATATCGAGTTTGGCCAGGGCATCGACAAAAAAATGGGCTTTATTTTTGAACAACTCCATCTGAACCGCGCCCCGGGGGGTCTCTTTTTGATCGGAAAGGGAGTTTGCCAAGTCCTGTTCCTGATTTTCGATGCGATACAGAATTTTTTTGGACCGTTCGATAACCTTGTCGGGGATTCCGGCCAAACGGGCTACCTGTATGCCGTAGCTGCGATTGGTGGCGCCTTCGACCAGTTTGCGCAAAAATATAATTTCGTCGTTCCACTCTTTAACGGCTATATTAAAGTTTTTAACCCGCGGCTTTTTTTGGGCCAGCTCGGTCAACTCGTGATAATGGGTGGCAAACAGCGTTTTGACGCCGGTTGCATGCAGATCGTGTAAAAACTCGACCACCGCCCAGGCAATGCTCAGCCCATCATAAGTGCTGGTTCCCCGGCCGATTTCATCCATGATGATCAAACTGCGCTCGCCGGCATTGTTGAGGATATTGGCTGTTTCCTGCATTTCGACCATAAACGTGCTCTGGCCGTGAGACAGATTGTCCAGCGCACCGACTCTTGTGAATATGCGGTCCACGATACCGATGGTTGCCTTGCGGGCCGGCACGAATGATCCCATTTGCGCCATGATGACCAGGAGCGCCACCTGGCGCAAAATGGTTGATTTTCCAGCCATATTGGGGCCGGTGATAATCAGAATCTGGTTTGTTTCGTTATCCATTGAAACTGAATTGGGCACAAACCGTTCACCGGTGATCATTTTTTCAACCACCGGATGGCGTCCGTCTTCAATTTCAACAAGACCGTCAAGGGTCATTTGCGGTCGACAATAATTATTTTGATCGGCTACTTCGGCCAGATTCAGCAGGCAGTCCAGGCGCGCCAAAAATTGAGCGGCACGCTCAAGATTTTTGTACTGTTGCACAACCACCTGTCTGATCTCATTGAATATTTCAAGCTCCAGCGCAGCGCGCTGATCTTGAGCATTTATAACCTTTGTTTCAAAGGTTTTCAACTCATCGGTAATATATCGCTCTGCGTTGACCAGGGTCTGCTTGCGAATGTAGTTGGCCGGCACTTGGGAGGCTCGGCTTTTGGGCACTTCGATATAATAGCCAAAGACCTTGTTATACCGCACTTTTAAAGTCGAGATCCCGGTGCCATCCCGCTCCTTGACTTCCAGGCTGGCCAGCCAGCCTTTGCCATCCTGACTGATTTTTACCAGTTCATCGAGGGCTTCATTGTATCCCGGTTTAATCATTCCGCCTTCGGCGGTGGTCGGCGGCGCATCTTCCCGGATGGCTTTTTCGATCAGAGCTGCCAGATCATGGAGCGGTTTGAGGTTTTCATCCCATCGAAACAGGCCGGATGTCAGAGCTGAAACGATGTTTTGGATATGGGGTAAGGCCTGAAGCGATCTTTTCAAAGCGATTAAATCCCGCGCATCGGCATGCCCCATGACGAGCTTGGTGCTGACCCGCTCAATATCAAATACTGTTTTTAGGTGTTCACGAATGTCCTGACGGCTCTGAAGGTCGTCTTTTGCCTCGGCCACCGCTTCATGTCGGGCCCGGATGTCTTCCAATTCGATCAGCGGGTATCGCAGCCACGATTTTAACAGGCGCGCCCCCATGGCCGTTCGGGTATGATCCATAATGCCCATCAGGGTTCCGCTGCGGGTATGGGTATGCAGGTTTTTTTCAAGTTCCAAATTACGGCAACTGGTATCGTCCACCAGCAGGTAATGGCCCAGAGAATAGGTTTCCAGGTGGGTTAGATGTGCAATCTTTTGTTTCTGGGTCTCACGCACATAAAAAACCAGGGCACCGGCGGCGCGCACCCCGGCGGGCAGCCCTTCACACCCGAAACCTTCCAATGAAATCGTGTTGAACTGTTCGGTGAGTCGGTTATAGCAGCGCTTGTAGTCAAATGCGCTGTCTTCCAGATAGGTAATGGCACGCTGCACCTGGGCGCCCCGGATGGAGGCCATCTGGGGATCGGTTTTGGCGGATTCAGGCAACAGGATCTCCCGTGCAGATATGCGCAACGATTCGTCCACGATGGCTGTTTGATCGGCCGATTCGACCAGCCGGAAAAGACCGGTGGAAATGTCCAGATAGGACAAACCAAAATCATCACCCTGGCGGGCTATCGCCAGCACAAAATTATGGGAGCGCTTGTCTAAAAAGGTGTCGTCGATGATCATTCCGGGCGTAATGACGCGCACGACATCCCTTTTTACCAGGCCTTTGGCGATTGCCGGATCCTCTATTTGATCGCAAACCGCTACTTTGTAACCGTGATCGATCATTCGGGCAATGTAGCCGGAAACCGCTCGATGGGGCACGCCGCACATGGGGACCGGAGACTCATCTTTTTTGTTCCGCGAAGTCAGCGTGATATCCAATACCCGCGAGGCCACCTGGGCATCTTCAAAAAACATCTCATAGAAATCACCCATCCGATAAAAGAGAATGGTATCCGGATAGGCCTCCTTTATAGACAGGTACTGCTTTAACATCGGAGTTAATTTCGGAGGGCTCATCAAATAATCTGCTTAAAACCGGTTTTTGCGTTAGCGCTAAAGGGCTGTTTTGCACCAAAGTGGGGACTATGACAAAAATTAGATCCAAGTGCAAGTCAAGTGGGCGCACAAAAACTTATTCTTAATAATAATTTGTTATTTTAATTTTTTATATTTAGTTTTGTAAAGTAGGGCTTTAAACTATTATAGGTTGCTTTTATGTGCTCTGGAATCACTCTTACCTCGCCGAACACCGTCAAGGCATTGGTATCACCAAACCAGCGTGGCACGATGTGAAAATGCAGGTGTTCCTCGACGCCAGCCCCGGCAACTTTACCCAGGTTCAGACCGATATTGAATCCGTCGGGCTGCATGATTTTTTTTAAAATGGCTACCGATTGTTCGATGGTTGCCAGCAAAGCGCCCATCTCTGATATCTCGAGTTGTTCGAGGGCTGCGATATGCTTGACCGGCGCAACCAGAAGGTGGCCGTTAATGTAAGGGAATTTATTCATGGTCACCATCGTCACCCGGCCCTTGTAGAGCGTCAATTCATCCTGATCTGCCAATGCGTCACAGAAAATACACTGCTCTTCTTTGTCACTCAGAATGTATTCAATCCGCCAGGGGGCCCACATGGTTTTCATGGCACAGACCTCAATCTATTTGTTATATCGCGCCAACCCAATCATGATCTCGTCCCGATTGGAATGCTGGAATTATGGGAAAATGCCTCGTGTTCAAATACGGATACTCAGTATTTTCGTTTAGTTGCAGAACTCTATGATATCGATTTAATTTACGGTGTTTGGGTGTAAAACTCAAGCGCTTTTTTCCTAAATTGATCGTTTCAAATTTTAAAAAGAGGTAATCTTTTTAGTGAGGAATTTTATCGATCAAATTTTAAAATTTGAAACCCCAAAGGGGCTTGCCGATCTTACCGCATCTACGGTGTTAGACGCCGTCCCGCATAGCCAACTATAGCGGAACAACATCTGCCGTGTAGCTGCGGCAACCTCGACAAGCGCTCAATTTAGTTTCGGAGATCAGCTAAATCGTTAACACGTCAAATAGTAAAGAAATTGACCGGTGGCAAATTTACATACGCCGGATCGCCAGGCGCATATCATCGGGGCACTGACTGAGAAAATATGCATCTGTCATCCCGGCAATAAAATCACGGACAATCTCCGCGCTGCTGTGGGTTGCGGTGTAAGATGCAGACATTCCTTTAAGAAATTGGCTAAAAATGACCGACGACATATCTTTGCGTCTGATATCCGTCAGATAGCGTTCAAACAAAAGTTCAAAGAGATTTTTGAGCTTTGAAGAATAGACTTTTATCGCGGGATTTAAATAGATGCGTTCAAGGTTGAAATTCTTAAGACCCTGTAAGGCTTCGGATACATCCGGGCTGAAGGCCACATAATCTTTTTGAAAACTGTTCTCAATGATGTCTGTCACCAGATTAAAGACGATCGTACCGTTGGTGTTGCCCAGACATTCGACACTATCGCGGGGCAAATCAGAGCGATCAATCAGATTCAGCCGAATCGCATCTTCGATGTCACGACCGATATAGGCGATCGTATCAGCCATTCGAACGACACACCCCTCGAGTGTCATCGGCATCAGTGCGGTCTGTGAACCCTTTGTTTTAAGCGCCTGCTCGCGGTCCAGGGTGTCGAAGGATTTAGCGGCCCCGGGCTGTAACATTTGATTATGCACCTCGCCGTCGTGGCATAAAATACCATCCAGTGTTTGCAGACACAGATTCCAGCCCAGACCTTTCCGTTCAACCTTATCCAAAAACTGGACGCTTTGCACATTGTGATGAAACGCACCGATACCATGGTTTTGACACAACTCAGAAAGGCAGCGCTCGCCGTCGTGACCGAAAGGCGCATGGCCGATATCGTGACCCAGGGCGATCGCCTCGATCAAATCTTCGTTTAAGCTCAGATATCGGCCGATGGTGCGTGCAATTTTTGAAACCAGCTGGACATGCAGTACGCGGTGGGTAATGTGGTCATTTTTAATCAGGGAAAACACCTGCGTTTTGTCAATATAACGGGCATACGCATGAGCGTGCAGGATGCGATCGACATCAATTGAAAAAGACTGTCGATAGTCCGTATCCCTTCGCTCTTCGCGGGCACGACGGACTGCGTCCGCGTCGTGCGCTGCCAGCTGCGACAATCTTTTGGCTTCCGCTTTATGCAGGACACTGCGGGCCAAGCCGATGATATCTTCATTATATTTCTTCATTGGCTATCATGGATTCCATTAAGCGATGGTAATCAAGGCCCGCCTGCCGGAAACCCTCTTTACCGTATTTCATGTTGGCTTCTAAAACATAAAAACGACCGTTGTGTTCGCAAATATCAATGCCGACATCGTCCCAACGGCAGGCCCGTGCAACCTGCAAAGCCAGATCTCGCGCGGCATCAGGGACATTATCCAGGCTGATGCGCCCGCCGACAGCCAGATTGCTGCGATATTCATCGGGTGGGGCGATGCGCCAGTATGCGTGTACAAAGCGCTTGCCGATAACCACCACCCGGATATCCCGCTTGATGGGCAGGAATTCCTGTACATAAGCCGGAGTGACCTGATCAAGATAATCGCGAAGTTCAGAATCATTCCGGATCAAAAAAACACCCCTGCCCTGAGCCGATCCCCGCGGGATTTTTGCAATAAACGGAAACGGGAAATGATCCAAAATCATGCTTTTCTGTCGCTTACCGTAAAAGACCCGCGTGCGCGGATGGGGCAAATCAAGCAATTCGAACAACGCGGTTTGCTTTATTTTATCCTGGACATATTTATACGTATGATAGCTCGGAAAGGTGGGTTTGCCGACCGTATCGAACAGGTCCGCATAAAAAGAAGTCGGATAATATATTTTGTCGGCCTGACGGATAAGCTCAGCTTCGCTTTGGCTGTAATCCGAAAAATTGGATCGCACCCCCAGTGTGCGTACATTTTTACAATTTCTTAAACGGGCCTCGAGGGCAATGATTTCTTTTGGCATTTAGGATCGCTGAAAATCGAATAGTTGTTGAATTTTTGCAAGACTTCTGCGGGTATGGCTGCCTGGCCAAAACACACGGTTGCATTGCGGGCATTGATTAAAATGATCGTGTGTTTCGAAAATATAATCCGGTATGCGACCCCACAGGTGGTCTTTTGAAACCGCAACAATGGGCACGTTGCATTGCAGACATCGTGAAAACGGCCTCGTTTGACCCGGCTTCAATCCCAGCTCCCTGAAAATTTGCTTTAGCTGCTGCTCCAGATGATCCGATTCAATGAAAATCATCCTGCGGGAGGCAACCTGTTTGCGAATCCGCTGGGTGCGGGTCAACAGGATACGATCATTTTCCACTGTGTCAATAAATTTTTTGTCCGTCAAATCGCTTTCATACAGGGTATCAAAACCCAGCAGACGTAACCATTTGGTCAATCTGCCGAGTGTTTTTTCGGCTGCAAAGCACGGCGTCATGGAGGTCCATCCCCGGAATTAACTGTTTAACCGCCCCTTCCGGTCAATTCTTGGTAAGCCTGCTGAATTTCCTTGAATCGCTTTTCAGCGAGTGTTTTGAATTCATCTCCCAGATGCTCCAATTTATCCGGATGGTATTTGTTCGCAAGCTCCCGGTAGGCATGTTTTATCTCCTCGGCGGATGCATTGCGGGAAACGCCCAATATGCGGTGCGGATCCCATGAGGGGCCCGTTTCAGTGTATTGATCCTGTGAATTTGAATGGCTCCGGTCGGAAAATTGTTCTTGCGCGCCATCTTTAAAGCGGCTGTCGGTGTGCTGGTCAAAGCGTTGATGATGGGCAAACTTTTTGGTACGGGAGGCCAAAAATTTCCACAGCAATATCCAGATAATCAAATCATCCAGCCAACCCCAACCGATCATGAAGTCCGGTAAAATATCATACGGATTAAGGGTGTAAAGGCCGGCCAGTATTAAAAATATCAGTTTCCACATGATCAGACTTCGAAGCGTTATTGATTATTCGGATAGGCTTTTGCCGCTCTAAAGGTAATACCGCCTGAATAGAATGCCATGGTTTTATCGGGCCGGCAAGGCGCCTACCCCGGTTTTCTGCAAGCTGTTGCGCTCGCCGTATGGGTTTTGATAGCATAACTGCCGATTTCAAGTCCAATATGCCGGGCAACAACCGGACATTTGACCTTCAGCATAAAGAAGATCGGCCGCTCGCTTGCGTGCAGGGTTTCATAGTTGCCCTGCCCTTTGGCAATGATCAAATCAGCGTCATTAAACGCCGTTTTAAATTCCTGCGAACACTCCGCCAACAGGGTCCCCGGTGCATCAGATCCATTGTCGATGACATGGGTTCGATCCGTCATGCCGGTAAAGCGCGCGTCGTCAATGGTTACATCATTGATGATGGGCGCAGCCCTGACCACATAAGTCACCCGATCTGTTATGAACTGCTCGATAAGCAAGCGGTCGAAAACAATTTCACCGCAATTGTCGCCCAGATAAAGAATTGAACGGGCTGCCCGGGCGGCCCGCTCCAGTGATTGAATATCCCCTTTCAGGTTTGCCGATAAGGCCCGTTGGATGGTTGCGGTTACCTGAGCGGATTCTAACATTCGACCGATCCCAAAATCGATCATATTGCCTGCCAGCGCCAGGCGAGCTGCTGTTTCAAAAGCGTTTTCAGACGCGCTCACCTGCGCCTTCATCTGTGGATATAGATCAAGCGCCATTTGGTTGAATTGCTGTTTAAGCGCGCGATACGGATCTGATTTGCCGCTCAAGCGCTGTATGAGATGCTGGATCGTACGGCCCATGATGACGGGCTCTTTATTGAAATCCATTCGGCTCAGAATTGCCAGAATTTCCCTTAAGGCTTGCTCGTGCAGACCGGTATCATCCGATGTCAGTTTGATGGTCTCCAGTGTTTGGCGCACAAAACACGGGACGCAGTCAGGATGCGTTTTCATTGTATTCAACCACCTCATTCCGCTGTCGGGCACAAATGACAATTAAGTATAAAGAATCGTTATGACCGGGTCAATGGAAAGCAAGGGTGCGGTCGGCTTTCGCGTCGAAGGTCTGACGATTAGAAATGAATTATTTTCAATATATTATCGATAGGCATGACGCCCACACCCGCTAAAAATAACATTCAAGAAAATCAGGCGTTTTCCGATAAAAGAATCATAATCTGTTGACAACATCCAGGGATTGCTGTGCACATCTCGATATTTAAATATTTCTAATTTTATCGGCATGTTAAATTCAATTCAACTCATAAATAACTTCGCCTTGGACGCATAATGTGGTACGATAAATAGGATACAGGGATAAGCGAATATGAAAATGCGTCGGGTGATATTAGTGTTTGTGCTGGTGGCAGTCGGTGCAGCTGCTTTGTTTTTAAACAGCTACATGAAAAATGACGTCGTCATCATGAAAGGTGGTGCCGTCATCAGCGTCAGCCGGACCTGGGACTCCGGAAATGCTATCTTCTATCAAATTGGCCGCGAAACCTTTGTCGCCGGAAAATCCGAAATTGATTATTACGGCAAACCAAATTTAAGATCCCTTTTGAAACATGCCAAATATGAAATATCCCGCCATTTCACAGAGAGCAACGATGAATTTAAAAACTTCGCTAGAGATACCAGCCACTCTTTTAGTCAGAAGTCCGTCTGGGTGATTTCCATTTTGGCCGCAACAATTGGCTGCGTTATGGTCTTGCTGGTGATCCATTTGATTGCGCGCCATCAGCAGCCGGCCGCGATCCCGGCTAAGACGCTCGCTAAAATGAGCAAGCCTGCCCAACGGCCGGAGACCATACCCGATGAAGATGCCACAGAAGTGATCACGCGCTCTGATATCCTGAAATACTTCTTAAATGTATTCAGACTTCAAATCGGAGCCGATACCAACGCGCCGATGAAAACAAGGTCACTGTCCGATAATTCCGCAGGGCTCAACACGGTCTATGAACTTCAAATCAAGCACCGGGGCGACTGGATGCGGCGCCGAATGAGCATCGGACCGCTGGGCGAGGAAGCCGGCAGCAAAAGCAAATGTTATTATGTGATTTATGACGTCCATCTGGTCGTCAAAATACCATCTAAACCAATCCATGAATTTGAATACTATATCAGAAGCATTAAAAAGGAAGGCGAGATCGTCGATAAACTTGCGCCCAGGGAATGCATCATTCCGCGCGTTTCGGTCCTGTTGAATCTGATTCACAAACTGCCCGAAAGCAGTCATTTGTCTCCCGAAAAGCTTGAAGAGAAATATGTGACCTGGCTGCGCACCAAAACCAAATACCAGAAATATCTAAAAATAAAGAATACCTTCGTATTTTTTATGGATTTTTCAAAATACTATTTTCTGGGTCATATCGTCGACAATTTGCACGATGTCAAAGATGCCATCGCTGCAGAGGTCATCGAAAATTCGGAAACCATTTATGACAACCAGAAGTTTTGCGGTCGCTACGGCAAGCCCAAAGAGGCCATCGGGATTGAGATCAGACAGGTGTCTGACTATTGTCAGGAAGCCATTCGTCAGTTTCTGACCGATTCCGGTGTGGCGCCGGATATATCCCTGTTTCGCATCCAAAGCTGGTTTCTGGCGCATCTGGCTGGCAAGTCGCTTACCAGCAAAGAAAGCGGGCTATCGGACAATCTGGTGCATGAATTAAATCTTCTGATAGAGCTCAATTTTTCAAAGCATTTGGAAGCGGTCACGGCTTATCGTAACACCATCACCCAATACGCACATAAAATCCGTTTTGAACAGAACAAGCCCCAAATGGCCGGTATCATCACCAACTTGCTGGATCTTCTCGCCTGGCTGCGCACCAAACAAATTGCCATGCGCGATCTGAAACCGGACAACTTGCTGGTCGCCGGCAATCCTTCCAAGTACCCTTTATTTCTGATGAATGCTGATGAATACGAACTGGGCATCATCGACGTCGAGACCGCCGTAGATATTGAACGCAAGAAGGATCATAAAATCAAGCAGCCTCTGCTGGGCGGTACGCCGTTTTATGCAACGCCATCGCATTTTTTCAGCAATGCCGTCCTGCATAAATCATTTCATGACTTAAACAAAATTTTACACCTGCAGGACTGGTACGCAACGCTGGTCATGATATTTAAGACCATTACCGGCGAATTGATGTTTCAGCAAACCGCGCGTTTGTTTGCCGATATCCGCAATAAAATAAAATACGGTCAAATGGAAGGCAAGTTGGAAACCGAAATCGTCGCCGATGTCAGCCGGGCGTTTTGGCGCAGTGCGCTGCTGGAATTTCAGACCAAAATGAATCGATCAGGAGCACTCTTAAAATCCATTTTTTTCGATGTTCCAGATACCGCCAAACACATGTTTCGAGATGTGCTTCGTCAAGATATTGAGGCCACAGCGGTAAAAATAAAACACTGCGTCGCCAACCAAACGTTTTTCGAAAGTCCGCAAAGCCAGGAACGGCTGCTCCAATCACCTCCTGCAAAAATCGAACAGCTGCGGGTCGAATTTGAAAACAAGCTAAAATCCATGCGCAATCGATCCCAGGATCATGCCCGCGCAATTGTATTATTAAAATACTTGCGGACTCTCAAACTGCATGCTGAACAGCAGAAACAACTGCTAACAAGGCTTCAACGACCGACGTCGAGGCTAACGGCTTATACGCTGCTGGCCTTTATGTTCAACAATCTTTACAAATCCATGTTCCGCGAAGAATGGTGGGTTAAGCCCAGCGCAGCGGACTCGGTTTCCGATGCGGATGTTGATGAGGCCACGCTGGAAGCCACCGTTTGAGCCTGATATGATAAACTCCGGCCAACGTCTCTGTCTGACGGAACCGTCGGGCAAAATCAGAGGGATGAAACCTGCTGCAGAAGCCCTGTCGCCAATGACAATCCCAAAATACCATTATATTTTATTTGACAGTATGTTTCTATAAATTGTATTCTCAGAACGATCCGTCGCCAGGCATTTTGCGATCCCCTCCCCATAAAATGGTAATTAAATTTTTTTGTCTTTTATACCAAACGCAAATGCAAAGCCATCCAGACAGACAAGACTTGAGCCTCGAGCAAGGGCAGTGGCTGGTTAGACTGGCCAGACAAACGCTGGCCGAGGAATTCGCAAAAAAGATACCGCAAAAAGACCTGGATGCATTGGATACTGCCCTGGCCGACGATTGCTATCAGCTTAGATGTGGCACTTTTGTTACACTGACCCTCGACAAACAGCTTCGCGGGTGCATTGGTAGCCTTACATCGGATGAGCCCATTCGTGCCGGCGTGCGGCGCAATGCGATCAATGCCGCTTTTCACGACCCGCGATTTCCGCCGCTTAGCGCTGCCGATTTCGAAAAGGTGAATATTGAAGTCAGCATCCTTTCCGAGCCTCAGCGGCTCAACTACCGCGACAGCGACGATCTGGTGGAGAAACTGCGACCCGGTGTGGATGGTGTGATTTTGCGCAAAGACCATGCCAGTGCCACTTTTTTGCCCCAGGTATGGGAGCAGCTTCCCGGAGTACATGAATTTCTGAGCCATCTGTGCACCAAGGCCGGCCTTGCGGCCGACGCCTGGCGACAAACCCGCCTTGAAATTTCCACCTATCAGGTTCAGCACTTCAATGAAAATAGATGAGAATGGTTTCCATATGATCGGATAATGGTCTTTTTTAAGCCTCGTCTATTCTCACCCGTTGGTCTTTGCCTTCAGCTTCCGACTTCGCTCTATGAGCTTCGACGGGACAAGTCGCCACAACAAGCCCGGCGAGCCGCACGCTCCCATAGGCTGCGCTGCAGGCCTCCGCTAAAACAGAATTAAAGCTCATCAGAATTTTCGGTCTCATCGACATAGGCTTTTTTGCGCAAGACCCGTCGAATATACGCCAGTATTGTCAGCAGAGCGGCTGAAACAAACAAAATCTCATACAGGTGGATGGACAGATAGGTAAACCAGTTGATATTTTTCTTGAGATACGCGCGCCACCGGGCTTCCAACTGATCAAGTGGAATCGCAAAGCGTTTCTCGACAGCGAGTTCGATCTCAATTCCCTGCCGCAGCAGCTCCAGCAAGTCCAGGACACTCTTTTGGCCGTAGGTTCGGCCGATATATTCCACTATGCTTTTACTCTGCTCATAAGCCAGAATGAGTCCATTTTTATCGGCCGGAAACCGATGCTTCAGGTTTGACAGATCAAGATACCGACCCGACAGGATTGCGGCAGGCAACAACTCCCGTCGCGTATCCAGGATGATATCAGCCAGGCCGTCGCTGGCCCACTGGCACACGCCCTCGTCCAACCAGCGGGGCAAGTGTTCGCTCTGGATGTGATGGTGCAAAAGGAGGTGGCAGAGCTCGTGTTTAATGGTCGCCTGCAGATCAAAGGGTTTGGTCGTCATGCGGGTATGATCGATGACCATAATGTTATCCGATGGCAACGCATATGCCACCACCAGCGAGTGCCCGGCCATCTGCCGAAACCGGTTCTGATCATTGATCAACACAAGGGTGGGACGAAATGAGACCGGCCATTGAAACAGCGTTTGCAGCTCCTGTTTGCTGTCGGCATACATCCGCTGGGCATACTGGGCGCTCTGTTCCAGACCCCCATCATAAACAATCGTCAGTTCCTGTGTTTCCAGCACGGATGGTTCCATGGCGGGCAGCCCGGTGGCACTCAGCAATAAATATATGATCGTAAAGATTAGGCGTCGGGTCATCGGAATCTATCAAAGCTTAATTATACGGCCCTGATGGCCTATGCGCTGTATTGGACAATATCCAAAAATGTGATAAAAGCCACACCGATATACCGGAAGATATCGATCTATAGCGAAACTCGGCCCGAATGTAAAAGAGGTTTTCAAATCCGTCAGCGCACAACGCTGAAATTCTCTATTGTGCACACCCAGGAGCGGTCATGTCAAAAATTCGCAATAAAACGATTCAAGGCTTACAGGTGGGTGATACATTTATAATTTCGCGTCGATTTACCGAAAGCGATATGCAAAAATTTGCCGATATCACCCGTGACTATAATGCGGTCCATTTCGATTCGCGCTTTGCTGATGCCAAGAATTTTCGCGGTCGGATATGCCATGGCTTGCTGGTGGGCAGTATGCTGACGGAGATCGGCGGGCAAATCGGTTGGCTGGCATCGGTGATGAACTACCGATTTAAGCAGCCCGTTTATTTTAACGAAACCATTACCTGTAAATTCAGCATCACTCATATTGACGCGCATCGGCGGGCCAGGGCAACTGCTCTGTATTTTAATCCGAATGGTGATCTGGTTCTTGAAGCCGAATTGGAAGGTATCCTGCCGGATGATAGCGAGCGCCAGATCTTAAATGAGATGGTGCGTGAAGGTGATCCCACCAATAAATTGCGTTAAGCAAGCATCACTTCGGCTGGCGTTTTTTCTGAGATTGCTGCGGCTGCAACCTCGCCGGGGCCGGGGGCTTGCCGGCGGCAGCCCCTGCGGATTTCATCATCATAGAGCGACCTTCAAACACGGCGCCTTCTTTAATGTCGATCGATGCAGCGATACAGTCACCGATCAGCTTGCCGGATGGATGAATCTCCAGCTGCTTATGAGCGGTAACATTGCCGGTGACCTCGCCCTGGATAACGATATTCTTGGCTTCTAAATCGGCATCAACGATACCGGTATTGCCGACAAAAATATCACCCGATATGGAGATGGCGCCCTTTATATAACCTTCCACATGCAAATTTTCAGGCCCTTCAATCTCACCTTCGATTCTGACATTCTTGCTCACCAGAGATGTGGAGTCGGCGGTCGTGGCTTTTTGCATTGCACGTGCTCCTTATCTTGTCATCAAATCCAAAGCGATTGGGTATACGGTGCTGCTACCGATCATATGGTTGCTCTATAATGAATCGGATTTTGTTGCGTCCGGTTTTTGCGGTACCGCAGCGGCTTCATCCGCAGCGGCTTCAGAAGGCTTTGTTTTATTGCCACCCATTGTAATTTCACCATTAAAAGCAGCACCTTCGTCAATGGATAATTTGGGTGTAATGATCTGCCCTTCGATACGAGCGGTTTTTTCCAGATGCAACTGTTGCTGTGCAGACAGCGTGCCTTTAACGCTTCCATTAACGGAAATGAAGTCTGCTTTGACCTCACCTTTGATTTTCGCCGGCTCGGCAATTTTGACCCGGCCACGCAGATTAAATTCTCCTTCAAGGCCGCCCAGGATAATGACATTGCCATTACCGGATATCCGTCCCTTGATCATCAGATTCTTACCAAAATAGGAGGTTTCATTTTGCGATACAGCTGTCTGGATGCGCTGCGACTTTTCATCCTTTTTCTTCTTACCAAACAGTGGCATCTGTTTGCTCCTCTGTAAAATGGGTTCTGCTGCCTGTTGATTTGTGGATGTGTTTCCATTATATATCAAAATGGAAAAAATCAACAGCTAGTCTTTGGCAGGGCCGCACTTTTTTATTGGCTGGTCTCAGACGTGTTTAATCAGCATCAAAAGACGATGATACCGCTTGGGCAAAATCGTTTTGGTGCGACAATCGCGCACCGAAAAGATCCCGGGTTGGTTCCTGACAACAACACTTTTATGTGGTATAGCATCGGCATAAACATTCGGACAGACCCATGCAAAAAATGATTCTGACGCTTGTGGGCTTCATTCTCATCGGTTCTGCCGGCCATGCCGGCAAGGTCTCCGAAGGGTCCGCTACCACCAAAGACCGGCTTCAGATGGTAAAAACAACCATTCAAGATCGGGGGATATCAGACACCCGGGTCTTGGAAGCCATGCAAACCGTACCCCGCCACCTCTTTGTGCCGGACGGGCTCCTGTCTGTCGCTTATGCCGATCGACCGTTGCCCATCGGCGAAGGTCAAACCATTTCGCAGCCCTATGTGGTTGCCTTGATGACCGACATTCTGGGTCTCAACCGCAACGATCGCGTCCTGGAAATCGGCACCGGCTCTGGTTATCAGGCTGCGGTGCTGGCAGAAGTCGTCGGCGAGGTTTATACGATCGAAATCAAGGAAAAACTTTACAGTCGCGCCCGTCAGAAATTAAAATTGCTCGGTTATGATAATGTCACGGCCCGACATGGCGATGGATATTTTGGATGGCCGGAAGCGGCTCCCTTTGATGCCATCATGATCACCGCGGCCATCGATCATATTCCCCCACCGTTGCTCACACAGCTAAAAGACGGCGGCAGGCTGGCATTGCCGCTGGGCAATCCCTTTAGCTATCAGAATCTTGTTCTGGTGACCAAAAAAGGCGATGATGTGCTGGTCAAGCAAATTACCGGGGTTCTATTTGTGCCCATGACCGGCCATGCGCTCAACAAACCCGCACCCTGAAAGCCCATGATTCTCAGCGCCGTTTTCCTGATCGGTTTTGCAACCCTGGCTTTTGAGGTCCTGCTGACCCGGATCTTTTCGATCACGCAGTGGAATCACCTCTCGTTTATGGTGATCAGCATCGCCCTGTTTGGCTTCGCCGCCAGCGGCACGTTTTTGAGCATTTTCAATGCTCGCTGGTCGCACCGGCGCCGTCGACAACCATCCACCCGCCAATCAACCGCCATGTGGGGGATGCTTTATACCGCCGCCACCCTGGTTGCATTTATCACCGTCAACAACCTGCCCCTGGATTATTTTCGTTTGCCGGTTGAGCCCATTCAGAGCCTGTATGTGCTGATTGCCTTCATCGTTCTGGCGCTGCCGTTCTTTTTCTCGGGCGGGCTGGTCGCCGTCGCCTACACCCGACGGCCGCAACAAACCGGCCTGATCTATTTTGCCACCATGAGCGGCTCGGCCTGCGGCGCTGTGTCACCGGCGCTGCTGCTGCCCCTTTTCAGTGAAGGCCAACTGGTGGTCTTTTTTGCCCTTATGCCCCTGCTGGTGGTGCCGTTCAGCCTATTAGCACGCCCGCAAAAACAGATGACTGAGGCCAGGCTTTCATTGATCCGCATTGGCTGGTCGGGTTTGGTTTGCCTGGTTATCTGCGCAACTCTATTTCTGGCATTGTACGACGGTCAACGCCTGATTGCGGTGCGTCCCTCTCCGTATAAAACCCTTTCCCAGGTTCTGCAATTTCCGGACACCCGTATCGAACAGACCGTCAACACCATCAGAGGACGAATTGATCGAGTTTCCAGTCCCCACATTCGCTTTGCACCCGGTTTGAGCCTGCGCCACATGGAAGGTCTTGCGCCCCAGAAAGCGATATTTAAGGACGGTGACAATCAGCTTGTTTTGTATGCGCCGGATCGCCCGCAAAGCGTTCGATTCGCGACCGATACACTTGCTTACAGCGGCTACCAGCTGAATCCCGGTGCTAAAAACGCGCTGATCATCCTGCAAAACGGGGGATCGGCCATGGCCTGTGTTCTGGCTGCCGGGATCGAAGATGCCACGCTGGTGGTTGAAAACCCGTCGCTGGCCGCCATCATTCGAAATCACTACGGCCGTGAGGTGATTTCAAGACCGCCGCGCACCTATTTGTCCGGCTGCAATATGCGATTCGACATCATCCACGTGGAAAACTGGGGAACATCGATCCCCGGATCGGGTGCCCTCAGTCAGGATCATTTGTTTACCAGTGACGCCTTTTCTCAATATTTTAATCGCTTAACACCGGATGGGCTCATCATTGTACCCCGCCGTTTGCTGCTGCCGCCGGCCGACAGTTTGCGTTTATGGGCGACGGCCTATGTGGCATTGAAGAAGATGGCTGTCACGGACCCGGCTCATCATCTGGCTATATTGCGTAACTGGGACACCTTCGCGCTGCTCATAGCCAGAAAACCATTTCACGATGCCACCCGCCTGAAAGCATTCGCGCTCGAGCATAATTTTGACATGGTCTTTTTGTCCGGCCTCACCGCGGACCAGGCCAATCGCTTCAACCAGTTCGATGCACCCTACCATTTTCAAGAAGTCAGTCGTCTGGCAACCGCCTACGGTCAGGGCACGGAAGATGCCTATTTCAAATCTTACCTCTTGGATGTCCGGCCCCAAACGGACAATCGACCCTTCCCGGGCCGCTACCTGAAATGGTCGAAGGTAAAGGCCCTTTACCAGACCCTGGGAAGCCGTCTTTACGCGCTGCTCATGTCCGGCGAAATTGTGGTAATGGTGGTATTAATCGAAGCAATGCTGGTCAGCGGGCTGTTATTGTTGCTGCCGCTTGGTTTTGTTCACCCGCGCACCCGGAAACCGTCTCGCGCTCAGGTGATCTATTTTTTGGGCATTGGTACCGGATTTATGTTTATTGAACTCTTTTTTATTAAAAAATTTATTCTGTTATGGGCCGATCCGGTGATCAGCTTTAGCGTGGTGGTTGCCGGAATCCTCATATTTTCAAGTCTGGGGGGTGCCTGGGCCCAGAAGCGGGACAAATCAATTTTACAAACAGCCCTGTATGCGTTACTCGGACTGTTGCTGGTGGCTTGCGTTGCGCTGGATCCGCTGATTAAATCGCTGATGGGCTGCGCCCTGATCTGGCAATATGCAGTGGCTATGCTGATCCTGGGCCCGATCGGATTTTTGATGGGACTGCCATTTACGATTGGCATGCGCGACTTGTTGACTTCCGCTGCACAACGGGCCTATGCCTGGTCGGCCAATGGCTGTGCGTCGGTACTCTCGTCAATTGTGGCCGCCCAGGTGGCGCTGCTGTTTGGTATTGTTTTCATTCTATTGAGCGCGATTGCAGCTTACGGGATTGTCATACTGAGCTGGCAGCAAATGAATAAAGCTTGAGCCGGAAAGGAGCCGACACCTGCCCTTGAAAACGATTCCCATTGAGGTACACTGTTATGCCGGGTATCGCGCCGAGGAAACCCCGCGCACCATCGTGTTTAAATCTCGCAAAATCCGTGTTAAAAAGGTGCTTGATCGCTGGCTGGATCCCACTCACCGCTATTTTAAATTACAGGGTGATGATGGCGATATGTATCTTGTGCGCCATGACACGCATAGCGGGGAATGGGAGTTGACATTTTATCAAGCAGCCAAATGAATTCAGGAAATGACGATGCAGAGCTCCGATGGTTATCAACCACCGTATTTATTAAAAAATCCATATCTACAGACGGTCCTTGCCAGCAGTAGAATCCGGGTACTCGGAACCAATCCCATGCGCACCGCCGCCCGTCAAAGGATCATTGAAACCGATGTCGGCACCAAACTGCTGGGTTACCATTCCGAACAACCCGTTCAGCCGGCAAAGGGCCTGGCCGTTTTACTGTCCGGCTGGGAGGGAAGCGCGGATTCAACTTACATATTGCGTTGCGGC
>Ga0209536_100004819_pt1 | contig 21223 bp, 20 predicted proteins | sample DeeMarSeWOR28_12_FD_187461 | JGI IMG/M metagenome (GOLD analysis project Ga0209536, IMG submission 187461) | Marine sediment microbial communities from White Oak River estuary, North Carolina - WOR-2-8_12 (SPAdes) (version 2) | ecosystem: Environmental > Aquatic > Marine > Intertidal zone >... | reverse complement strand
GGATGGGCTGCTAGCGGCAGCGGTCATTGTGGGTATGTTCCTGCTGCGCATCGGCGTGCCGCTAACGATGACGTTGGCTGTGGCATATTTCCTGCGCCGTCTGGATGCCAGGTGGCAGGCCGAGGCGTGGGCAGAATGGGAAGCCAACCAACCCCAGGACCAAGTCATTGTTGAGGCGAAGCTGCTTGAGATCAGTGACGAGCCTTGCTGGTCTCTGAAAGGATGCGATGAGACTGATCGGGCCAACTGTCCGGCATACAAACAGCCCAACCTCCCCTGCTGGCTGACGCGACGTCGGAGCGAGGGCAGGCTGCCGGCAGAGTGTTATGGCTGTGCCCTGTTCTCTCTAAGGAAGATCGCTTAAAGCCTGGCAAACGAGTGCCCCGTCAAGGTGATTCTCGTGAGTCACTACGGGGGTTATGGGTACAACCTTTTTGGGTAGTATGATCCCTGTGATGGAGTGCAAGGCCATCAATGCCCCAACCTAGATTTGAGACTTTGAGACACCAGAGTCATTGGTTGGCTCTGGCGGTCTCATTCCTTATTCTTGCCAGCACCATCTCCCTGACCCTGCTCCTCCCGTCGGGAAGTCTGGCATCTCAAGAGGAACTGCCAGGCCATACACGTTCCGTTTTTGTCAACTATCAAAGCCCGCAGCGTTGCCGTGAATGCCACGAGGCAGAATTTCAGGCTTGGTCGAATACCACCCACGCCAACGCCTCATTTGATCCCATCTTCCAGGTATATCTACAGCAGGTAGAAGAGCCGGGCGAATGCTTTGCCTGCCATACCACTGGCTACAATGCCATTACCGGGCAGTTTATGCTGGCCGGCGTGACCTGTGAAGCCTGCCACGGTCCCTACCGGGAAGCACACCCGGAGGAAAGCATGGTGATTGCCACCTCGGAAGATCTGTGCGGCACCTGCCACCCTAGCACCCTGGTCGAGTGGAATGCGAGCCGTCACGGTGAAGTGGGTGTAACCTGCGTTGACTGTCACGAGGTCCATACTCAAAAAACCCGCGCTGCTGTCACCACCAATTCCCTGTGCGCTAGTTGCCACCAGAGTCAGATGCGTGATGCGACTCATACGATCCACAGCCAGACGGACATCCGCTGTATTGATTGCCATCTGGCGCGTCCAGTTGGCGATACCGATGGCGCAGTCAAAGGCCAAGCGGTCACCGGTCACTCGTTCGGTGTATTTGTCAGCACCTGCAATGATTGCCACCAAACATCTATACGCCCTACGACTGAGTCCCCTTAAGTTTAGATTGGCTAGTGGAAATAGCGTAGATGTAAACATGGTAAGGCTGCCGTTAGTATCAACGGCAGCCTTGTTATTTGTCACACGCTTTTTCAACTACGCCTCTGTTCCAAGAGAACGCCAATCTATCTGGGGATATAATCCTTCAGGTGCGTCTAGTGGGCGGCATGTTCTCCCTCCTCCGGAAAGACAGGCAAGTATTTGGCCGCCAGCCCGAACGCTATGACGCCCGCGCTGACCAGCGTGATGGTAACCACGACCTCCATCCATGAAGGGGAGTAAATGTTACCAGTATAGGGCAGCAAGCCAATTATGCCTACGTTGAGTCGGTTGAGAACAACCCCGAAGAGTACCACCATCAGCGCCCCGCCGAAGAGCACGGCAGGCTTGTAGCGCAGCGGCTTGATGGCGAATATGATCGCCGGTACAATCACCCCCAACCCTATCTCGGCCCAGAACGAGATGGCCTGCAAATTGGGCTCAAGGAGCAAGGGCCAGGCACCTCGGGCGATTAGATCTGCTCCGCGTGCTGCTAGGTAGATAAATAAAACCACCGAGGCCGCTTTGGCTAGATCGGCCAACAGATCAAGTTCCAGCCCACGCTTAAACGCTTTGGAGCTAAGGGTCGACTCCACAATGGTCATGGCCAGCCCAACAGCCACAGCCGACAGCCAGAAGAAGACCGGAAGATAGAGAGAGTACCACAGCGGCGACAACTTCTCGGGCAATAACACCCAAAGCGAGCCTAGAGACGACTGGTGCAGTGTCGAAAGCACAACGCCCAAGATGACAAACACAATTGAGACGCTCTTGAGCAGGCGATAGAAGGATATAGTTGGCAGTCGTTTGGTGATCACCTCGATCTTGTTAAGTCGCTCGAGAATGACGGGCAAGAACTCAATCAGGAGCACGGCGGTGTATGTGGCAACACAGACACCCACCTCCCAGAGCACTGAGCTATGCTGCCAGTGAACCAGTGGTCGCCAGACATTGTAGGGCCTACCGAGGTCTACGACAAGGCCCCCGATTACCAACAGGTAGCCCAGCAATCCGGTCAAAATCGCCGGTCTAACCAGCGGTTCAAAGCGCTCAATTCTGAAGATATGCACTGTAGCGGCGATGACAAAGGCGCCGGCTGCCAGAGCAACGCCACTCATCACGTCAAAGCTGATCCACAGCCCCCAGGCAAATTGGTCGCTCAAGTTAGTGACAGCGCCGATGCCATAAACAAAACGGAGCAAGATGATGCCCGTACCTGTACCTAGCACCAGCACCAAGAGCAGCGTGCGGAGAACCCGCCACCGCGCAGCCAAACGCAACGTAGGAACTGAGAAGGTATCGGTTTCGGGCGTTGGCATCGTACCCGGGCGACCGGCCAGCCGGTAAGCCACCAGACGCGCCCCCATCACGAAAACCACCGGAATCCCGATACTGAGGGCAAGGACAATCCACAACAGTGGGTCGAAGGTTTGCATCACTTACACCTCCTGGTCATCAGGTGGTAAGGGAGGTTGAGTCGGCGCCGATGCTTCTTTACTCTCAGTGGACTTGGTGGAGCCGCGATGTGTGTAGACAGCGGTACCTGTCATCACGGCGGCCACGCTACCAATCACAAGAGGTAACCTGGACATGATCTTTTCAGTCTCTTCAGGTGGAGCTGTCCGTGGCAGGCTGCTTGGGAAACCCAGCTGCTCGAAAGGCACATCCGACAGATACAACATAGAAGTCCCCCCGACCTCATCCTCTCCAAAGACATGATCTATGTAACGGCCAGGGTTGGAGGCGATCTGAGCGTGCGCCTGGGCCAGCAACTCTGTGCGCCGGCCAAAGCGCAGCGTACCGGTGGGGCAGGCCTCAATGCATGCCGGCCTTTGACCTGCTTGCAGCCGATCGTAGCATAGCCAGCACTTATTAATCACTGGATTGATGCCATTGTCCCAATCAAAACGGGGTACTTCGAAGGGGCACGCAACCTGGCAGTAACGACAACCAAGGCACCGATTGGGCCGGTAAACGACCGGTCCTTCGCCGCTGCTATGCATAGCAGCGGCGGGACAGGCAGAGACACAGGCGGCGTTCAAGCAGTGCATGCACTGGCGTTTCACGTAGCGAGTCTGGCTCTCCCCACCAACTGTGACCACCTGACGGGCATCCACAAAGGTGTAAGCATCGCTGTCGAGCGAGTGAGGTACAACGTCAGGTTGGGGCAAGTCGTTGCTTTCCTTACAGGCCAGCGCACAAGAGTTACACCCTGTGCAGCGAGTCAAGTCGATCAACATACCCCACGTTTGCTCCGCCGACGTGCCACTGGCACAAACCGGATATGCCTTGCCTCCCAGGAGCCCCGCGGTCGTGACAGCTGCTATCCCAGCACCCACCTTTTTCAAGAAATCACGTCGCGTGAGTATGTGCTTATCGTTTGGGGCGATCATCGCTTCGCCCTCCCCTGCACGACATAGCCAATGACAAGCATGCAGACAACTCCCAACATACCGCCGATTCCCATTCCCAGGCCCAGGCTGACCAGAGACATCACCCGCAGCGATTTGTTGGCGCGTTCCACAGCTTCCAGTTGGGCCGCCAGTTCCGGTGCACGATCAGCCATAGCCAACAATCGCACGTTGGCTACCTGAGTTAGATCATCGCTGGGTATTACCTCGTGAATAGTCTCTCCGTGGCAGCCGACACAAGCCTGAGAGGAGACAACCGTGAAGCTGTGACTTGGGGGAATCGCCCTTTGGCCAATGGTTTGATCAGCGCTGGCCAGGGCTGCCGCCTCGTGAGTGGGTGATGACGAGAGGTGACAGTCAGTACATCCCACTTCCGCACTCTCGTGAGCGGTGTGGGCAAAATCCTCAAGCCTATCTCGGTGGCAGGCGCCGCACAACGCTTCGTCGGTCAATCGAAAATCCTGCGAGTGGGACATGTGACAGCCGATGCACTGCACGCCGGCTTGGGCATGAAGGCTGTCTTGCCACTGCTCGTGAGTCTCAGTATGGCAATCACTACATATCGACGAGTCAATGTCCAAATGCATCACACCCTCTTTTGGGTGACCTTCGACATAGGGACCGTGACAAGCCTCACACGACACTCCCTCAAAAGCATAAGTGAATTCAGCCGGGTTGAAGTCTGTGGTGTGGCAAGCCAGACAAGAACACTCCACACTCTCCATCTCCTCACCGCAAGCTAAGTGGACCGCGTCATCTATGTCCTCCATAGCCCGGGCGTGTGGGGAATCTTGCCAAGCTTCGGCTTCCGCTGAATGGCATTCGGCACACTTTTCGGGGCCCTGGTAACCGGGATCAGGTGGTCCCGCAACAACCACGGCTGGAAGAACAAGGCCAAGCAGCAGAACCAGAGAACCGATCAGAAACAGTCGCCCAATCGCGCTGATCCTGAAGGGAACAACCATTGATTTTGCCATGTGTATCCTCCGGTTAGTACAACAATTTGAAACCTAGCGCTCAGCTTAGTGAAGGTTCAAAACGTCTGAGAGCCGTGCTCAGGAGTGCGATCACCAAAATAGGCACTCCCAAGCGAAGGATAGCCAGCACCATCAGGGCAAATGCGGTCGTTAGCTCAGAAATCATGTTTCACCTCCCTCATCATAGGTATAGACTGAGCCTGTTCCTAGCGTCCCCTCACAGTGATTTCAATAGGCTGCATTCGGCCCTCATGGGCACAAGCCTCTTCATATTAAGCACATAATCCGTGTGATGGGGTACTAAGTTTAGTTTAGTACATGCAGCTGGCTACTTCCATATGGGATTGCACCCATTTTCAAGCGGCGAGTTTCAGTTATGGAGTGCAAAGTAGGGGCATTATACGGGTAGATGTGGGGTGTTTTACCTACATCAGCATATGGGGAGCTCGTACTGAGCTTTGCCACGCGCTAGCGCCCTAGGCTGGGTCGGGCGTGATGAGTACGTTAGCCTCTTGTACTCACAATAAGCCAAAGCTGCAATTCCCTTGAGTATCCGAAGCGATTGTCAAGCGCCTCAATCGCTGGTATAATCGTGGAGAATGGGGTGGCAGGCTATGGATTACGAGGAACTCGACGAACTGGACTCCCACAACTTACAGTACACAGGTGATGAGGAGGACGTAGGTCTGCCAGCGCGCCGGACTCGGGTCACCGTCAGCCTTTCTGGGCGGCAAATTGCCTTTGTTCTTGGCGTTAACGCAATCATCTCGCTGATCATCAGCCTGGCGGTGGTTATCGTTGCTGGATCTAACCTGTCATCTCAACCTGCGGCGGGTCCCCGGCCAGGGATTGCAGTCCCCAAAACCGAGCCAGCTCCGACTGCCGAAGTTGTCAGTGAGACCAGCCAAACTCAGCCATCACCCCCCGACACCCCCGTGTCGCCAGCCGGTGCGACCTCTCCCACGGCACAGCCCGTGGTGGGAGAGCCTCCACCAGGGGAGACACCCACCGAGCCAACCGTATACACTGTACAACCAGGCGACACCCTCGGTAGCGTTGCCAGTAGGTTCGATGTCAGCTTGGACGATTTGATGGCCGCCAATGGCATCAGCAACCCTGACTACGTGCAGGTGGGTCAGCAACTTCTCATCCCGGTTGGTGGACTGCCTCCAGCAACGCCTACTCTCACCTCTGTGCCAGTACCCACGGATACGCCGTTGCCTTTCAACCCTCCGACGCCGCTGCCCTCCGGCACGGTGCCGCCAGTCGAGCCAGCGGCGACGGTAGGACCTACGCTCACGCCCGTGCCCACCCTCACCTCTGCACCAGGGAGTGAGGTCCGACTGGTTCTACAGGTGCTCAATCCAGGTGAGCTAGCGAGCGAGATGGTGCAAATCGTCAACCAGGGAGCATTCGTCCGGCTCACGGGCTGGACACTGTCAGATGAGGAAGAAAATACCTTTACTTTCCCAGATTTCAGCCTTTGGGGAGGCGGAGCGATCAACGTCCATACAGCAGGTGGGTCGAACACCACTACTGATCTTTATTGGGGCCAGCCTAACGCCGTGTGGAAAGCCGGAAGCCTCGTAGTGCTCAGAAATGTCGAGGGCGAAGTCGTGGTTACTATCGCGGTGCCTGAGCAATGAGGCCGTCGGAACGAGACCGCCGCCAGCGACGCGCACAACTGCGTCGCGTCCAATGGAAGTTGGATGAGCACCACCTGTCGGCAGACAGGGGTGATGCGACGGACCACCCGCGTGGCGAGCAAGAATGGCATGACTTAGTTGAACGACGTATTCAGGAAGCTATGGCGACCGGGGCTTTCGACAATCTGCCGGGCCAGGGCAAACCACTGGATCTGGTCCGCAATCCTTACCTGGACCCTTCACTCGACTTGGCTTACGGACTGTTGAAGAACAACGGCTACGCCCCTGAATGGATCGCCCGTGACCAAGAGATCCGTGCAGAGTTACAAGCGGCACGTGCCCACCTGCGTACCGCCTGGGTGCAGCGTCAGGATAACCCCACAGACGAAGCGGCCTGGCAGGCATCCCTCGCCCGCTTCGAGGAGAGCCTGACTCAAATAAATCGCAAGATCGATGACTTCAATCTAATAGTGCCTATCTCTAGTGGCGAGCGCATCCATCTTCGGCTGGCGGACGAACTTCGCAGGTTGGACGATGGGGTACTAGCCAGAAAAGCGTGTCATCGACCAAAGACGTGATCGACGAACAAAAAACCCCCTTGCAAAAGGGGGTAAGGGGCTACGCTTGTGGCGCACCACGTACTTATGATTATTGTATGTTTGAATGGAACGCAATGATCAAGCGCTGGTAGTCTCTTCCTCTGATGTGTCCGACACTTCGCTCTTGGTTGCTGTCTCTTCCGGGGTTCCCGTAGCCTCGCGGAACTCACGGATGGCCTTGCCCACAGCCCCGCCGATCTCTGGCAGCCGTCCAACGCCGAAGATGATGACGACAATGACCAGCACAATGATCAACTCAAACGGTCCCAAGCGAATAGGCATTTCGTATACTCCTTATTGTACCGCAATTCCCAGAATTGCCTGAGGTGGCAACATTATAGCACAGCCGTAAAGCACAGGCAAGAAATCGTCGAGGCACATTTTGCTTTCAATACCCAGGATCTTCCGCCAGCGGGGAGTCACACTCAGGTGTGCCAAATGTAAATTGCGGGCCGCGCTGTTTATTGCCTCTCTAATTCTGCTGGGATGGCTTTGCTGGTATGCATCCCCGGTTGGGGCGCAGGAGCCGTCGGACATCTCTGTCGAGGGAAGTGGTGGGCTGGCTGTACCAGGTGATGAGGTCACTTATCACCTCCGCCTGCTGAATTGGACTGAGGACATCGTGCCCGGGGGGATTATCTCGCACACTCTTCCCGCTGGGTTCAGCTATGTGCCGGGCTCGACCCAGGTGACGGTTGGCGGCTGGCCTGTAACCCAAGTCGACCCCCTTATTCGTGGCGAAACCTTGGCCTGGGGGCCTTTTCAGTTGCCAGCGGCGGGACACACCGCTCACAATCCCTATGGCGTGCATACCTTTGTGCAAGACTTATGCTTGCCTGAGTTCATAGACTTCCAACTGGATCAGGCACTGGAGTTGGTGGGCAGCGGCGGCTATGTGACCCAGCTCTTCTATCGTATCACGCCGGACACCAACGGTCCCGATCCATGCGCCACCTATTTCGTCAATGCTGCCTATGACCGCAACCTGGTTCCCATTCTGCGACTGCAAGGAGTCTGGAACCCAGCCGGCTTTTGGGAAAAACCAGACCCTGGCCCAAACGGCGACTACGCTGAGATCGCTGACGCCTTCGCCCGCTATGTAGCAGGTCTGCCCCGGCGCAGCACCCACCCGTTGTACATAACTGTCTGGAATGAGCCCGACCTGTGGATAGAGTGGAGTGGAAAGCCCAATGCCCAGGAATATGGGCGCTTCTTCGTCGCCGTCTCGAACGCTATCCGGCATCTGGATGACTCTGGCATCCGGATTCTGAACGGGGCGCTTACGCCAAGCAACACCACATTCATTCGCCAGTTGATGCAGGTCCCTGGCTTCGTTACCGCCTTCGACGCCTGGGCCAGCCATTGCTATCCCTATAACCATCCCCCCTGGTACAATATCCACCGGGGGACCGCCCGCTACGGCAATGCAGTCATCGATTGTTACATCCAGGAGCGAGACACCATCGCCAGGTACGGAGGGCGAACCGGGTTCAAATTTGTGATCAAGGAGACCGGACACGGGCTGGGCGATAACCTGTATTCGTTTGAGGGCTTCCCACGTATCAACCAGGCAAACCGAGCTGATTACATCTCGTCGGCCTTCAAGGATTATTGGCGCAAGTGGCCCGAGATCATAGCCGTCACTCCCTTTGAGTTAGGCGATCCCTGGAATGGTTGGGAGTGGCTGGACTGGATGGACTACACGGTGAGCTTGGCACCATTTGAGTTCTCCTACACCCCCCACCGCCAATACCATGCGGTGACCGACTTGGACAAGCCGCGGGGGGCCCCCGTACCACATGGCGTTGAAGTCATGTTTCGCGCCCGGGTCGCCGACGATCTGCCAACCGGCACATACGTGAGTCACCTCGCAGGATCGGCGTTTGGAGCAACGGATGTGCTCACTCAAGCGGCCCCGGTGCAGGTGGTAGCTCACGTAGAGCGAATGTACTTGCCCGTGGTGGGCGCCGCTCGGAAAACGGGTGTGTGGTATATGCAGGTTCTCCCTGATCCATCATCTCCTAACGTCCCTCAAGGCCCGTTAGAAGGGGAGGTGCCACAGGGTAGCGAAGGAGACGGAGCCATTATACCCACCCGCTTTATCAGCGGAACCGTCCACCTCCATGAAGCACCGAGCCAGACCATCTGGAGAGAGATGCAGGCCGCTGATGGAGAGGAGCTCCGCGTCCTGACCTTGGACACACGAGCGGAGCGCGCTTACTTCGGCTTAACGGGCGGGGGCCTGAAAGTCCTCAACCTGAGAGATTTGGAGATTGAAAAGCACATCTCGCTGGACGCCGACCCGATTGCCCTGGCGCTCGGCCCCAAGGCCGGCACGTTATACGCTGCTCTGAACACAGGCGAGGTGATTCTGATCGACGTGGTCGATGGAGCAGTAATCGCCCGCGCCAGTGGCCTGGGGCTTCCCCGTAGCCTGGTCTTCGACGCGCAGACTGGGAGTCTGCTGGTGGCTGATGCCGAACAAGAGGCCATTGTCCGTCTTGAGGGTGACCTTTCGGCGCGCCTGGCGATGTATCCGTTGGGGGCTGCCCCGGATCAGGTGCTGCTCGAGTCAGCCGATCGACGACTTTACATTATGCTGCCTGGCGCGGGACGGATTTTGGCTTTGGACACAGATACGCTACGGCCGGTGGCGGAGGCAGGTTTGGCAGGTGGGCCTCTCATCGAGATGGCCCTTGACCCAGCGCGCGACCAGCTCTACGTACTGAGTGCCCTGTCACCCAGGTATCGGGGCATCTCCGTGTTGCGGGCCGAGGATCTGTCGCTGCTGGCTTTAGTGGCGGGCAGCCTAGACATTCCGCTCAAACAGGCGATGGCATTGGCCCTTTCATCCGACGGTCACTTATTGGTGGCAGAAGGCGCCCATCTCTACCGGATTTCGCCGGACAGTTTTACCCTAGTCAATCAAGCTCGACAGATGCCAGACTACGCAGTGGGACGGGGCGGACTGGCAGCCGACCCGATCACCAATCGGGCCATCTGGGTCGCCCCTACGGGTGTCTTCGTGGAGGAAGCTGCCGTAGCACCCTAGTTCAGAAAGGGGGAGGTCATCACTCAAAAACAAAAGTGCCTGATACCTTCGAGGTGTCGGGCACTTCCTAATTGATAACACCGCAACCTTGGGTAGCGGCCCGCACGGTGCACTATCAAGGGCAAGCAGTGATCGATGCCCCTTGCTACTTACTGCCTTGCTGCCTGCCAGGTGCTATGGCACGACAGTCCCTGTCGCCAGCAGACACAGGCAGCCCAAGATGGTTACATTCCCCCATAACAAGAGGGCCAAGAGTAACATTTGCTGGCGGCTGATCGTGCCCCCAACTTCTTCTTCAGCCTCGCCCGATGTCTCGACCGTTCCAGGCTCAGCGCTTGGCTCAGTCAGCGTCGGGGCAGTCGCCGCAAGCTCCGCCTCCGGTTCAGGCCTGGCCGGTCGCAAGCCGCGCAGCCACGGTGGTCGGTCTTGATCGTCGTACATGACGCACCGCCTCCTATCGCGTCAATGGTACCTCCCCACCTAGCATAACATAAAATAGCCAAATGTCAAGCCTGGTTCAGTTGTCGGGTCTGTTCCAGATTTTGGGCAGACCAGGGGGGAATTGGCCCTCCGGCCTGCGGCGCTGTGCATCCAAGAATTCGGGACGCACCCTCGTTATCCTTTCGCAATCACCTTTTGGGCAACCCGTAGCCTAGGCGCCGCAATTCGTCCTCTTTTTTGCGCCACTTGGGCCGGACTTTCACCCATAGCTCGAGGAAAACGCGCGTATCCACCAGCTTCTCGATCTCAGTTCGGGCTGACCTGCCGATATCTTTGAGCGTCTTGCCTCCCTGACCGATGACGATGCCTTTCTGTGAGTCACGCTCCACGAAGATAGTCGCGCCGATGTAAGTCATATCCTCGCTGCGCCGCTTGAACTCATCCACCACGACCGCCAGTGCATAAGGGACCTCGTGACGCAGGCGACGCAGCGCGGCTTCTCGGATCAGCTCGGAAGCTATGAAACGTGTCTGTTGATCGGTGACCTGATCTTCGGGGTAATAGCGCGGCCCGAGTGGCAGATGGCCAATGATTGTCTCGAGCAGTTCATCTCGATTGTCGCCTCGAACAGCCGAGATCGGCAACCAGGCCGTTGGTTGAAGTATGGTCAGGTACGCATCAGTGTGGAAACTCTCCGACGAGGATAAGAGATCAACCTTGTTCAAGGCCACGACGACTGGCAAATCTCCACCTTGTTCGCGGATGGCCTCGGCGACCAACACATCTTCCCCCGTCGGCGGCACGCTGGCGTCCACGATGAAGAGCACCACATCGGCATCGGGGATAGCTCGCACCGCGGTCTCGACCATGAACTCCCCCAACTTGTGAAGTGGGGCGTGGATGCCGGGCGTATCCACAAAGATGACTTGCGCATCGTGGCGGGTGAGGATGCCCAACAGTCGGTTGCGTGTCGTTTGCGGCTTTTCGCTGATAATGGCGACCTTTTGGCCGAGATAAGCGTTCATCAACGTGCTCTTGCCGACGTTCGGCCGACCGACTACTGCCACAAAGCCAGAACGGTGGTCAGGAGGCAGTTCTGCTTCCTCTTTGTACATGTCGTTTAACTCAATATCGCTCATCAGATTTTCCTTGGAATCCCCAGAGGCGGTGAGGTCCCTACCCATTCTTGGACACAAGCGGATCGCAACAAGTGACTGGTCAGTATTGTAGCTGAGAGCACACGTCAAGGCAAAAGCAAAACGGCGCCTGCGTCTGTTGCAGGTGCCGTCTGATAACGACTCTGCTCACACGACCCAGGCGGTTCAGTGTGTACTGTTAGACCGAGGCCGCTGGTTGCCCTCACGGACGAAGATGAACCAGGCGCCTGCCAGAGGGATGCTCACCGCAGCCACTGCTACCAGCACCAGCAACCAGATAGGTACTCCCGTGGCTGGAGGAGCACTTCTGGTGGGAGGTACGGTCCCGCCCGTGGGCTCTACTACATCGGCGGGCACGACCGCCTGTGCGCTAACCTGCACTTCCAACCCGCTTTGCGAAACATCCAAGGTCTGCAAATCGCGAGTTACCAGCTTAACATTCTCCAGCTCGAGCTGAAGCATCCCAGCTCTTAGTGGCACAAAAGTGAGCTGCGCAACTACGCCACCTCCTTCTACCGGTTGTGCAGGATCAACCAGTGTGACGGCGAAGACCGCCGTGCCCACCTGGTTATCCGACCTGTTGGCCACGACGAAGCCCTGGGCCGGGTCCAGTAGCGAGCCCGGCGTGAGCTGGACGCCGTTTTGTTGAGGATCTGCATCCTCAATACGCGCCGCAGTTGGATCAAAGCGAAGGTGTATCTCAGCGCCGTAAAGATTGCGCACGCCCTCGGCCATGATGTCCAATGTCAGCGGATGTCCAGTGACTGGGACCTCAGATGGTGGCAAAACATAGACTTGAGCTGGTCCCTGTGCCAGGACCACGGCCGGTACTGCCAGAGACACTAACGATGCTGGGAGCAGCAACTTCACGTGGATGTTTCGTAGCCAGGTAAACTTCACTTTTCGATCTTCCCGTTGTTGTCGGCAACACTCACCGCCGAAGGGTTTTACCAAGACTGTCTAGAGTTCAAGGAAAGATGCACGCAAGCCACACCATGCTTAACACGAAGGGCGGGTCACTGCATTGGGAGTTTAATCCTTTGGCGGGACTCCAACCTGATTGACGGACACTACTGGTCTGAAAGAAACGCGGCACCTTTCGGTGCCGTTCTCAACGTCACTGAAGCGCTCTTTGCCAGGAGACTTGACTTCAGGAGGGTAGGTGTTCACGTAAGACATCCGACAGATCAGCGGGCAGGATGGTCTTCAACACGAAACCGTCCATGCCGGCTTCCTTGGCCTTGGCTTGCATCTTCTCCTCGCCGTAGCCGGTGAGGGCTAAGATGGGGATATCGGCCGTGTGGGGATCAGCGCGTAAGATCTTTGTCGCCTCAAAGCCATCCACCCCTTGCATCATCAAGTCCATCAAGATCAGATCCGGCAGCCATTCCTGGGCAATAGCTACCCCCTCCTGCCCATCACTGGCCGTCCGCACGTCGAGACCTTGCCGCTCCAGCAAGAAGGACAACAGCAGTCGCTGGTCGTGATCGTCATCCACACACAGGACTTTGGATCTGGTATCTGTATCAGGCATAGCAGCCCCTTACATCAATGTGGTTGTGAACATCTCTGATCATGGGCACCCTGGCCCTCACACGCGCTGATAGTATAACACAAACTGGGCCAGGCAGAAACTTGATTTGACAAATCCAAGGCCTCACATAGAATACCTGGCAGGGGGGTATACTGGGTATACCCCTCGTCGATTCTTATTGCGGACTAATACTACCAATTGCCGACAGGTTTTTCAGAGTGACCAGGAGGGAATGGGAGCATGGCTGGCAAGGCACATATTCAATGGGTAAGCAAGGGTCAATTCGTGGGGACCGACAGCACCAAGCATTCAGTGGTCATATCCAGGCAGGACGAGGAGAACGCGGTGGGCATGAAGCCCAGCGACTTGTTGCTGGTGGCGCTCGGCAGCTGCACCAGTATCGACATGGTAAATATCCTGCACAAGAAGCGCCAGAAGCTCACCGGATTGGAGATTGAGATCCACGGCCAACAGGACCCCAATCCCCCTTGGGCCTTTCGCAAGATACAGGTGATGTACACCGTCCGTGGGCGCGGAGTGTCCGAGAAGGCGGTAGCCGACGCCATTGGTCTGGCGGAAGACAAATACTGCTCGGTGAAGGCCTCCCTGGACAAGAGCGTCGAGATTCAGACTGAGTACCAGATCGTTGAGGACGAGTAGTGGTTGGCGGAGACCAGGTTTGCGTATCCACCTGACTTACTCTTGTATCTCCCGGCGGGTTGCCCCCAGTCGCTCTTCAATCGATTTGAGGACATCGTTTGCGCCAGCTCTACTTCGAAACTTACCTTGTGTTGTACAAAGTGGGTTGATCCCGAGGTCATCCCCAACTTCGCTGAGGAATTAGCTTATCGCCAGTCACGCAATTTTCGCAAGCAGCGCCAGATACTGCGCTCGCCGCGTGGGCCGTCAGAGCTGAAGGACTAGCCTGTGGTGGGATGAGAGCTGGGAAGGGGCGATCGATCACCACAACCGGGTGTCGAAGGTCGTAATAATCTCCGGCGGGCCGCTCTCGGCGACAATCACCTCTTGCTCCACGCATGCCCCCCCCACATCCTGGATGAAGATCCCCGGCTCGATGCAGAGCACCATGCCCGGCTCCAGGGGTGTCTCGACGCCGGGGCGCAACCGCGGGGCTTCTACGATCTCCAGTCCAATGCCGTGACCCACGGAGCTGGGCAGGTGATCGCCGAAACCGGCTTCATTCAGCGCTTCACAGCCTACTCGGTGTACAGACTCCGCTGTGGCGCCTGCCCGCGCCGCATCCACCGCCCGTTCGGTGGCCGATAGTGCCGCCTCGAGCAGCGTTCGGGTTGTGGAATTCGGCTTACCGCAGATGGTGGTGCGCAGCACATCAAAGCTATACCCCTGACAAGCGCCGACGATGTTTAGCGTCACAATGTCGCCAGATTGGAGAATCCGGTCAGTGGCCGGAGGCCAGCGAATGGGCCAGGCCGACCATGGCCCGGAGTGGACGCGCAAATAGCGTACATAGTCGGCGCCCGCAGACAACGCGGCCGCATTCCCCACTGCGCACACCTGGCGTTCAGTAATGCCAGCCAGCGTCGCCTCGTCAGCCATCTGTAGCCCAACCTTGGCCACTTCGGCCGCCTGGCGCAACAATGCTTGTTCGGCCGGGCTTTTTACCAGCCGCTGCTGCCCCACCAAGGGATCGTCAGGGACCAAGTCCAGATCCGGGATCTCGCGCAACAACTCGCCGAAGAATGCTAAGGGCAGAATGTCTTCCCCCACCAGGGCCACTCGCGCCGAGGCCAGGCCCAGTTCGTTCAAGACGGCGGCTGTCTCCTTGGGCATATCCAGGGCGACGCGCACTTCGTCGGCCACGATCAACCCGTCGCGGTAAAAACCGCTGTCAACCACCAAGGCGGTCCGTCCTTCCACCGACAGCAGGAAAACGGCGTGTCCCAGGCCCCTGGTCGCCCCGTCGAACTCTGTCGCCGGGAAAGGAGGAAAATGATTGGTGAGATAAGCCAGCGCGCCGGGCCGATCATAGAAAGATCGCCCGATGACCATCACCCCGGCGTAACCGGCGCTGGCGGCCAGTTCGCGGGTGCGCGTCTGCCGGGCCAGAAGTTCCTGGTGTGAAATGCTTCCTTCAAGTCCCAAGGTTTCACCTCCCTGTCTTGGGTACTCCACCCCAAAAAAGTGGTTAGAGTGATTAGTTTTTTTTGGCCAGAATCTTAGCCCCAAGTACCGGCTCAAGAATAGCCTGGCATTACTCTGGCGGTTTTACGCCTGATTTCTGTGCCAAAGTACTTGTTCAAAGTAATGAAGCAGTGCCAAGCCTATCGGAAGAACAGCCGCTATCAGAGTGTATCACTGGAAGACTGGAGTTTAGCAAGAAATTGATAAGAAATTAATTAGAACGTAATTGGCTGAGTCCTTCACCCAAAGGTTTGCGCTATTTGATCTCGTTTGGTAAAATCCAGTATCAGACTGGCACTTGTGCTGGGCTGACTTAACTTGCATCGCAACCTAGGAGATTTTCCCTTGCTGAATGTAACAACTGAGCCTCTTGAGAACTGCGAAGTATTGATGACTGTCGAGGTCGACGAAAAGCAGACAGATAAGCTGCTCAAGGCAGCCGCCGGGCGGATCTCAAGACAGGTAAGAATACCTGGTTTCCGACCAGGAAAAGCTCCCTATCGCGTGATCATCCAGCGTTTTGGTGAAGAAGTCGTCCGCGACGAGGCGATGGAGGACTTGAGCGAGGCGGTCTTTAAGCAGGCGCTCGAGCAAACCGAATTGGAACCCTATGCCCCCGCTTCGCTCGAAGACGTAAGCTGGGACCCACTGGTGATGAAGGTCCGCGTGCCCGTTCCCCCTGTGGTTGAATTGGGCGACTATCGGGCTATGCGCATCGACGCCGAACCAGTAGAGGTCGGTGAGACAGAAGTCGACGAAGCCCTTCAGGAATTGCAGGACGAATATGCTACCTGGAACCCGGTGGAGCGCCCGGCGCAACTGGGAGACCTGGTCACTATGGCCGTCACGGAGCAGAGCGGCGCCGAGATTCTGGCTCAAAACGAGAGCGTCGAATACGAATTAACTCAACCTGACGAGGATGACACCGGCCCGGACCTGACCACGCCCCTGATCGGCCTCGCGGCTGGCGAGGAGAAGGAGTTCAACGCCACCTATCCTGAAGCCTTCAGTGACCCACGCTATGCAGGCCAAGAGGTGACTGTTTCGGTTAAGGTGCATGGCGTCAAAGAAAAAGAGCTTTACCCTCTGGATGACGATTTTGCACAGACGGTCGGCGATTTCGACACGCTTGAGCAACTTACAGAGAAACTGACCGAAGATATCCGCCGGCGAAAGGAACGCGAGGCGGACAATGAATTGGGCGAACAGGCGTTGGTACAGCTTATCGAAAGCGCTGAGCGCATCGAATGGCCAAAGGCGCTTGAAGAAGAAGAGATTGACCAGGCGCTGGAGGAACAAGATCGCCGATTGCAGGAGAACGGGCTGAGCCTAGATACTTATCTGAGCATGCAAAAGAAGACGCGCGAGGAACTGCGCGAAGAATACCGACCGGCTGTCCAGGAGCGGCTGCGGCGGTCTCTGGTGTTGAGCGAGTTGGTCGAATTGGAAGATCTGAGCGTGGCAGGGCACGAAGTCACCGATCGGATCGATCGGATGAGTATGCTGGCGGGCGAACGCGGCGCCGAGCTGCGCGAAGCCCTGACCACCCCCGACAGCCTGAGGTACATTGCCAACGATCTGCTCACCTCAAAAGCCCGGGAACGGTTGGTTCAAATCGTTAGGGGTGAGGTCGAGGAAGAGACAGGGGAAGAGGACGAGGAAGAGACAGAGCAAGAACCAGGAGCAGAGATAGACGAAGAGATAGAGGCGGAAGCAGAGCAAGAGACAGAGAAAGAAGCAGTAGAAGTGGGTGCGGGTGCGGAGGCATCCGTCGATGAATAGGGGAAGCAAGCTCCCCGAGTTGAAGAAGCACCTGTACTCTACGACTTAGTGCTACGTGAAAGGAGTTGACTGAATATGCAGTCGCTTGTCCCGCAAGGGGTTATCCCCATGGTCATCGAGAGTTCTGGCCGTGGCGAAAGGGCATACGATATCTATTCGCTGCTCCTCAAGGAGCGTATCATATTCCTGGGAACCGGCATCAACGATCAAGTGGCCAATCTCATCGTGGCTCAACTGTTATATCTCGATAGCCAGGACCCAGAGCGAGAGATTTCCGTTTATATCAACTCACCGGGCGGCATCATCTACCACGGCCTGGCGATCTACGACACGATGCAGCAGGTACGCGCCCCGGTCAGGACAGTTGCTGTTGGTGTGACGGCTAGCATGGGTACTATGTTGCTGGCCGCAGGCACCAAGGGCCGGCGCTATGCGCTACCCCACGCCACCATCCATATGCACCCGGCCGGTGGTGGCGCGCAGGGTTACGCTCCTGATGTGGAGATTCAGTACAAAGAACTGCAGCGCATGCAAAACCTGTTGCACGAGCTCCTGGCAAGGCATACCGGGCAGACCGTGAAGAAGATCGCCGATGATTTTGACCGCGACCGGTGGATGAGCGCCGAAGACGCGGTGACGTACGGCATTGTCGATGAAGTGTTGACCATACCCGAGGAGAATGGGGAGGATGGCCAGTAGATTCCGGCCGGATACTCAAGTTTGCTCCTTTTGCAAACGCACTCAAGATGAGGTGAACCGGCTGATCGCCGGCCCGGATCGGGTGTTCATCTGCGACGAGTGCGTGGATCTATGCAAGGAGATCTTGGAAGAAGAGATCGAGCCGGTCACGCCGGCCGAGTTCTCGATGGGGCGCATCCCTTCCCCCAAAGAGATCTACGACAAGCTCAATGAATGGGTGGTGGGCCAGAATCGCGCCAAGAAGGTGCTCTCGGTTGCCGTTTATAACCATTACAAGCGCATTGCGGCCGGGGCCCAGGACGAGGTGGAACTTCAGAAGAGCAACATCCTACTCATCGGCCCGACAGGCTGTGGCAAGACGCTGCTGGCCGAAACCCTAGCCCGTATTCTCGACGTACCCTTCTGTATTGCGGACGCTACCGCCTTGACTGAGGCAGGTTACGTCGGCGAAGACGTGGAAAACATCCTGCTACGCCTCATCCAGAGCGCCGATTACGACGTGCAGCGCGCCGAAACGGGCATCATATACATCGACGAGATAGATAAGATCGCCCGCAAGACTGGAGACAACCCGTCTATCACACGTGATGTGTCGGGCGAGGGGGTGCAACAGGCCCTTCTCAAAATCATTGAGGGCGCGAGTGCCAACGTGCCGCCCCAGGGCGGGCGCAAGCACCCACACCAGGACTTCATTCAGATCAATACCGCCAATATCCTGTTCATCTGTGGGGGTGCTTTTGACGAACTGGACAAGATCATCGCCGAGCGGGTGGGGGCCAAGGGACAGATTGGCTTCTCAGGGGGGGCTGCCGCCCAACGCCAACGCGAAGCTACTGCAGCCGAACTATTGCGCCAGATCAATCCAGACGACTTATTGAGATACGGCCTGATCCCAGAATTCGTCGGTCGCCTGCCGGTGACAGTTAGCGTCGACCCACTGGACCAGGACACACTAGTCAAGATTCTCACCGAGCCCAAGAATGCCATTGTGAAGCAATTCCAACGACTGTTTGCCCTTGATGATGTGGCTCTGGAATTTGAGTCCAATGCGCTGAGTACCGCTGCTGAGGAGGCCCTGAAGCACCGGACCGGGGCGCGCGGACTGCGTACCATCATTGAGGAAACCCTGCTCGATGTGATGTACGAAATTCCCTCACGCCGGGAGATCAAGCGCTGCGTAATCACCGCCGACACGATTCTGGGTATTACCGGTCCGGAGCTATATGACGAGGACGATAAGCCTATCGGCTGGGAGTTAGACAAAGCGGCGTAAAATCGGCTTAGTTGAGCCAGAGAAGTAGTGTTACCTTGTCCGAAAGCCCCGCCCGGTTGTGCCTGCTCGCATGGACACGCACAAGCGGATGGGGCTGGTCTTTTCTAATCGAGTTTAAGGGGGAGCCAGCAATCACCTGACCACTCAACGACGGCGATCGGCTGCCCCCCGCGCCGGGCAGGACGCAGCTTGTCGGCCTGAACCAGCCCATCGGTTATGGGCCGACCGTCAGTGGTTTGCACCGCTCTGATACCCGCCGCGAGCAGGGCTGAGATCGGTTGCAGGCCGCTCAGCTCACGTGCGCGCCCGACCACCACATACCGGCCGTCCTCACCGCCAGCGGCCAACCCAACCGCTGCCAGCGCACCGATGACCCCACTTTGGTCACCACCCACCCCCACCAGGGAAATTCCCTGAGCCGCCGCCAGCGCGCGGGCCTCAGTCTGGGTTACCAGCTGGCGCTGGGTGCGGCGGCCGAATTCAACCACTGCAGCGGGCACGGAACGGGCCACGCACAGCCCGGGATCGCTGCCCGGTTGAAAGTCTTGCAACATCAGGCTACGGACCCGCTCCAACACAGCTAGGAGGTCCAGGTCGCCGTTCACATCCAGGGCGATAGCAGCGCTGCTGTTCTTTTTGGTGCACGGCACGCGAGGGTCCACCAGCAACTGGTGGCGGGACACGCCCAGCACCGTGTAGTCGGCAGCCAGCGCAGCGGCGATGTGGCGGGCCAGGTGGCCCGTCCCGCGAGATGTTAGATTATCCGTATCGTCGAGTCCAATATAAACCATATCGTTTCCAGCCTTAACTCCCATCTCCGCCTTCGGCGCGCCAGGGGGCCGAGTCGGGTGTAAAGAGCGGCGAGCCAAACTCCTCCACACCGAACTCGCCAATCTTCTGCTGGGTGGGCACCGAGATGAGCCAATCGATGAAGATGTTTGCCAGTTCTGTCTTGATTTGGGGCCCTTTGTCCGGGTTCACTGCAATGACGCCGTAGGGATTGAACAAGACCGGGTCACCCTCCACCAGGATCACCAACCCAGTGCCTTCCAGGGTGCGCGCCAGATAGGTAGCGCGGTCGCTCAGGGTGTAGGCCTGTTGTTCATCAGCCATGGTCAGCACAGCACCCATCCCCTGCCCGGCGGAAATATACCAGTCGCCCGTTGGTTCAATCCCGGCAGCCACCCAGATGGCCTTCTCCCTGGTGTGAGTGCCTGACTCATCACCGCGGGAGACGAAGGGAGCCTGGGCCTCGACGATTTCTTGGAAGGCCTCGGCCGCGCTCGACATCCCCCGGATACCGGCCGGGTCATCCGTCGGGCCAAGGATAACAAAGTCGTTGTACATCAGGTCTTCGCGGCGCACACCGTGGCCAGCCTCCATAAAGGCGTCTTCCAGGTCCCGGGCATGGACCATGAGCACGTCGGCGTTGCCATCCTCGCCCAGCTTGAGGGCTTGGCCGGTGCCGACGGCGATGACGTCCACCTGGGTATTGTAGTCCCTCTCGAAGTCGGGCAGCAGATAGGCCAGCAGGCCCGAGTTTTCGGTGCTGGTGGTGGTAGCCAGGACAAGTGTTTGTGGCTCAGCCGCCGTCTGACCCAGGTAGGCAGCCGCTTCCTCCGCGCTGGGGATGTAGATACTCCAGCCCACTTCGATGAAATCAGGATCGTCGATCCGCGTGAAAGTGCTGTCTTCTTCGGCCTTCAGGTTGTTGTGGTAAACAATGGCCGGGTAGGCCAGAGGCTCGCCGTATTCTTTTTCGGCGATTTTGGATAGCCAGTCATTCTTCTGAACGGTGTAGACCGTTCCTTCTGCCTGAGCCAACGGCGCCGCCGCTGCAACCGGCGGCCCCAGCGTGACCAAAATCAGGGCGACTAGAGATGACAGATGGATGAGTCTCTTGTTCATTAGTGAGCATTCCTTTCTGCACGTCTGTGTGATGATATGGCAATCTCGTCGCATTTTACCCAGTCCCAGATCCCCTAACCTGCCAATCTCCCAACCTTCCATCAATATACCATCTCCCCGCGCACGAACGCAGCGGTGCGCGGATCACCTGGCGACTCAAAGAACGTCTCCACGTCGCTTACCTCAACAATCTGGCCCTCCAGGAGCAACGCCACCCGGTGGGCCAATCGCTTGGCCTGGAAGACATTGTGGGTCACCAGCACCAGGGTAGTCTCT
>Ga0209536_100004818_pt1 | contig 21223 bp, 19 predicted proteins | sample DeeMarSeWOR28_12_FD_187461 | JGI IMG/M metagenome (GOLD analysis project Ga0209536, IMG submission 187461) | Marine sediment microbial communities from White Oak River estuary, North Carolina - WOR-2-8_12 (SPAdes) (version 2) | ecosystem: Environmental > Aquatic > Marine > Intertidal zone >... | reverse complement strand
GCTTGCTCATGCAGTCCCGTTCGACCGATCAGTTCCTGGCCTGGCTGATCCCGCAGCTACCCCAGCCGGATCGTGACCTCAACGACTGATGGTTAACTAAGACACCTTGACTTACAATCCGTCGATACTCAGCTCATGGATGTGCAAGAACAGGTGGAGGATGACTGGACGTTAGAGAGGGAATATCGCTTTTCCGTCTTTGTTATATTGGAACCTTTTGCCTCTGCTTGGTGTATATTAGTAAATGACATGAGAGCCAAGGAGAGGATTCAAGTGGCAACTCGCCTTCTCTATATATTGACAGTAGCCGTCGCTTTGCTGGCTACGGCATGCAGCTCTGCCAGCGCACTGGTTGCCGGGTCGGAAAAAGCTAGGGCGTCTGGAGAAACCGGAACGGGAAATGGGGCGCATCTGGAATGCCCGGCGACCCAACCGCCCGATCCCGCCTTTGTTCCGCCTTCTCCATGGCCTGCACAACCCCCAGGAGAAGACAGGTTCTGGTTTGGTCAGGCCGGGCTGTGGACGGCCCTGCCATCTAGTGGGAGCTGGGCTCAACTTGCCCGTGGCGAGAAATTCTGGTGGTGGAGCGAGGAGTTCGACGTCTCCAAGGATGAAACACCAGATCTAGAAATAACCGCCAGGCGCCTTGACGGCCCTGCTCCGGCCGTGCGGGTGACGGAAGCCACCAACGGTTATCATGAAAGCTTCAATTGGGCGATGCTGGCCGGAGTCCACCTGCCGGAGCCTGGATGTTGGGAGTTCACGGGCCAATACCAGGGGCACCAACTATCCCTCAAGGTTTGGGTGCCTTTAGAATAAAGGTTTATATCGAAGTTAAATCCCTCTCCATTTTCTAATCCTCATAAAATCATAATATTTATCGCAAAAATATAACCTATAATGGGCTAAGATTTAATCTGGCGGTTTTGCTTCTCGTATGCATGAAGATTTAAATGAATTCCCGGCCTCGAAATCTAGGAGGTGGTCGGCCTGGCCTGGTTTCTGGCGAACTTGGGCACGGCGCACCTGGCCGTTTGCGGTTGGTATCGTCGCGGCTCTGATTGGGGTGCTACTCTACAGCTTCCTTTTCCCCGCCCCACCCCCTTTGACACAAGATGAAATCGACGAAAGCGTCGGTCAGGCCATGGCCTCGGCCACACCGCCGCCAGCTTATTCGGCCCAGGTCTACCAGGCCATCTTCCCGTCGCTGGTCATCATCCGGTCGCAAGGCCAAAATCCCGAAGATGAAGATGGCGTAGGAGTAGGCAGCGGCGTCGTCATCAATGATAGCGGCGATATTCTCACCGCCCTTCACGTCGTGTCTGACGCGGCCGAGATCGACATCGTCTTTAGCGATGGCATGGAAGCCAAGGCCGAAATCATCGCCGCCGAGCCGGAAAATGACATCGCCGTGCTACATCCCAGCCGGCCGCCGGAATTGATCGTGCCGGCTATCCTCGGAAATCCAAATGCGATGCGGATCGGAGATGAGGCGTTTGCGGTTGGTAATCCGTTGGGACTGGCTGGCTCGATGAGCGCTGGGGTGATCTCGGGTTTCGACCGTTCGCTACCGCTCAACGACGACGGCCAACGGCTGGAAGGGCTGATCCAGTTTGATGCGGCCGTCAATCCCGGCAATTCGGGCGGCCCGCTGCTCAACCGGTATGGGCAGGTTGTTGGCATCGTGACTGCCCTGGCCAGCCCATCCGAGCAGAACGCCCAATCTATTGGGACCTTTACCGGCATCGGTTTTGCCGTGCCCATTGATACGGCCGGAGGCGCGGCCGGAGCGCCGCCCTATTAGTAACTTTACAAAACAATTCAACGCTTAGGAGCCCAAGGCACAGAGGATTTCAAGATAGAGTAAGGCTCTCATCCCAAAAGGAAGGTAATATGGATCATTCTCAATATCCCAACAGCGACAAACCGATGGAACGGGTATTATTTGAGGTCAAAAAGATCATCGTTGGGCAGGATAAGCTGCTGGAACGGTTGGTGGTAGCGCTTTTGGCCCGCGGGCATATCCTGGTCGAAGGGGTGCCAGGCCTGGCTAAAACCATGGCCATCAAAACTCTGGCCGAAGCGATTGGCGGCGAGTTCCAGCGCATCCAGTTTACGCCCGATCTCGTCCCGGCCGATTTGATCGGCACCCGCATTTACAACCAAAAGACCGGCGAATTCAATACCTCGCTGGGCCCGGTCTTCACCAATCTCTTGTTAGCTGACGAGATCAATCGAGCGCCGCCCAAGGTGCAGAGCGCCTTGCTGGAAGTGATGCAAGAGCGGCAGGTGACCATTGGCCGAGAAACATACAAAGTCCCCAACCCGTTTCTGGTCATGGCCACCCAAAATCCGATTGAATCAGAGGGAACTTATCCCTTGCCAGAAGCCCAGGTCGACCGGTTCATGCTCAAGGTGCTGGTCGGCTACCCCACCGCAACCGAGGAGTTCGTCATCGTCGAGCGCATGACCGGTGCGCTTAAGGCGATCCAAAAAGCCATCGATACCCGGCAATTGCTGGCCTTGCAGCAGGCGGTCGATGAAGTTTACGTCGATCCGGCCCTGATCGAATATGCGGTTAAAGTCGTCTCGGCCACCCGCCACCCCGAGATGGTTGGCCAGAGCGAGTTGAGCCCTTTTCTCACCTACGGGGCCAGTCCCCGGGCATCGATTAATCTCATCCTCGCCGGCCGGGCGCTGGCCTTCGTGCGCGGCCGGGCCTATGCCTTGCCCCAAGACGTGCGCGACATCGCCCTCGACGTGATCCGTCATCGACTGGTATTATCCTATGAAGCCCTGGCCGACAACGTGAGCGGCGACGATCTACTCAACCGCATTCTCGACGCCGTTCCGCTGCCAGAGGTCCCCTTGCATGACCGCCAATATGCCCTTAACGCCCAAACCAGCTACAGCCGCACCAACGCCTAACCAGGTTACGCCCGACCGTATCCTGCACCGGCTCGATTGGCAGGTGATTCGTCGCCTCGACGGCCTGTTACAAGGGGATTATCGCACCCTGTTCTATGGAACAGGGATCGACTTTGCCGATCTGCGCGAATACCAGCCGCCGGATGACATTCGCCATATCGACTGGAACGTCACCGCCCGCATGAACAGCCCCTATGTAAGGCAATATGTTGAAGATCGGGAAATCACGGCTTGGTTTCTGCTGGATCTCAGCCCGTCGATGGGGTTTGGTCCGGCCGAGCGTCCCAAGGAGATGGTGTTGATCGATTTTGTGGCCACACTGGCCCGGCTTTTGACCCGCAACGGAAATCGAGTCGGTGCAATTCTCTATAACAACCGCATTGAACGGACGATTCCCCCGCGTGGCGGCCGGATCCAGGTCTTGCGCCTGATCCGCGAGCTACTCAAAGAAGCCGCCGCGCCAACAGGTACGACAACCGACCTGAACGTGTTGCTCCATGCCGGGCTCAACATGTTTAAGAGGCGATCACTGGTCTTTTTGCTCTCCGACTTTTTCAGCGAGCCGGGCTGGGAACGGCCTTTGTCCCTGCTCCGGCGGCGCCACGAGTTAATCGCCATCCGCTTGTGGGACCCGCAGGAAGTCGAACTGCCCAATGCCGGCCTGATCGTGGTCGAAGATGCCGAAACAGGCGAACAACTCACCGTCGATACAGGCAACCCCCAATTCCGCCGCCGCTTTTACGAGGTAGCCGAGCGCCGCGAAGCGACGCTCCAAGAGAATCTAAAGCGGGCCGGGGTTGACCTCTTTGCGGTCTCCACAGAAGAAGACCTGGTTCGGGCTATCGTGCGCATGGCAGCCCTGCGGAAAAAAAGGAGAAGGTAAGGAGACAACCTACCCGTATGTCTTTCATCTGGCCCTTGATGCTGCTCAGCCTGTTGTTAGTCCCTCTGTTGGTCGGGCTCTATTTTCGGCTGCTGCATAGACGACGGCAAGCCGCGACAGGTTTGGGGCCGCTGGGCATAGTGCAGAGCAGTTCGGGACGCGAAATTGGGGTGCACCGCCACGTGCCGCCCACCTTCTTTTTGCTTGGCCTGACATTGCTGTTGTTCGGGCTGGCCCGGCCGGAGATGATCGTCAGTCTGCCCCGGGTCGAAGGCACGGCCATTCTAGCCTTTGACATATCCAATAGTATGGCGGCCGATGATTTGGAACCGACCCGCATCGAGGCAGCCAAAGCGGCCGCGCGGGCGTTTGTCGAAAATCAGCCACCCACCATTCTGATCGGGGTGGTCGCCTTTAGTAATGGTGGCCTGGTGGTACAGACGCCAACCGACGACCAGGCGGCCGTCCTGGCCACAATCGATCGCCTGAGCCCGCAGGGCGGCACTTCGCTCGGGCAGGGGATCTTTACTTCACTCAACGCCATCGCCGGTGAGGCCATCACGATTGACGAAACATCACTCGAAGATGGTGCTCAGTCGATTCAAATCGAGGATTATTCGTCGGCCGTGGTCGTGCTATTGACTGACGGCGAAAATACGGAGCCGCCGGACCCTTTAGAAATCGCCCAGGTGGCCGCCGAAGCGGGCGTACGTATTTATCCGGTCGGCATCGGCAGCCTGGAAGGCACCGTCGTGGAAGTCGACGGCTTCAGCATCCTAACCCAACTCGACGAAATGACCTTGCAACAGATCGCCAGCCTTACGAATGGCGTTTACCACCACGCCGAAGATGAGGAATCATTGCAAGAGATCTACCAAAACATCGATTTACAGTTGACCATTAACGAGGAAAAGATGGAAGTCACCTCGATCGTGGCTGGCATTAGCATGTTGTTGCTTTTGACCGGCGGCTTATTGTCCCTGTTCTGGTTTGGCAGAGTGCCGTGACATGAATCTGATCTGGCCTTGGTTTTTGCTGTTGCTCTTGTCCATTCCACTGCTCATAGCGGTTTATATTTGGGTGTTGAGACGCAGACGCCGTTTTGCAGTTCGTTATTCCAGCCTGTCGATCATCCGCGAGGCGCTCCCCAGACGGTCGCGCTGGCGCCAGCACCTGCCGTTCGCCCTCTTTTTGCTTGGCTTAGCCAGCCTGACCATGGCCATGGCCCGGCCAGTGGCCGATGTGGAAGTTCCCCTGAGCCAGACAACCATTATCCTGGCCCTGGACGTTTCACGCAGCATGTGCGCCACCGACGTCTCGCCTAATCGCCTGACAGTGGCCCAGGAAGCCGCCCTCGACTTCATTGAGGAACAGGCAGCCGATACGCAAATAGGCATCGTCGCCTTTGCCGGGTTTGCGGAGATCATCGTTCCGCCGACGAACGACAAGGAGGAGCTGCAAGAGGCGGTCGAAAATCTAACCACCTCGTTAGGCACGGCCATCGGCAGCGCCACCCTTAAGTCCATCGACGCCATCGCCGAGAACAACGAAGCGGTTCCCCCCAGCGGCCTCAACCTAAAAACCGAGGAAAACGATAACGGATCAGAAGAAGGGGAATATCTGCCGGATATCATCGTTTTGCTGACTGATGGGGCTAACACCCAAGGGCCATTCCCTCTCGATGCAGCTCGACAGGCGGCTGACCGCCAGTTGCGGGTCTACACCATTGGGTTTGGCACAACCGAGCTCAGCGAAATGGTGTGTAGTCGGCAGCAGTTGGGCAGTGATATTTTTGGCGGCCGGTTCGGCGGTGGCGGTTTTGGCGGCGGTTTCCGTGACTTCCGGCGTTTCCTCCTCCTGGATGAACCGACATTGGAGGCGGTGGCCGATATAACCGGCGGTTCCTATTTCCGCGCCGAAAGTGCGGATCAACTAAATGAGGTCTTTCTCGATCTGCCAACCCAGATCGTTTTACAAAAGGAAACTTTAGAAATCAGCGTGATCTTTTTGGCTTTGGGTGCTATCCTGGCCATAATAGCGATGGCCCTGGCGCTATTGTGGAATCGATTTCCATAGTTAACCAGTAGAGCTCGTAGGGGACGACAGTCCCCGCGCGGTCGTATACCCAACCAAAGGTTGGGCTTTAATCTTGTTAATCATGTCCATCCTATCTATTTTTAAGGATTGCAATGTACGCCGACACCGTCCTTTACAACGGAAAAATCCATACTTTGAATGATAAGCAACCGTTCGTCACCGCCATGGCGATCCGGGATGGCAAGGTCCTGGCCTTGGGCGATGATGGGGCTATGCGACAACATTTGAAGCCCCACGGTGAGGTCATTAACCTGGAGAAAAAACTGGTAATACCCGGGCTTGTTGACGCCCATGTGCATCTATCCTTGTACGCTAATTACCTTTATAACGTCGATCTGAGGGATGCCAGGTCTGTAGAGCAAGCCGTCGAACGGGTGGCTGTCCGGGCTTCAAAAACACCAACGGAAAAATGGATCCGTGGGCATGGCTGGTCCCAGGAGAATTGGCCGGATCGTGCCTTTCCCACGGCCAAACAACTCGACATGCGTGTGCCAGACCACCCCGTCTATATGACCGCCCACTCGGCCCATTCGGCCTGGGTGAATACCAGGGCTTTAAAGCTTGCCGGCATCACCGCCGTCACCCCCGATCCGCCCGGCGGGAGCATTGGCCGCGATTCCTCTGGCGAACCGACCGGCGTGCTGTTCGAGACGGCCATGAATCTGGTTTCAAAAGTCATACCCGCCCCTACACCTGAACAATTGGCAGATAGAGTTCATACGGCCATCGACCGGGCTCACCGTGGCGGCCTGACCGGCATTCATGATTTCGACGGGGCTTTAGCCTTTCAGGCTTACCAGGTGCTGCAAAAACGTGGCGATCTGACCCTGCGCATTGTCAAAAACATCCCGGTTGACCTGCTTGATCAGGCCATCAATCTAGGCCTGCGTTGGGGTTTCGGCAATGACTACCTGCGAATCGGCGGGGTGAAAACATTTGCTGATGGGGCCTTAGGCCCGCGTACGGCCTGGATGGTCGACCCATACGAGGGTGAACCGGATAATCGTGGAATATGCGTGACCGATCCGGAAGAGATGATGGAAAGTGTCCGGAAGGCCAGCGCGGCCGGTTTACCGTCGACCATACACGCCATCGGGGACAAGGCCGTTCACGAGGTGCTCAACGTTTATGAGGCGGTACGGAAAGAAGAAGCCACCCGCCAAATCGAACCAAGCCAACGTCGACATCGCATCGAGCATGTGCAACTGATCCATCCCCAGGATGCACGCCGGTTAGGTGAATTAAACGTAATCGCTTCCATGCAACCTAATCACGCGACCTCAGATATGCTGATGGCCGACGCCTATTGGGGTGGCCGGGCTGAATACTCCTATAACATTCGCCTCCAACTGGATGCCGGCGCGCGTATCGCCCTGGGCAGCGATGCGCCCATTGAACCCATCGAGCCTCTTCCGAACATTCACGCTGCGATCACGCGGAGACGTCCAGACGGCGCCCCTGGCCCAGAAGGCTGGCGGGCCGGTCCAAACGGACGCCGTTGTCTGAGCGTTACCGAAGCCATTCAAGGTTTTACCCTTGGCACAGCCTATGCGGCCGGCTTGGAGGATCGCCTCGGACAACTAACCCCCGGTTATCTAGCCGACCTGGTGGTGCTCGATCGAGACATTTACCAATGTGAGCCGATGGAAATTCATGCGGCGAAGGTTTTAGGAACCATGGTCGGCGGGAGATGGCAATACCGGGATTTCTGATTTCCAGCCCTTTTTAGGACTTCGGGCTCCACGATTGTCACCGATTTGCCGCCTGTTTTGCCCAAGTGAGGTATACTACGATAGACGATAGAGTTGTGAAAAGGATCGCTCCCCAACATTGGATTAGTGGTTAAAGGGCACAGACGATGACCATTCCCAGTAGAGGCACCCTCGATAGACAACTGAGAGAGATAAGCGACAACACCTTACGCCTGGCCAGCATGGTCGATACCGCCATAGAAAACGCGATGACGGCCTTGAGCGAGCGGGATCTGGCCTTGGCCCAAAAGATCATCGACGACGATGAGAACATTAACGAGCTGCGCTATGAGCTAGAATATGAATGCCAGCTCATACTGGCCACCCAACAGCCCACGGCCGGAGACCTGCGGACGATACTCACGACCATTTATATGACTATTGAGTTGGAGCGTATGGCCGACCATGCGGCGGGCATTGCCCGCCTGGTTAGCCGGCTGGGCGACGAACCCGACATCGATTCTCTCCACAAATTGCCCAAGATGGCTAAACGGGCGCGCAAGATGACCCAAGAGGCGATCCAGGCTTACGTGGACCATGACGCCGAGCTGGCCGAATCTATCGTCAGGCGAGATGACAAGCTAGACAAGCACTATCACAATCTCTTCCGGGAAACGCTGGAAGAGATGCGCGATGAAGACTACGTTCGGAGGGCTACGTTTTTGCTATGGGTGGGGCACAACCTGGAGCGGATTGGCGACCGAGCCGTGAACATGGCCGAACGGGTCATCTTCATGACCACGGGCCGCTACGTCGAGAACCAGGTTATCATGGAGTAAGCCTGCTTCTTGTTGGAACTTCTTGGTTAAACTGGTCGACACAAGTCGACGCTAGGCGCTGGAGGCAAATAGAAACCCTGGCACTCTAATGCGCTCATCAAACCGGCCCCATCTAAGACGTCGCCGGAAGTCGCTCCAAGATATAAGTAGCGCACGATGTCCTGTTTATCCACCAAAACGGTGACGGCTGACGGAGGTCCACGGCCGAACTCGTCCAGGCCATAAAGGCGAGAAACCGTGCCATCTGTATCGCTCAGAAACAGGAAAGGTAGTCCCAACTCGGCCGCTAATCTTGTCGCCGACCCCAGGTAGCCGCCGCGGCCAATAACCAGCACGTCAGTATCCCGGGCCTGAAGCGAGTCATACAGACCGCCCAAGGCGATAGCGCCACGCCAGGCGCGGGAGCTGGTGAAGCTAGGCATGAAATAGAGGACGACGTGCCGCTGGCCAGTATAGTCCGACAGGCAAACCCGGCCGCGCACCGACGGCAGACAGAAATTTGGGGCTAATGTACCTGTCATACGCGTTGCGATTCGACTTTTCATCGTTTCTACTCCTGAAAGAATGGGCTACGAATTTGCTCGAAGCGCTGGTCGGCCGTCAGCTCGGCGACGGTCGGTAAAGCACGTGGTTCATAACGTTCCTTCAACGCCCGGCCAAAAGCGATCAAGCGATCCCCACTCCAGGCGACAAATCGATGGCGAAGCATCGGCCTACCAGTCCTGGCTAGCTTGAGGAGCCGAGCCTGTTCAGCCTCTGCCAGTTTCTCTGCCTGGTATGTGTCCGCCAACCGGCTTAGTAAATGATCGTTGTACATCGCCTACTCCATCACACTTTAGAAGAGAATTTACCATTGACCAAGATCGAAATTGTGTTGACTCCAGACACCTAACTGACTATAATGTTTATGATGGTTATATTATAATATAGTTTATCTAACTAGTCAAGTATTTTATGGTGGTTATACATGGAAGATATAAAGCTCGATCCCGGTGGCTACGCCGGCACGTATGACGCTACGGCCGGGCGACTATGCCTTGACTTTGCCAACACAATATCTAACCGGCTCAGCGACGAACCGCATGAATGGCTGGACACTTTCTCCAACCTGGTGGCTTGGGGAAGGCTTATGGGGGTCCTGTCCGATGAGGTTGCGCGGTCCCTCCTTCAAGAGGCGGCCGCCCAACCCGAAGAAACCGGACGTATTCTCAAGCTGGCTATTGAGCTGCGCGAAACGATCTACCGCATATTTTCGGCAACCGCTTCCGGCCGCCCCCCAGCGGCGGCCGATCTTGATAACCTGAACGTGGCCCTCGTCCGGGCCCTGCCCCACTTACGAATTGTCCCGGAGGCGGATGCTTATGCCTGGAATTGGGCGGGCGAAGAGGATGCTTTGGATAGTATGCTCTGGCCGGTAGCGCGTTCGGCTGGGGATCTCTTAACCTCTGACGACCTCAAGAGAGTGGGCGAGTGCCAGGGGGACGGCTGTGGCTGGCTCTTTCTGGATATGAGCCGTAATCGCAGCCGCCGCTGGTGCGATATGGGCGACTGCGGCAACCGGGCCAAAGCCCGCCGCCACTACCATCGCCAGAAGGTATCTCTTTCTACCTGAGATCGATTTTCCGGCCGATCACCTTGGGAAATCCCGCTTAAATCCCTGAATAAGTGCGCCTAAATAATTTTACTAGAACTCGTCCAAGGAAAACCAGCCCACCGGCAGGGGTAGATTGGCTACCCAGGCCCGTAACAGGGTCGTTTTGCTAAAACCAGCCGGGGCGATAACAAGGGTGAGTTTACATTTCAGGGCCAGATCGAGCTTCCGGGTCAGGCCCGGCCGGGGACCAGATCGGCTCCTAGCGGGGAAATCGCAAGCTTGGTCTTAATCAAGGATTCGCTCATGCTCGGCCGTTGGTAATCAACCGATCCATACACATTTGAATTGAACAAGGAAAATGTTGTATATTATGTTGGACGCTGCAAAGGATATCACCTGATGCCGACTGTTCTTAGAGTTGGTCCTTATCGTTGCTTCTTTTATGCAGGAGATCGGGAAGAACCTCCACACATTCATGTAGAACGAGAGGATAATATCGCTAAATTCTGGCTAGAACCAGTACGACTGCAAAGTAGTGGCGGTTTTAGCAGGCGTGAGATTAATCGTATCCGTAGGCTTATTGAGGAAAATCAGCCAGGAATATTGGAAAGTTGGCATGAGTTCTTTAATGATTGAGTTGCAAAAAACAAAGATCGTTGATGTGCAGGTTACGGATGACACGCTAACCGTTAATCTGGCTGATGGCCGGACCGTATCGGTACCTGTGGAATGGTATCCTCGATTAGCCCATGGAACACCACAGGAACAAAAAAACTGGCGTCTAATCGGCCGGGGTGCAGGTATTCATTGGCCAGACCTTGACGAGGATATCAGCCTGGAAAATCTCTTATTGGGGCAGCCATCTGGAGAGAGTCAGAAATCATTGAAGCGTTGGCTGGCAAACCGCTCCAATGCCGCGTAAACGCTTGTGATACTGATTTGCATGAATCTTTGAGCCGGTATCCGGCTGAACAGGCTCTTGCGGCGTCGAAGATCCATTCACCGGCGTCGAATATTGTTAGCACCAACACACAAATCCCCGGATACGTTGACGAATGCCTCGGGTAGCGGCAAGCTACCGCTCCAGCCCCGGAGTTCAATTATACGGATGAGACCGTTTGATCTTGCTTCATCCCTGCAAATAAGGCAGGGATGAAGCAAGATTGGCCTACCAGCAGTGCATATTCACTTTGGTGAACTCGACCGGGTTACCGTTAGCGTTCCAGTTGACGTGCCCATTGAAAAGATATTGATGCCTACCCACCGGACCTGAACCAACGCTGACGAAATTGAAGTTGCTCGTGGCATTTTGTCTATTGATGTTATCTTGGAAGATGGTCTTCACGCCATGTGCAGTTTCCAGCAACGCGCCAGTACTGGCATCATTCACGACGACGGTGAAATTCATCTTGAATCTGGCGTGGGCCGTGCCCGCATTCGGACTGTCCTCAGTGAACTCGGTCACATGCATCGCGCCTTGATGCAGTTGTACGCGGAGGACGGGGACCGGCCGGCGGCCATTAAACAGTATTTCGAAATGGTGAAGTTACTCGAGGAAGGGCTTGGCGTCGACCCAACTCCCGAGACTACAGCTTTATTCAGTCAGATTCGTGCCGGCAATGTCGGAGCGAGAGTACCCGAGAGAGGCGAGTTGATAATTCGAGGCTATGAGCTGCGCGAGTTGGTCAATGAAGGGAACTACGCGGCCGTCTACCGCGCCTACCATCCGATGACAGGGAGAAACGTGGCCATCAAAGTCATTAATTCCCAATTTGCCAACCAACCTGACTTCATCCGCCGCTTTGAATTCGAAGCCCAATTAGTGGCCAGGCTTGAACATCCCTACGAAGTGCTTCTCACACTTCAGGGGCATGCTCCCGGGCAAAGTGGGGAAACCTTTTACAACGGGATCACTGGCGCTGCTTTCAGTCCTGATGGGGCGCTGATAGCTACGGCCAGCGACGACTTGACGGCCAAAATCTGGGATGCCAATACCGGCCAGGAGCTGATCACCTTGACCGTTCAACCACAGGGACTGCTGGACGTGGCCATCACCCCAGATGGAAAGTATCTGGCTACAGCTGGCCGAGATCGCGCCGTGCGTCTCTTTGTCTTATCAACAGATGAACTGATTTCGCTGGCTCAATCCCGCGTCACCCGATCCTTGACGGAAGAAGAGTGCCAGCGTTACCTTCACCTGGAAGCATGCCCGGTGGCGCGTTGATTACGCCTGTTATAGAGATACCAGACCAGCATCCCGGCCGCCAGGGCGATCAACAACCACTCCTCGGGCTCAGGCACGCCGGTCACGCTCATGGCCGGCAACTGAGCCGTCTCGCCCACGTCCTCGTATTCCCGCTCGAAGCGGTCGTCACGGTTTTCCAGGCGCTCGAGCAGCCGCTCCTGTCTGGCTTCGACCAGTACGATCATCGAAGAGAAGGGGGTGACGATGCCTTGCTCAATGGCCATGGCGTGGAGCTGATCCAGCGTTTCTAGCTCGGCCAGGTTGGCCGCCTGCCGGCCCATCTCGGCCAGGATGATCCGGCGCGCCGCCAGGGCGGCGAAATCATCGTCTGGCGAATGGGTCACTAATTGTATATCGGCTTCACTCTCCACATCGGCCGTGGCCATGGTCTGCCACAGGGTGCCATCTACTAAATCCCGCGTCGTCGTCGGGTCAAGGCTGGCTTCAAAGCCAATCAGGAAACGGGCCATGGCTTCGTCGACGCTGCCAGCCACCCCGCCGCCACTGGCCTGGATAGCCTCCAAGGTGGCGTCGTCATAACCAAGGGGGTAATCCCCTCCCAAATGGACCATCCACACCGGCGCCTCAGGCACCGGAACCTGCAACCCTTCGTCGTCAAGCTCATATCCGGAACCATCGGTCAGGACGAAAATGGCGTCGTAAGCTGTGCCCTGGTTTAGAGCGTCGAACTGGACCAGCAACTCGGCCGCGTTCTGCCCACCAAAGTAGACGATATTTTCCGTATCCACCTCGGCCAGCTTTACCACGGCCGGTTCTTCGCCCCGGAATTCCGAGGCCGTCAGGTAGACGTCGACCTCCGAACCTCCTTCTGTCAGTCCGGCCAATTGAGCCAAAGCCGCCTGGACCTCACCCGCCTGTTCATTCATGCTCCTGGAGCGGTCCAGGACGACGGCCAGCCTGAGAGCTCCCGCTGGCTCAGGGATTTCACCAGCCGTGACAGGCTGGGCGATGACCGTCTCGCCGTTGGGAAAATCAACCCGGTGAGCCTGGGGCTGGATGGGTTCAGCGGCCGGCAAAGTTGCCGGTAGCCAGGCGTCAGAATCAACATCCATAGGCTGGCCATTCGCCAGCCGATTGGTTGAATCGTCCCAGAAGACGTTGCGCTTATAAGCCATAGCAGGCATGGGCCAGGCGTCGTCGACGGCCATGACCCTCCAGGTTAACCACATATGTAATGGTGACGCCTCAACGACAGTGGAGCGGCTGGCGTTTGCACCCCGTTCTATACGGGTCGGCTGGACCGGGAAAGCCCGCAGCCGGTATTGGCGCGGCCCGATCTGTTCGACCAGGGCCGGGTCCACCCTTTCGCGGATCTCGTTGCGATAGGTAGCCTGGGCAGCACCGCGGGGGGCGACGCGATAGGCGAAGCGTTGGTCCCTATCCGGGCTCTCGCCCAGCCATACGCCGGTGATGACGGCCGACTCGGGCAGGCTGAAGTAATAAACCACTTCCTGTTGCTCGCCGGTATGGTTTAGGTAAACCTCGTATAGCTCAATTTCGGCCCAATCGCCATTTTCGACTACATTGACCTCCTGGTGGGTCAGGTAAACTTCGCGATCGTCCACCATCCGCCAGGCGGTCTGGGCCTGGTCGATGGACCAGTTGGAACGGGCGGCTCGAACCACGGCCTCCCTTTCGCCTTCGACGATGGTCTGGTCGAAGAACTGCTCGTATAACTCGGCCGCCTGGAGCGGCTCCTGGCGCAAAGCCTGGTTGTCTACCCATCGGCTAACGGCATCCTTTTGGGCTGTTTTTACTGGTTTATAGAGGACCGGCTGGGCGACCGTTTCGTAGAGGTCTTGCACGGCCGCCGCCTGTTGCGGGCTCATATCGAGGGTGTATTCGTACATCGCGCTCACGTGGCGCACTTCGCCGACGGCGCTGAAATAGCGTTGAGGGGCCAGATAGGCGTTGAGCAAACCGGCCCGAATAGCTTCCTCTTCCTTCAGGAGCGCTTGAGCTTCGGCCGGGCTACTTGGCGGCGTCTCCAGCATGGCGAAGGCCTGCCCTTGGGGTTGGCGGCTGAGCAGAACCAGGGATAGCAGGCACAGGGCGAAGACGGCCGTGCTGAGGGCCATGGCTCGTGCCCGGCCATAGTTGGCCATCGTCGCCGATAAGCCATGCCACCAGGCGCGAGCATAGATGATAAGCACGGCGATGGGCATCAACAAGAAGAGCGTGGCCGTGTAAACCAGGAGGATGAAGCCCAGGATGTAGAAGGGGATCCATCGCCAGGTACCAGTCGACAGATCGGCCATAGCCGCCCGAAAGTCCCGGAAATTCGCTACGAATCTGCTCAACATATCGGATATGCCTTCCCAAAGGTATATGCTGACCGGCAAGACGTAAAAGGCGAGCCAGAGGCTGGCATATAGCCCGATGGCCAGCAGCAGGGTCAGGCCGATCAAACGCAGGTATGTCAACAGGGCACCACGGGAATCGATATCCCGATCCAGGATCTGCCACAGCAAGGTGGCCATGCCCAACCCGCCGATGGCCAGGAGGAGGGTGACGGCCGGCGTCATCTCCCGCACGACGAAGAAGCGAACGGCCAGCATGAGCATCAGCGGCCCTTCGACCCCATAACCCAAAGCAAAAAGCCGGTCGGGGGAGCGGCGCAAGACGGTTAGACCCAAGATCACAGCCAACAGCGGAATAGCAATTAACAGCGAGGCATAAACCAAAAAAGCGGCCGGGATCGTGCGGGTGCGGACGGCCAGGACCATGTCGGGCAGGATTTGTGGCCCGAAACCAAATAACATGAAGGCCAGAAAGATGAGATTCCATGACCAGAATAAACCGTAAGCCCAATTTCGAGAGTTGGTTAACGCGCGAATGATCTTTGATCGTTCTTTCATGATGAAAGTCCTCCTAAATATGGCTGGGAGCGCGGGCGTCCCGCCCGCAAGGGGCGAGCAAGATGCTCGCAGACCCAGCGTCTTATCATTACCGTTAGTCCATCGCCGCCTATGTTGTCTCCTTCCGCAAGGGGCGAGCAAGATGCTCGCGGTCCCAGGGCGTGCTCGTTATTGTCGGTACTTCACCGCCTATACTGTCTCCTTCGAGATAGTCTTGCACACTATCGTGCAGCGCCAGGTACAAGGCCTGCAGGTCAGCTTCCTGTGGGTCTTGCAGGCCATCAAATAAGATGGATACCAGCACCCAGCGGCCGCGCTGAGGGGCCAAGTCGGCCCAGATGCGGGTGCCATAGTCGTCGGTGGTCTGTTTGGCCGATTGGAACCAATAGGTGGCTGAATACAAGTCGCGATCTCGGCCATCGCCCAAGGAAACGTAGCGCACTGGAAAACCGGCGTTGACCAGATGGGTGTGAGAGTCGTCCATGGATAGGCCGTAGACTTCGAAGCAGCGTTCCGGGCGGTGGTGGGCGCGCCAGGTCCTGCTGGTGATCAGGATCATGGTGCCGCTGATGCCTCGCCACTCGAAACGACGCCGGTCGGCCGACTCCGCTCCCTCGCGGGCCAGCCATTGGAACTCGTCCGGCTTAAGGGGCATGGGTTCGTCATTTAGCTCGGCCGGAAAAGACCAGCTTGGCGGCGGTTGGGCCAAACCCGTCTGCGGCCGGGGGGTGTAAATGATAGCCATGAGCAAGATGGCGCTGGCCAACAGCGGCGCCAGCCAGATCGGACGCTTTAATTTGGGCGAAGGTGATTCCACATACACTGGCGATTTCTGTAAGCGAAGCAAAGCCAGCGCGGCCAGGCAAGCGACGACGAAACCAATCACCCCCAACGGCACGTGAATCATCTCGGCCGCCAATTGCCAGCCGGCCACCTGCCCGACGACCACCAGCAAGCCCACCCGGGCTATATTGGCGACGAAGAGCAACGCGGCGAATACGGTCGCTATCAAGAACCAGCGGAGGTTAAGCAGACGGCGCTCGATCCAGGTCGCGGCGATAAGAAATAGCATCCCGGTCCACAAACTCTTGACCCCGCTGCAAGGTAAGTCCACCTGGGAGACGCCGTTTTCGAACACCAGGATGGTATCGATGCCGATAGACCCCACCCCGGCAGCTGCCAGGCCATCACGCACGATGGCGGCCGTGAGCAAACGCATTGGATAACCGACGAAGGTCTGCATATGCTCGCCAAAGGGCAATGCGCCTATGAGCAACAAGGCCGGGAGCAACCCCTGTCGCCAGCGTCGTGGCGCCATCCACAAGCCGATGAGGCCAAAAGTGGCCAGGCCGAACAAGCTGGCCGAAAGGGTATTGACGTCTAAGAAGCGTTCGGCCAGCAGGTAAAGGGCCGATCCACCAAGAGCCAGGATGAGGGCTGGCAGATAAAGCTGAGGGGTCAAGTCGAGTCGCGGCCGGAGACGCCCTTTCCACAACTGGCTGGCCAGCAACAAGATCACCCCCACCAGCACCAGTTGGTTGGTACGGAAATCCTCGCGGGTGAAGATGATGGCCAGGTAGTCGAACACCGGGCGATAGAGCCACAGCCACAAAACCAGGATAGCGATATTGATCCCCACCACGGCCGACCTGGGCCAGGCTCGGGTCCTGCTAGCGGTCAGTTGTGCAGGTGTTTGGGCGGTCGCCATAGGCACTCACTCCCCTGGTCTGGCTCCAGCATGTTTCATTCATCAATGATGCCGTTTTTGAATGTAGCACGGGTTCCAACCCGTTCCGACTTGCAAAGCCTTATATGTCATTTCGAATGGAGCTTGCGGAATGAGAAATCCCTGAGGCTTTACCAAGGAAACAACATTGAAAAACGGTGAAGGTTTTAGGGATTTCTCCCTTCGGTCGAAATGACATGAATTCCTTTACAATAACTTTGCAGATTTCACGAGCAGACCTCTAATGATAACTCAGAACTTTTCTAGAAAAGAGTAACAGGCGCATGAATAGGGCCGGGACGAAGATCACCAATAGCAAAAAAACCCAGAAATATACGGTACTTATCACTTCCCGCTGCCAGGGTGGCTGGTGATCAGGCCAGGGCCAGTTGGGGCTTAAAACCAGTATCGCCTTGCCCAAAGCCGTTACAGCCATGGCCAGCGTCAGGCCGGCGAACAAGGCCAACACTCGCTGACTCGACGGGCCACATTTCAGATAGGCGAAGGCGCCAGCGGCCAAGAATATTGAGGCTATCAGCACATAAGGCTCCTCTTTCTGGTAATCATCGAAAATGAGGATCAAAATGAATAGTGCTGCGCCATAGAGGGTAAAAGAGAGGCGCGTCCAATCTTGCTTGAGATGTTTATAAAACGGGGTTAACCGGACTAATGCGGCGACCGTGACGAGGATGAAGAGCGCCGCCCGCAATACGTCGGCTTTCATTCTGACGTAGTATATCAATTGTCGCAGCCACACCGGATACCAGGGTTTGATTGGGATAAGTATGGGCAGCATGGCCGACCATTGATTCAAGATAATGAACAGAAGGAGGGCAAAGAGAAAACCCATCGTGGGCAGCGACCAGCGAGGAAATCCTTTGAAAAGCCCCGCGAGAAAAAGGATTACCAACAGGGCTAACATGCCGAAGGCGGCCCGTAACTCATCGCCATACTCTCCCCGGTAACGGCGAGGATATAATACCAATAACCGGCCGTAAAGGCTCGTCAATAGTTGGGCGCTACGTTTCATGCCATCTCCCCATCTAGCCTCAAACGAGCGGCCATGACCAACGCCTGCATGCGGCTCGTTTCCGCCACCAATACCCGGCGCCCATTGGCAGTTAGGACGTAAGCTTTGCGAGGTAATCCCGGGTGTTTCTCCGGCTCTTCCGATAATCGTTCGATGAGCCCTTGGTCAAGAAGCCTTCCCAGGGCGCTATACAATGTGCTGGTGCTCAAAGTGACCTTCTCGCCACTTAATGCCTCAACATCCTTCATAATGGCATAGCCGTGCTTCTTGCCAGGTGCGAGGCTGAGCAGAATATAAAACGTGGGCTCGGTGAGGGGTAGATACGATATGGGGTCACTTTGCATAGATCCTCCCAACGAATATCACGAAAAGATATATCAATTCACGACATATAGAAATGATAAAGTTTTCTGCACCTCTTGTCAAGACATTTGAGGGCAACGTCCCTCTTGACAGGACAACTAAAATCCCTTAATATGTCGTTATACGACACATTGCCAGCCGACTTATTCAGGAGCTCAGAACCCACCGATGGATATTCAAGCAAATCTTCCTCTGAGGGAGGCGACGTTCTTTATACTGCTCAGCCTGGCGGCTGTCCCCAAACACGGATACGCCATCATGAAAGATACGGAAGCACTAAGCGAAGGCCGGGTTAAACTGAGCACAGGTACCCTTTATGGCGCCATCAAAAGATTGTTGGAGCAGGGGTGGATCAGGCGGTTGGAAAACGGGGCTGAATCTGATGGTGCCCGTCCCCGGAAAAAATATGAACTGACCGATCTGGGGCGGCGCATCTTTGAAGCCGAAGTGGCCCGCTTGGAAGCCTTGGTATCTGTCGCCCGAGAGTCAACGGCTGGAGCCCAGGTATGAACCTGTTCCTGCGTCTTCTCATCAGCCTCTATACTTTTTTCATGAAGCTATATCCTCGCCAATTTCGAGAAGAGTTCGGCGATGAGATGACGGCCGTTTTCACGGTTGCGGTCCAGGAAGCCAGCCGGCGGGGTATGCGATGGGCGCTCATCGTCTGGTTGCGCGAGTTACGCGACTACCCTTCTTCCCTATTACGCGAGGGGCGAAGTAACCGCCAAAAACACCAGGCGGCTGGCCATTCCGGTGCCTTGGACTTCTCCGGCGACGCCGACGATCCCGGCCCCTGGCCGCCGGCCACAAGATGGGAGACGGCCGCAGCTATCTTACCTTTTGTGCTATTTGGCCTGCTATACACGCTGGATGCCCTGGACTACGCGGCTGGCCGGCGACTCTTCTCCCTTCACTGGCACCTTTCCATTTACCCGATCCTGCTCATCGGCCTCGGCATCGGCTGGGTCAAAGGCTTTCCCCGCTGGTCTTTAGGTTATTTGGGTATGGCCTTGTGCTTTTCCTATTTTCTGGCGGAAACGGCAACCGCCGGCTTCACGATATTCGGCCACACCTTCGCCCACAATGAACGCTGGGACTGGCGCGTTTGGCTCTCTCTCCTGGTCGTGGCCTTGGTTGCCACGTTAATCTCACGCTCCCTTTATCCTCTGGTGGGGTTGGTTAAGGACATCTGGCGTGATTGGAGCCGGCTATCTTTCATCTTTTTCGGCGCTCTGGCCTGGCTCACCCTCGGCGTCGCCTATGATAACAAATCCTTTTACAACCAGGTCGCCTATCTGCCCTTTGACGTCTTTACCGTCGCCCTCCTCAATGTGATTGGCGTTCTGTTCTACCTGCGCCTCCGTCTCCCCTGGCAACGCGCGCTGGCCTTGCAAGGGGCCTTCAGCCTGCCCACGTTAACTGGATGGGCCGTTCTTTTGTTAGATGGAAGGGAAGAACATATACCCTCGCCCAACCATATCCTTATGTGGGGTCTCTTTTTAACCATCTTATTTGGACTCATGTTATTGCCGGGCATCTTGGGGGTCATTCGCCGGGCCACCCAAAACCTACGGCCGGTCTGAGGTTTTGCTATGATGAAGCTGATCGTCGTCCCATTATTGCTTCACCTTCACCGCTGGTCCCTTTTCCTCTACCCGGCCGCTTTCCGGGCCGAGTTCGGCGAAGAGATGGAGACCGTATTTGACGCCGCCTTGACCGAGGCCGGCCAAAAAAATCCTAGAGCAATAGCCCTGGTCTGTCTGCAAGAACTAGCCGATCTGCCGGTCAGCCTGTCTCAGGCTTATGCCCACAGTTGGGGGACCATGCGGCTCCAACCGGTGCAGGCCCCGGGGCTACCCTGGCTGCCCGCCTGGGCCCTGCTCACCACCCTGGCCATTCCCATCGCCTGGCTCCTGTCCGGTCCCCTGGGCGCCGCCCTTTTGTTAGCCATCGACCTGACCTTCAAGCCCCTGACCGGTGTGCCCTCCTTCCTCGACGAGAGCATATTGAGGGCCCTGGGCTTTCTGGCGGCCCTGGCTTTGACCATAGGTATATTCCAGTGGCTGCTGCTCCGGCCCTATTTGCCCTACGCTGGCTGGTGGATCCTGGTGACCGGCCTCGGCTGGCTCACGGCCGGGCTCCTATTTGCCGCCGCTACCATCATGTCTTTAGGCCAGAATCTCCTTTCAACCATTGGCCTGCTGTTCGTCTTCGCCCTGCTTGGCGCGGCCGTCGGCCTGGCCCAATGGCTATTCCTGCGCCGGGTTATCCCCCGGGCCGGCTGGTGGGTGTTGGTCAATGTGCTCGCCTTCGCCTCGATAGCGGTGGTCGGGCGCTCCTTCAACAGCTTCCTGGAATTAGCCGTCCTGCTGCTACCCGGCATCATCAGCGGGTTAGGCTTGTGGTTGCTGATGCGCCAGGCGTCGCATAGCCCGGGCCACCAGACCCGATCCCCCCGGATCCCAGCCCGGCACCCAATAAGGCGACGGCTGCTCTGGGCCGGATTCGCTTTGCTGGTCCTGGTACCCCTGGTCGCCATCGGTCCCCTCGTCTACACAAAATCCCAACTAGCCCTGGCCAAAAGAGGCGGGATCTATGCCACGCCCGAAGAAGCGGTGTTGGCCCACATCGTTGAGGGTATTGGAGATGCCCAGGTGGTGAAGATAGAAGGGTTACGCGTCTCGCCCAACTGGTCCGACGGCCGCCTGCCCCACGTCTGGTTTGGCGGCGGCCAAGTCTGGTTAGACCGCGTTCCGGCCGGTCATCGCAGAGATAACTATTCAGCCGGATCCTACTACCTGCAAGTAGAGGAAGGCTGGATCCACGTTCCCGAAGGGGCCTTTCCCGGCTTCATCGGCCGCATGATGGAGCTATACAACCTGGAAGGGGCCGGGTGACGATCATTTATGAACGGCACGACGCTTACCAGGAAAAGCGGGCCGACCACG